>Ga0255779_1002044_pt1 | contig 21881 bp, 18 predicted proteins | sample 011ome_21_FD_179977 | JGI IMG/M metagenome (GOLD analysis project Ga0255779, IMG submission 179977) | Coastal salt marsh microbial communities from the Groves Creek Marsh, Skidaway Island, Georgia - 011508AT metaG (version 2) | ecosystem: Environmental > Aquatic > Marine > Intertidal zone > Salt...
TCCCCCCAAAACTTCACATTATTCCCATTTGCGGGGGGGCCTGATGCTCCCAAGGATGAGCCCTGGTCCATCACTGAGGTATCTGTACCATCCAGCCAAAGTTTGAGGGAGGTTACATCGGAGGGCTTGGGGAATGTGGCACCTTTGGAAACAAAGGGGGCATAAGATTGAGTAGGCCAGCCCTTGACCCAAGCAGAAACGGAAAATGCAGCCCCACCATCGAAGGTATCTTCGGACTCTCCAGTGGATACCTCCACATGCCCATCAGCCAGGTCAATTGCTTTACCACTACCAAAAGGAGTGTCTGAGATGTAAGTAGGGGAACCTGAAGAGGCGATGGGTGCTCCTAAATTATATGGGTGGCTTGATGCAAGGGCACCACTTAGACCCCACTTGTGGGCAAGATAGCCCTCGATTTTTTCGATATCAGAGTCACTTAAGGCGGTGTTAAAGATAAGAAGTTCACCTAAATCTCCCTCAAAAACCCGATTAACTCCAGATTGTACAATGTGCCTGTCGTCAGCAAAATTGGAGGCAGTGACATTGCCCGTTGTTTTTAAAGAAACGACTGAGAAGAGAGTTGGAATACCCGTACTTGTTCCGGTAACGGTTGAGCCGTTGATTTTTGTTGTTCCTTCTCTTACATTTGCCACAGGGCCTAAACTAGGGTGCCACATCGCACCAGCCCCATTTGGATGGAAGAAATAGTTGGAGCTGTCACCAAGCATTAACATGTTTGGGTTTGTTCCCGTCTTTTTTAAGACCCAAAAAACAGTGCGTATGTCTGTCATGCTGGGAAATGAGTGATACTCGCCGGTTGTGCCAGAATATCTCATAACCGAAAGACCATTTGAAGCACTTCCAATGGAAGGCGAACCATTCTTGGTGGCATGGTTGGCATTTCCGCTTGCGTCATTCCATGTATCCGTAGCGGTTGTTAAACTGGAAGCATCCAACCACAGTTTCATATTGGATACTTCAGAGGGAGAAAAAAGCTTTTTGGCGGTTCCGTGGCGGCCGGTACCGGAGGAGTCGTTGGCATTTTCACTGTCGAAGTTCCACCGACCCTGCAAATTGGCCACGCCCACGGGAGCGGAGGGGAGAAGCACGCCCAGGCTTCGACTGACTACTGTACCCCCGGAATTGGAGGCAATTGCCCGGAAATAATAAACCTTTTCCAGATTAGGGATGGTGATGGTGGTGGAAAAGGTGCCTGCTGCCTGATTGGTGGAGACCGTTACCTCGTTGTCCCAGGCGGTGGAGGGCGTAACTGCAGTTCCGCGGTCCTCATCGCCCCAACGTATCTTCACCGTTGGGTTCTGCCCACCCGTACTATTGAGCACCCCGGTAAACACGGCCGTCTCCCGCGAAGGTTGGGTGACGCTCATCGCCCCGAAACCGGCCGGGATGATAGTCTGGGCAGAAACAATACTCGTGAATAAGAAAAAGGGCAGATAACAAATATATGCTTTGTGAAAGTTATTCATAATGGGCTGGACTGGGCTGATTTGAATATTGTGAAGTTTTTGTGAAAAATAATTGAATCTGAAAATTTTTTTTAAATGAAAATCTTGATCTTTGATTAATTCTTCATCTTCACTTAGCACTTACCAAAAAAATAATACATATAAATAGAAAAAAATTTTTTTAAATTAGTAAATATGATTTCTTTAACATGAAGAGAGAAGGTTTGAGTAAAAACTTAGTTAACTCTAATTGGTGGAAAGTACATAAACCTTTTTTTTTATTTTATGCAGCTCAGTTGGCTTTCGGGTTTGTCTATATAAACCACGGTTAATCAAGCCTAACATATTAAAAGATATGATATAAATCGTATTCTTTTATCATCCAGTTTTTCTTTTCAAATTAGTAACAGTCTATTTTTGGAGCGATGTTTGAAAGCAGGTATTTCTATGGAAATCGAGCAATTTAGTGACTCTGACTTATTTGAATTTTCGTTGCCTATTAAATCTTTGGTATTCCTCAAAGAGTTTATTTTTGAGCCTGTGGTTGGATAATGGATTCATTTCCCTCCGGTCACCATCTAGGTCATACAGTTCAAACTCACTTATCTTCGTGTTTTCAAATTTAGTAAAATGATTGGGATGAATGAGTTTAAATTGCCCCGAACGAATGGCATTGGACCGGTGAACCATAGCTGGGCGGTTCATCATGGTTCGCTCATCGAAAAGAGCCGGTAAAAAACTGTAACTATCAACCGCAGAGGGAAATTGCTTTAATAGATTTACCTGAAACAGTTCCGCAAAGGTAGCCATAAAATCGGTAAAGTTTACGATGGATGAAGTGATTTTTCCTGCGGGTATTTTGTCGGGCCATTTTACGATAAAAGGGACACGGTGGCCACCCTCCCAACGCGTAGATTTCACTCCCCGCAATCCAGCGGATGAGCTGTGTCCTTTCGTACCCATGAGGGCGTGGGATTTCGGGCTTGGACCGTTGTCGCTGGTAAAGACAAGAATAGTTTGACGGTCAAGCCGGGTGCGTACTAAGGCATTATTTATTTGGCCGACCACCCAATCCAGTTGCAGGACAAAATCAGCATATTCGCCCAAGTCACTTTTTCCCCGGAACTTTTCCATGGGTACCCAGGGTTGGTGGGGAATCGGGGATGCATAGTACAAAAAAAATGGGGGGGAGTCTTTTTGCTCTGCCATTTTTTCAATCAAAGCGACCGCTTTTGTCGCAAGGATGGGGCTGGTCTCTTGGATGGAGAATCCGGGTGATTTTAGAGATTTTACCCATTGTGTCTTACCTTGGTGGTCGTGTTTGGGGAAAGTGGTAAGTTCTGTGGGTTGACCGATGAATTGATTCTGCTCTATGAAGCACAAGGGAGCCGCCCCAGCCGAGGAGGCTATGCCAAAAAAAGTATCAAACCCCCGGTCTGTAGGCCCCCCTTGCAGGGGTTGGTCTGTCCATTTATCTTTACCCTCAAACCCAAGATGCCACTTTCCGAGCATGTGGGTCATGTATCCCTGAGACTTAAAGAGGTGAGCCAGGGTTTTTTCCTCTTCGGTGATGATAGGCTTTCCTTTAGATAGCAGAGTGTTGAGTACACCGGTGCGGGCGGGGTTAATGCCGGTAAGTAAGCCATAGCGGGATGGGGTGCAGGTGCTGCAGGCTGCATGGGCGTCACTGAAAGATAACCCTTCGCTTGCTAATTTAGAAAGGTGAGGAGTTTTAATCTTGGAATGAGGGTTGAAAGGGGCACAGTCCCCATATCCCAGGTCGTCGGCGAGAATAAGAATGACATTTGGTTTTTTTCCCTGAAGAAGAAAATTGGAAAGCAGGAAGAAAAAGCAGGAAGGAAGTATATTAAATTTCATCCATCAAATTCGAGTATTACAGCCTTGCCCGAAATATTACTTTTATGGTTTTGCGGGGTTCCCGAAAACATCAATTTCCCCAAAAAAAGTGGGGCCATGGACCTCGACTAGGAGGTAGCGGAAATCCCCAATCTTTCCTTTCGAGGCAAAAATAGAACAGGCTTGTTGAGCGGGCCGATCGATATCTTCGCGGACATCAAAAAAGCGGTCGCTATTGACACGGGCTATTCTTTTCCACCCACTTTCAATAAGGGGAAGGTTTAAGTCGGGAATCTTTTGATCCTGAAGCCCGTAGAGGGTGAAAACCTGCCTGGCTCGGTTTTTGTGTTTTTTCACCTTTTGATTTTGGTGCCAGGAATAGGAGTTTACCCGCTGAATTGCTATGTCTTTACCCAAATCAATAAGCAAGTTACCAAAGGTGCCGCCTTTTTTTTCCAGAAAAACTGATTCTTTGGGGGAATCCGGTAAGGTCTGACCCTTCCCATCCAGTAGAGACAATGGGTTTACCTCCCAACCTGGTAACTTGCGGAGTGTTCCCTTGGGGACCGAAACTTTAGCGATTCCATGAGAGGTATCCGCATAATCATCTCGGCTGGGGGGTGGAATGGAAGGAAAGATGAAGTCTTTTGATTCATTTCCGGATTCAATTTTTGTCAGAACTTTATGTTTGCCTGGTTCCACAAATATGGTCCCACCTGCTTCAATCAGGTGGTGGGCATGATCTTCTTCAATAATCAAATTCACTTTACCCTGGGTGACCCCCAATCGGCTCAACCCGTCTGGAGCCACGGCTGCCGTGAAGGAGGTTCCTAAATCCACAAAAGTTGAACTCGGAGTGGTGATAGAAAAACCTTGCGATTCAGGGGTTTCCGCCACAACTTGAGCTCTCCCTAAGGTAAGAAAGACGGAATTTGCGGAACAGAGTTCTACAATGGATGGCCCCTCTAATGACATGATGGCACCGTTGCTAAAGCGAACATTAGCCTTTCCTGAAGACAGCTCTATACGGTCACTCACAAAAAGAAAACTTCCTTGATCAACGACTTCTTGGCTGTTCATCCATCTGCAATTTTCTAGTTTTTCAAAGTAGGCAATAGCTTGTTTTGAGGACTCTGGGAGACCCGGGGTTGTAGGTTTGAAGTTAATGGCAAGCAGAAAGAGTATAATGGCGGCAATGGAGGACCAGATGGACCAGGGAGGAAAGCGGAAGGTTTTACCTGTTTGCTTCTCGGGAATATTACATGCGTAGGGTAATGCCGCATCAACTCTTGCATAGGAAAGGAAATCCTTTCTGAGTTGATGATCCTTTCTCATCTTTTGCTCCAATAACTTAACTTCCTCAGCGGTTGCCTGAGCATCTAAGTAGAGCCTAACCAGTTCCAGGTCTTGGTTGGATGATTTCACGCAAAACCCTCCTGTTTTTTTAAATCATTCTGAATACAGTCTGCGAGTGCGATACGGATACGATGCAATGCCTTGTATAGGGACATGGGGGTGCGGTCCGCTCTTTTTGCGATCTGGTCAATCTTTGTGCCTGTGAAATAGGCTTCCTTTACCAGAGCGCGATTTTTTTCGGGTAGCTTACGGATGCATTTTTCTAAGGCTTTTTCTTCCAGGTCGAAGCGCTCTAGTTCCTTTTCAGTATCTTTTGCCAATTGGAGGACAAGTTCTTCACTAAATACATGACGGTCCCGAGCCTGATCACGCCGGTAAGCTAGTGCCTCAAAGCGGGCAACTCCAAAAGCCCAGCGTCTGAAGTTTTCAGGGGAATCCAACTGATCAAACTTCCGCCAAAGCACCGCCGCTGTACCCTGCATGACTTCTTTGGCATCCTCTAAACTTGGGACTAGAGAGCGAACAAACCCTCGCAACGAGCTTTCTGTTTCCACATAGAGCTGGAGAAATTGGTCATGCTTATGCTCTTCATCTGGTTTCATCGACATAGGTACACTCCACCAGAGACATATTTTTGCCAAAAAATCTAGCTTCCTACTCCCATTCTTTCATAAAGGCGACAATGTCAGCCACATCCTGAGAGCTTAAGGCCAACTGCTCCGCCGAGAGCATGAGTGAACGTTTCATTCTTTTCGAGCTTTTCACTTTTGATTTCGGAATCATTTGAGACATTCCGCCCTGGGTAAGAACGATGGATGGATCGCCGTGGGATTCAGTGATTCCATGAATGATGCCTCCGTCTTTTAAGATATATTCTGTTCCCTGAAAGCCATGGGCAATGCCTTGGGATGGGTTGACAATGGCATGAATGATCGCAGTTGTGGATTGCTTGGCAGCCCAGCCTTCGAGGCGGGGGCCATAGTTGGCACCCATACCATTGACTTCATGGCACATGGTGCAGCGCATGATGGTTGTCTTTCCCTTGTGAGGGTCCCCGGTAAGCTTGGCAATATCTCCAACTTTCAGCTTAGTTTTTTGGGTTGGCTCAGGTGTGCTAATGGGAATAAGTGGAGCCGTATCCGGGTCATAAATTCCCGATTCTTTGAGCCTTGCTTGGAGGTCATATTGGTTCCATGCGGTAAGGCTCCGTTTGAGAATCCACTGGGTAACCGCCTGCTTGATTGAATCCTCTTTCAGGCTTTTCCCTAAATCAAAGAGCGCATCGGGGGCAAGCGGGTGGTTGATAAAAGCGATCGATTCAATGGCAAACAACCTGTCTTTCATGCCAAGAGCCTTATTCTGCACCCTGGATTTTAAGTCTGGCAGGGCTTCTTTTACCCCCAATCGCCAGGTAATGCGGGTAAATGCCTGATTCCAGGTCGATGGGTTTTGCATCCCAAGGTTCGCCCGCAGGTATGTCCAGGTGGCACCTTCTTTACCAGCTGCCCCTAATCCGATGGATTCGACATAGTTTTTATCCTTCCCGTCATATCTTTTCGCTACTTCAAGTAACACCGGGCTTGCTTTTGCCTTGGGGTAAGCCCTCATGGATAAGGCCACATCTCTGCGGACCCCGTGGTCTGAGTCTTTGGCCATTTGTAAGGCGTAAGGGAATAGTTTCTGTCCAGATCTGCGAAGGCTTCGGTAGGCAACGAGGCGATGGATTGAGTCAGCTGAATCAAGCAGTTGATAGGCTTTCTCGATTCCTTTCGGTCCAAGATAGGGGAGTAACCAAATGGCGCGTGCGGCCACATAGGGGTTGGTGTGCCCCAGGAGTTCTGCCACGGCATCAGAGGCTGAAGCCCCTTCCTTTTGTAATGCCTGGAACCCTAAGAACCGAACATTGGGATTAGGGCTAGAAAGAGCTTTGATTTGGCCTTTTAGCGAGCTGAGGTCGAGCTTTGGCACTTGGCTCACAAAGCTTTTTGGGGCAATTCGGTAAATAGCTCCCGAGGAGGACTCATCCTGAGTGGCATGGCCCCCGGAGCCAGGGTCGTACCAATCCGCCACATAGATGGCTCCATCCGGCCCGATGGATATATCAGAAGGTCTGAAATGTACCCGTTCATCGCGGTCCCCTTCGCTAAGCGAGGAGGAATTGGAGCGGGTGGTTAAGAAGGAAAAACGGTCCATGCTGTAGGTGGCTCCCTTGGGCCGAGGCTTGTATCCATATACCGTATTACGTGAAGCTTCACAGGAAAGGTAGGAGCCGATCCATTTATCCCCCAATTCTCCATTTTCATAAAAGGTTACACCGGTGGGTCCACCTGCTCCATAAACATCCCCAGCATCAAATGTGCCGGGGTCATCCTGCCTCCAGTGAGCCCGGGGAATTGCCTGACCCGGCCGTTTGTCTGCCTGCCACTTGTGCTGACCGTCCAGGGAGTAGTATCCCGCAGAGCCAAATTCCAGGACATAAGAATTTCGGCAACTTGAGTAGTCATCGTTATCGCTTTGGTACATATCACCCAGGGAATTCACCACCTGTTCATAGCTATTGCGGTAGCCATGCCCGATAATCTCAGCATGGGTGCCATCGGGGTTCATCCTGACGCTGAAGCCGGAACTCCAAATGTGGCCGTCATCACTTTTCGCCCCTTTAAGTTCATGAGTAGGGGTGTAGAAATATTTCTCACTGGCACCACCCCGGTAATTTGTATTCATGCGGAAGGTCATGCCTGAGTTGTCGGTAAAGATTGCCCCGCAATTCCCGCTGTTGAAATACCATTTTCCATCGGGTCCGGAGGTAACAGAATGAAGGGAATGATCGTGCTGGCGGCCATTAAAGCCGGTCAATAAAACCTCGCGTTTGTCAACTCTCGGGTCGAACCTAAGGTTACGATTCACATCAGTGTAGATAACGATATCAGGAGGTTGTGAGATGACAATTTGGTTATCAAATACCGCAATACCCAAGGGGGATTCTAAAAATGGATCCTGATGGAATATCTTGGATTGATCTGCTTTTCCATCTTTATCCGTGTCGATGAGTACCATAATTCGGTCACCGGCATTTCGGCGAATCCCCAGTTTTTCCCGATAATTGACACCTTCGGTTACCCAGATTCTTCCTTGGGGGTCGATCGACATATTGGTCGGGTTGTAAAACAATGGGCTTTTGGCCCACAGGGTAACTTCGAGGTCTGGGTCCAGTGAAAATTTATCCACTCTTACATGATTGACCTGATTTTTTGGGGGCCAGCCCATGTCTGATTTTTTGGGGTCAGCAGTAAGAGCAACTCCCAGGGGAAATAAAATGGAACTTACGAGTTTGCAGGAGAGCTTCATTAGGCAAGAGTAAAAGTTATTTCTTTTTAGTTTTTTTGGGCTTACGGGGTGGCATTCTACCGTCGGGGCCAAGTACTGGCTTCTTCCCAGGTTCCTGAGTCAATAATTCATTTGTGGGCAATTCGATTTCCTCGGGAAAGTCAGGCCGGTTTAAATTCTCGTTGAGCATGGCTTTGGTTACCGGTTTGGAGGGGACTCCGTCCTTTGGCACATCCACCCTGGCAACCCATGCAATGGTGTTAAGGATTAATTTACGGTAATTATCGATTGCCCAGTTGCGATGGTAGTGACCTCCCACAAAACCGGCGCCTCTAGCCCTTTTGGCAGGATCAGAGCACCAAAGTAAGGCTTGGGGGGTTCCCAGCTGATCGGCTGCCTGTTTATTCCAGAATTTTGAACTACCATAACGTATCATATTTTTTTCGGTGGGTATGGCAGTGGCCAGAGGGTAGCAATGTGTGCAGTTTTCCGGGAAATTAAGATTCCAGTAAAACTCGTCGTAGGCAGTTAATTCTTTCACTCCGCGGCCAACCGGATGGTTTTTTCTTGGCGTAATTTCTGCGACCCATGAGGGGTTTACGGAAAAATCATCATCATAATAGCCTCCAATCCATGAATGGTAATATTTTTCCGCCACTTCTTTAGTCGGATGGACGCCATAGTGCATAAACATAATGCCCATACCCTTTTTGATTTTTTGATCCAGGAAGGCATACTTTTCGCCAAATTCTCCTCCGCCATCCGCATAGATGATGCAGGCATCAATGTCATTAAAGATGGACTCATCCTCCGGCCAGCCATACCAATGAACCTTGGCGTGAATGCGGAGGCCACTTTCATTCAAGGCATTGGCCAATAACATTGAGCCCGCTTTGTATTCGTGAAACCCATGGCGGTGCTTGGTGTCTCCAGCAAGAAAGAGAATCTTTTTCTGATCCTTTCCTGAGTGGTGATTTGCGTTCAATGAGGCAGAATACTGGCAAATAATCAGCAGAAATAATCCGGTTGCTTTTGTGAGCGAGAGAACGGTGAAGAGGCTAGGTTTCATATCTGCCTATTCCACAAAGATTAGCTTTGAAAGCAACCTTAAGATAGAGAATAAATTTTTTAAATCGGGGAACCTGCCAAGGAAGAGAATGTGTTTCGGAACACAGGCAGGTTTATGTCATAGGGGAAATCTTCAATAATCCAGAGATTTCGAAAGGATACTCCTGTGCCTTTGTGGTCTTGGATCACCAGAGGTCTTTTTCCATGTTTTTTGTAAGGGCCCCCGACCTCGCCGTATACCCAGGCATCATTGTGAATCATAACGCCATTATGGAATGCGGTGACCCGAAGGGGTTCTTTGACCTTTCCGTCCGGCTCAAAAATGGGGGCTTTCATGAGAATATCATAGGATTGCCATTCCCCTGGTTTACGGGATGCGTTTACCAGGGGAGGGTGTTGGCCATAGATGGCCCCGCATGTACCATCGGCAAAGGTGGGGTTTTGAAAGCTGTTAACCACCTGCATTTCATAAGCTGACATAAGTAAAATTCCTGAATTCCCATACAACTGGCCTTTCCACTCGGGCTTATTGGAGGGGTCGAAGCGAAACTCAAGGTGGATGCGGCCATCCCCGTAAGCCTTGACCGTTGCATTATTACCTTTTCCCCGGGGCATGACTCCTTCCCCGTTAAATTTCCAGTTGGGGTTGGTCCACTGAGAGGCATTTAATACAGTGGCCCTTGGCGGAGGCGGGAGTGTGCATTTTTCAATGGGGAGAGGTGGGACTACAGGGGGGAGGGGACGGTTTTTATCATTACGGTTCCAGCTCGATCCAGCCAACCTCCAACCCACATTACGCCCTGCTCGTGGTATACGGGCAGGCTGTATGTTATTGAGGGTGTAATAAATCGTATCAAAATCCAAGGGCTTGGCTTTTGTATTTAGCTGTGCGGGAAAATGAATGGCATAAATACGATTGGTTTCAAGAGGGACATCAAAGGTGACGGTCATGCGGTCATTGGATAGCTGGTAGTTATCTACCTCCACATTACGCTCATCCACACGGGGAGATCCATAAGTACTGTAGTAGTGGTATTCCCATGAGCTTACAACGGGTGTTATTTTTTTACCTATTTTCTCCGTGAATTTTACCGAGAATCCAGTCTTGTTAAGGCTTGCGGAATGGATGGCAAAGGGAATGGTTTTTCCGTCCCACTCAACATATTGAATCGAAGTCCTCTTACCACCCTTGCTAAACCAACCTCTACCGACTTGGGCAGACCAGAGGCGGCCCTGGGGGTCGAAAGACATTTTAACAGGACCACTTTCCAACCCCCGAAGGAAATCCACACACCAGCCCTGGTATTCTCCATCGACTTTTTCCACTCCGCACCGGAAGTAATTGGACTGCCTTTGGTCTCCCACAAAGATCTGGTTTTCAAATGGGCCAAATTTGCCATCAGTTGTGTCCCATATCGGGCTTCCTGGAGAATTGGCAATCGCTTCCCTTACTAACCAGATTGCGGGAGGAGTACGCATTTTTTCAAAATCCTTGGCGGTCATAGACTGGACTTTTTCTTTGCTGAAATCAGGCCTTGCCGGCAGGGAAGCCGGGTGACCATAGAAATTTCCTTCGCGTACATGATAGAGAGCACAATCCGCCACCCAGTCGCCTTGGTTATCAGTGATAAAAAGTTCATCCTCGGGGCTCATTCCAATACCACAGGGGGAGCGAAACCCACTGGCAAGCGGTTGGAAGTGACCTCTGCGGTCGGAACGGTAGACCCATCCACGCCAGGGTGCATTGTAAGACATGTTTCCCCCGCCCACTCCCTGAGGTTTATTGTCAGGAACAATGAATTCTCCCCGGGCTCCCAGGTTTAAGGAGGCATACTTGCGGCCAAGAGAGTCAACTACGGGACCAAAATGGTATTCATGGTATTCTCCGGAGATCCCAAAGGCATCGGTTACGCACTCATATCGGTCACATACTCCATCTTTGTTGAAATCAAGCAATCGAGTGAGTTCCGGCTTTTGTGCCACATAGTAGGCATCTTCTTGGGCATCGTAATAAATCCCGTTGGGCTCCATGAGGTTCTCCGCAAATTTACTCCAGGTGGTTCCTTTTCTTTCCCACACTTCTCCTTCCCATGTACATACTGCAAGGGTGCCGTCAGGTTTGTGGCAGAGTCCCAGGACAGAAACCGATCCACGGGGAAGAGGGACGGTTTCAATTTTGTATCCATCGGGGATTTTGGCCTCCAGTGAAAGGTGAGGGAGGCAACAGAGTAAAAGAAGGAAGTGTTTAATCATTATCTTAGGGGATAGCTGGATTAAAAGGATATTTTATAAGAATTTGCGCCTGCTGGGCTCACGGTGAAGCTTTGAGGACTTCCATCGACCAAAGTGGCAATTTTTATGGAATTACCCGGGGTTTCATAATGAAGGAGACTGAAATTTTTTCCTTCGAGAATAGTTTTTTGCATGCCCGGCAATTCCTTCCCCTTGATTTCAGACTGTATCTGACTCCGGCTATCCAGGGAGGGGGTTTGGTCGACTAAGGATGACTCCCAGCCCTTTAGTATTTTTCCGCTTTCTGCGTCGTATGCAAGCATGAGCTCATTGGGCAGCAGCAGTAGCAGGGTTCTGGGCGGGAGCCCATCGATCCACTTGCGCACCACTTTTGCCTGAGGGCCCGGGCGGATAATCTTAGGGGCATTTCCTTCCAGGCTCCGACCTGTGAGCATCCAATGTCCACCTTTTACATTTTGCAACCTTGCCCTGAACTTCATGGCATGGGCGGTTTTTTCTTCGTGGAGAATTTCCAAATCATGGACCCCGGCGTCCAGGTAAAACTCCTTATTGAAGTGGGTGGACTTTTGGGCCTCGTCGTTGGTGTAATGTACTTCTTCTCCATTCACCCACACTGAAGTTCTTCCACCCCCGCCAATACCCATCCTGTAGGTGCCGGGAGATTTAAGGTAGAGCTTGGATTGACCGCGAAGGATGCCGTCAAACATTCTTTCTACATAAAAAAAGTTTTCCGGTAAAAGAGCCTGCCCGGTCGATTCCACAGAATCAAAAAGGTCGGGGTGAAGCCTTTTCCCTTTAAAATAATCACGGGGATACAGGGACCTGAGCGATTGACGGTTTCCCTCCTGTTTTTCAAGAATGAAGTCACGAAGTGCCACAAGGTCTTGTTCCGGGAAAGCCAAGTTATAGGCAATCATCTCTGTCCCAGGAATACCCTTGCTTATGGATTGAAGAATGGCTGCGGGGCTGTCTCCATGCTTCCAGTAGGCATCTATGAGGCTTGGGCCAATGCCGCCATCTAATTCAGGGCCATGGCAGTTGAAACACACTTGGTTGTAGAGCTGCTGTCCGCGCTCAATACTTCCCAAAGTGATCTGCATAGAGCAAAAAAGAAAAAGAAGCGGTTTTAATTTTGTTGATATCATCAATGAAAATGTTGTTTGAGATCTATGCGGTTTTCGCTCAGATAAGAGCCTGCAGGAAAAGTAAAATGATTGTACCCCATGTCACTCCAAAACTTTTACCATTTGCCGAATTATTTCAGGAAAAGTTTAGATAAGAGTGGACTAAGGTGAGATAAAAAAGAGAGGATCCACAAATGAATCGCCGAAAATTTTTAGCCACAAGTTCCTGCTCCTTAGGCATTAGCCGCTTGCTTTCTGCCAAGCCTGTCTCTTTCAGGGGACGTATAAAAAAAGCAGTCAAGTTTGGCACCCAGCCCGATCGGGAAAAGATGAGGCAACTCAAAGAGCTTGGCTTTGACGGAATTGAAGGTTCAGGGCCCGGGATGCAGGTGGACACGATGAAAAAGGCTTGTTCCGAAATTGGCTTGGCTATACACGGGCTTGTTTACAGTAAGCATTGGCATACAAGGCTGTCAGACCCCAATCCTGCAATTCGAGAAAAAAGCCGATTGGGGCTTGCCCAAACTATGAAGGAAGCCAAATCGGTTGGGGGAAGCTCGGTATTGTTGGTTCCGGGGAAAGTGAATGGGGAAAAAGAGACGCACCAGCAGGTATGGGATCGTTCGATTGAGCAAATTCAAAAGCTTCTGCCCTTGGCCAGGGAATTAGAGATACACATATTGATTGAAACTGTATGGAATGGCTTTTGTTACAAACCCGAACAGTTCAGGGACTACATTGATGCAATTGATAGCCCCTGGGTGAAGGCATACTACGACATTGGAAATATGCAAAAATTTGGCCCCAGCCATAAATGGATCCGGGTTCTGGGTAACAGAACACTTAAACTTGATGTGAAGGACTGGGGCTCCAAAAATGGGTTTTGTCCCTTGGGGCAGGGGGATGTGGACTGGAAAAAAGTCAGGCAGGAGCTGGAGCAGATAAACTTTACAGGGTGGGCCACCCGGGAGGGTAATGATGGTGGTGTGGGCAAAACGGCCCGCTTGATGAATGAATTGCTCGCTTTGTAAACCTTACAGGCAAAGGCTTGAAATCTGAGTGGAAGCCTCAGAAAGGAGCCACTTCCACAACAAGCCCATCGAGTTCGTCGGTCATCTCCACCTGGCAGCTTAGGCGGCTGCGCTCGTCGGTGTCACTTTCAAGGTCAATAAGGTCTTGTTCCGCTTCGGTGGCACGCCCGGTTTTATCGAGCCATTCGGGCTTTACTCGAATATGGCAGGTGGCACAGGAACAGCAACCACTGCATGCTCCTTCGATACCATCGACATCGTGCTCGCGGGCAATTTCCATGAGATTGCCAACCGCGTCTTCTACAACAACTTCTTCTCCAGCGGGTGTAATGTAAGTAACTTTAGCCATATAATATTTTCAATAGTAGAATTTTAGCAAAAGACAATTCATTAAGGAGAGTAAGGCTGGTGTGAGAAACCGATTTGATTGAGCATATCCATGAGGTGCTGGCCGTACCGGACATAAATATCGAAAGGGTCTTCATCCGTTTGGTTACGGGAGTCCGCGTCATGGAACACTGCAGCTAAGTGGGGCTCGATGGAGATGCCACCGTCATATCCGGTATTCTGTAAATCCATTAAAATTTCCTTCACGCAGCCATGGCCCTCGCCGGGATAAACATAGACCTCCTCGTTGTTATTTTCTGCCGAGGGGTTCAGGCAGTCCTTGATGTGTATATACTCGATGAATTCTCTTACATTTTGGTAAAACTCCAAAGGGTCTTGCCAGGGTTCAGCTTTCTTGGACCGGTCGCGGTTGAACGCTGGGTTGGCGGTATCAAATACTAATTTCATGCCGGGCACAGCCTCCAGTAATTCCATGGTGTGCTGCCAGCTCATACCCCCATAGTTCATGCAGTTCTCATGAAGTGCCGTGATTCCCGCCGAAGAAAAAGAATCGACGATAAGGCGGAGCCTGCGGATCCGTTCCCCCACCAATTGGTCCTGCTGGTCCAAGACCTTGTAGCTCATAATACGGACATATTTGGCACCCAATCTTTGCATGCGGGGTATGGCTCTTTCAATTTCCCGCTCAGTAATGGCAAAATCATCCCTTACATCCTTGCCCCAGTTCCCAATGGCTGAACCAAAGGCATTGATGAAAATACCCGAGTCGTCCAGGGCTTGAAACACCTCTTCAAATTCTTCGTCACTTATATCGTGAATATTCTGGCCGTTTACAAACCGGGATTCAATGGCGGTCCAACCCAGTTTTTTCGTCGCTTTTATTTGGCCCTTTATATCTTTGGCCGCTTCATCTGCAATGCCTGTGAGGTACATAGTTAGTTGATTTTAAAGGTTTACCTTGATCCCATTGTTTTGAATGGACTGGTATATGGCACAGATTACCTTTACGGCCCGTTTGCCTTCCTCGCCATCGATGGCCGGTTTTTCTCCACGCCGAAGGGCGTCGATCGCATTTTCAAAATTGCGTTGATGCCAAAGGAAATCAATCGCCTTGGGATCAGCTGCGCCGGCCCCCGAAGAGTTTTCATAGATACCATGCTGGGCAAGGATGGCTTCATCTTCTTTTTGCGGATGCTTTAAGTCCCAAATGCTAAATTTATCATCGACCATCATGATAGACCCCTGATCTCCGCAGATGTGAATGGATGCAGGTAAGCCACTGTTCGAATAGCAGGCCGTGGATGCCTGTATTACGCCCCTTGCTCCGGACTTAAACTCAACAAGGGCCACGGCCACATCCTCCACTTCAATGTTTTGGTGGGCTTCCAGGCCACCGGATGCGGTGACGGACTTCACATCCCCCATGAGGTGCAGCATTAAATCCACGGTATGGATCGACTGATTCATCAGGGCCCCTCCTCCATCTAAATCCCAGGTGCCACGCCAGGCTCCGCTGTCATAATATTCCTGCGAGCGCCACCATTTGATTGCGGTGTCGCAAAGGACAATTTTCCCAAGCCTGCCATCGTCGATGGTTTTCTTGAAAATAGCGGTTGAATCATTGAAACGGCGGGGGAAAATGCCGGATAGTGAAACCTTGTTTTCCTGGCAGACCCTGATCATCTGATCGATTCTATCTGGGGTGACCTCCAGGGGTTTTTCACAAATAATATGTTTACCGGCTCTGGCCGCGGCACTGGCATGTTCTAGGTGCACTCCACTGACCGAGCCTATGGTGACAATATCCATATTCTCATGGGCAAGGAAATGATCGAGATCAGCGTAGCCAGAGCAGTTGTATTTGCTCGAAAAAGAATCCGCTTTGGCTTGGTTTCTGGCGAAGGCTGCGACCAGGTTAACCCCATCCATTGCCCGCAAAGCCTGGGCATGAAAATCGGCAATAACACCGGCTCCAATGATTCCGACTTGATAGGTCTGCTGGGACATGGAAAGAGAAAGTTCGTACAAAGGTTATAATTTTAGGAGGCGGAGATTGCGAAAGCGGTAAACTTGTCCCTTTTCTCCGTGGTGTTGTATGGCAATAAAGCCCGTCGAATCGGTACTATCCTTTAAATCCGTGGTTTGAACCCCGTTTACCCAAATCTGCAGGTGATCTCCCAGGCACTTAATCTTATATTTGTTCCAGTCATCCCGTTTAAGAGCATTTTTCTGGGTATCTTTCCAGTTTTTTTCGTTATAGGGGTTGCGTTCAGGTTTTTTTGGGTGGATCCAACCTCTTCTGCCTTCATCATAAAGACCGCCAGACCACCTCCTGTCGGAGCCGTCCACTTCGGCCTGGTAGCCAAACATGGAGCCGTTTTCCTTTTTCTGGGACCGAAAAAGAATACCGGAGTTGGCTTTGCCTTTGGGCAGCTTAATTTCAGCAGTCATGATAAAATCTGAAAACTTCTCATTGTAGGCAAAAAAGAATTTCCTGTCCGCCACCAGCTCGATGACACCATTTTTCACACTGGCAGTTCCGTGAGGGTAGGGGTTGTGCCAACCATCCAAATCTTTTCCGTTAAATAAGGGGATCCACTCTGCCTCTTTGGCTTGAACTCCTGTAATACCAAAGGAGGTAAGGAAGAATATGGCTAAAAGGGAGTGTTTTTTTAATGGGATTTGCTCTTTCATTTTGGTGATAAAAATGGGTGGTTAATAAGTAATTTGACGTTTGGCTTAACTCGTGTAAAGCCTTTACTGAATAATCGTTTTGTTATGAGAGTCTTACTTACAACTACCTCCTTTCAGGATATTCCAGGACCTCACCATGACCTGCTCAAAGAGGCAGGCTTTGAAGTTGTGTCGGCACGGGGCCCTTTACCCGAATCCCGCATGCTTGAACTGGTGGGTGATGTCGATGCGTTCCTTTGCGGGGATGATGAAATTACCAAGAGGGTTGTTGACCAAGCCTTGCCCCGATTAAAAGTGATCTCCAAGTACGGGATCGGCTTGGATAAAATCGACACCGCTTATGTTAGTAAGAAGGGAATTCCGATTACTTTTTGTCCCGGGGTTAATCATACGACTGTGGCTGAGCACACCTTTGCCCTCATGCTTGCCCTTTTCCGCAAACTGGTGACGGAGGCCAATCATGTTACTTCGGGGGAGTGGGTACGGCTCACCGGAAATGAAATAATGGGAAAAACTATTTCGATTGTGGGGCTGGGGCGAATTGGAAAGGAAGTAGCGATTCGGGCCAAGGCTTTTGGGATGAAAGTGACAGGTTTTGACCTATATTGGGATGACGAGTTTGCCCAAAAGCATGATATCCAACGGTGTGAATCTATTCACGATTGCCTCAATTCTGGCGATGTTGTGAGCTTGCATGTCAACCTTTCGGAGGAAACCAGAGATTTGATTAACCAATCCAGTATTTGTGAGATGAAGCAAGGCGTGGTGGTTCTGAATTGCGCCAGAGGGGAGATTGTAAACACCCTGGATATGGTCCAGGCTTTAGAGTCGGGCCAGGTCGGGGGGTATGGGGCGGATGTCCTGGATCAGGAACCTCCACCTTCAAATCACCCTCTTCTTACCGCCCCCAATGTGGTGATTACCCCTCACATTGGTTCCCGTACCCATGAATCGGTTCAAAGGCAGGCAGCGATGGCCGCCAATAATTTGATTTTGGCGCTCCAGGGGAAACCTCCCTTAGCTCAGGCCAATGAAGTTCCCCTTACCGCTCATACCTAAGCAGAAGATGTCCAACGAAGATTCTTTTTTTATTGTCCCCGAGAAAACCCATGCAGACTTGGTTGCCCAGGCATACAGGCATCGGGGCTTTGATGAATCTGAGTGTAAGTCCGCAGCGAAGTTTGCGGCCTATGCCACCACCCATGGAATTCGTACGCACAATGCCTTAAAAGCACTGCATCTAGATGATCTTTTCGGCTCCAAAAAAGGAGGCTGTAAGCCCTCCGCTCAGATTCTTAAAAAACAAGGCCGTTTTGCCGCCTCCGAGGTTTGGGACTGCCAGTACAAGCTTGGCCAAGCTACTGCTTATGAAGCGATGGACCGATGTATTGAGTTAGCCGACAAGTACGGGATTGGCCAAGTCTCTGTCGATCACGCCTTTCACTATCTCTGGGGTGGTGGGTATGTAATGGATGCGGCCCAGAAAGGCTACATCGCCTACACCAACTGTACCGCATCGGTTACAGAGGTTGTTCCTTTTATGGGCAATGAGCCGACCCTGGGTACCAACCCGCACTCATGGGGCTTTCCCACAGTGGATGCGATTGGTTTTCCGGTCGTTATCGACTGGGCGACCTCGGTCATTGCAATGGGACGGGTTCAGCAGCTCAAGCGGGAAGGCAAACCTTTACCGCCGGGAGCGGCCGTTGATAAGGATGGCAACGAAACCACAGATCCTTCCAAGGTAGCCGCACTCAAGCCTTTTGGGGAGCACAAGGGCTACGGCCTAGCCTTGATTAATGAAATTATGGCCGGTTACATTGGGGCATCGAAGCCGACAATACGAAGCCATCATTTGGATGACGGGGATAAGCATACCCCCAACTTTTATTTTCAGGTTATTCACCCGGAAGCTTTAAGTTCTGGGGATTTTGCATTTGGCCGGTCGCAACCTGAAAACCTCAAAGTAGTCCTTGATGACATTTTAGCCGGAGGTAACCAAGCTTGTATCGTACCGGGGCAATTTGAGGCAGAATTTGCAGAAAGAACCCGGAAAGCGGGTGGGCTTCTTTTTTCAGGGAATGAAATCCATGCGTTCAACCAAATTGCCATGGAATGTGGGGCCTCTCCATGGTCAGTGAGCGATTTTCCTCAAGAATCAGCCTAGTTTTTATCATTATGAGCTTATCAATCCGTCCTCAATCTGAATGTAAATATGACCTTCTTTCCCTTGGTGAGATTATGCTTCGTCTCGATCCAGGCGAAGGCAGAATCCGTACCGCTCGTACTTTTCAAGCATGGGAAGGTGGAGGAGAGTACAATGTAGCCCGCGGGCTACGGCGATGCTTTGGCCTTAGAACCGCCGTGGCCACCGCTTTTGCCGATAATGAAATTGGTCGTCTTATCGAGGACTTTATTCTGCAGGGGGGGGTGGATTCTTCTTTGGTCAAATGGGTTCCCTATGACGGGTTGGGAAGAGATGTGCGCAATGGGCTGAACTTTACAGAAAGAGGCTTTGGTATCAGGGGAGCGGTTGGGGTGCCTGACCGGGGTATCACGGCGTCCAGCCAATTAAGGCCTGGAGATTTTGATTGGGATGATATTTTTGGAAACCTGGGAGTCCGCTGGTTTCATACCGGAGGAATTTTTGCAGCCCTTTCTGAGTCTACAGCGGAGGTCACGGCCGAAGCTGTGCAGTCTGCCCAAAAATATGGAACGATTGTCTCATATGACTTAAATTATCGGCCTTCCCTGTGGAAATCAATAGGAGGAATGGAGAAAGCCCAGGAGGTAAATCGTGCCATCGCCCGAAATGTTGATGTGATGATCGGCAATGAAGAGGATTTTACCGCGTGTCTAGGCTTTGAGGTAGAAGGGGTGGATGAGAACATTTCCAATATCGAGGTAAATCAGTTCAAAAAGATGATAACTCAGGTCATCGCTGAATTTCCAAATTTTAAAGCGACGGCAACGACTTTGCGAAGCGTGAAAACAGCAACGGTTAATGACTGGGGTGCCATCTGTTGGGAGAATGGAAACTTTTATGAAGCCTTGCACCGGCCTGACCTTGAGATTTTAGACCGGGTGGGAGGGGGCGACAGCTTTGCCTCGGGCCTGATTTATGGATTCCTTCAGGGGCATAATGGGGATAAGGCGGTGAATTATGGTGCCGCCCACGGAGCCTTAGCGATGACAACGCCCGGGGATACATCCATGGCAACTTTGGCGGAAGTGGAAAAAATGATGAGCGGGGGTGGTGCCCGGGTGGTACGCTAATGTTGAAAGGTGAAATGATGAATGATCTATTTACTATTTCGGGCAAAGTCATTGTGGTCACTGGGGCCACGGGTGTGCTTGCAGGAGGTGCTGCCCAATATTTGCAGCAAAATGGTGCTAAGGTTGTCTACCTTGGCCGAAACCCTGAACGAGTAAATCTTTCAGTGGAGGAAGCTCGTAAGATATCCGGTGACTGTATGGGCCTGACATGTGATGTTCTTGATGAAAATGCCCTGCAAGCAGGATATTTGAAAGTGATTGAAGAATTCGGGCGTATTGATGCCTTGATTAACGGTGCGGGGGGGAATATGCCTGGGGCCAATATCGGCCCGGATCAGGATATTTTCAGCCTAGATATCAGTGATTACAGTAAAGTGATGGACTTGAACCTTACAGGTACAGTTTTACCCACTCTGGTTTTTGGAAAGGCTTTTCAAGAGCAAGGGCATGGGTGTGTGATTAATTTTTCATCGATGTCTTCCCCACAGGCATTGACCCGAGTATTAGGCTACTCAAATGCAAAAGCTGCAATTGATAATTTTACGCGATGGATGGCGACTGAAATGGCCATCAAATACGGAGATAAAGTACGGGTAAATGCAGTGGCTCCGGGTTTTTTCATCTCCAAGCAAAATAAGGCACTTCTAACCAATGAGGATGGCAGTTTTACTTCACGGGGACAGCAGGTGATCAACAAAACTCCATTTCGTCGCTTTGGGAGACAGGAGGAGATTTATGGTTCAATTCACTACCTACTTTCCGATGCGTCCTCTTTTGTAACCGGAACAGTTCTTGCGGTAGATGGCGGTTTTTCTTGTTTTTCTGGTGTGTAGAAAGGTGATATTTCTTTCCGTCCATTTTATATGATGCAGGCACGCTACTATTCCACATCAGAACTTGCCAAGAAAACCGGCACATCGAGGCAGGTTATATCAGCGATCATAAACGACAACTGGAAGCAAAAAAGAATTTCGCAGGCTACTTATGACCGGATTACTCAAGCCATGGATGATATTGGGTTTGTTCCGAATCGAACTGCGATTTCCTTGCGGAAGAAAAAGCAGGGCAGGGTTGGTTTGCTGTGCCACGGCCCCCTTTATTCTCATACGCTTACGGCATTAGAGAAATTAAATCACTACTTTCTCGGTTCAGATCAAACCCTGCAAATTCATGTTAGTGCTGATGGAGGGTTGGCTGATGCCGTTCGCGAATTGATGGGTAACCGAGTTGACAGCATCATTGTTTTAATGAGCCCTATGCTTGAGAACTTTGGAGTTAAGGACTTGGAGGATAAAGCTTTACATAAATTACTGCAGGCTGTTCCCCATTATATTTACAACTTTCCTTTTGATGTGCCAGATCAAGACATGGAGGAAAAACTATTGTCTTTGGGTAGCCATTTAATCGGTTTTTCTCGAAACCAAGCCTACCTTGGTTTTTTGGAATATCTCAAAGTGAACAAGCTGACACGGGTTTTGATTGATGAGAAAATTTTTGATTTACTTGCGTGTGGCGAGCAAACCAGTGCCCTTTGCAAGTCATTTTCTAAAGTTCAAACCTACCCCAATCCTCAAGGAGGTAATTTAGCTGAAAATACCTTCCACTTAGGGGAACAATTAGCCCATGATTTACTGGCTGATTTGCGAAATGAAACTTTTGATTACCTAATCACTTTTTCTGACGGAATTGCCCAAGGGGCTGCCTCGATCCTTGAAAAGAATGGGTTCAAGGTTGGTAAAGACATTCATATCCTCGGTTTTGATAAGATTGATTCACTTCAATACTTGAAATACGGAATATCAACCATTGAAGTACCCGTGGACTCAATGTTTACCAAATTGATTGAATTATTGGAGAAACCTCAGGATGGAAATTTTTCCCACCGTTGCATGCCTCTGCTTCACTTAGCCGAGGGAATTTAGCTTAAGCCGAAACGGAGTGCCTCTTTAATGCGATTTTAAAAGGACTCGATTCTTTTTCTGTCGACTGCATTAAGCTTTCATTTACTTGTTTATTTGTTTGCTTAATTCGGTTTTGGGAGGCAATGTGAAAAGTTGTAAGAGCTCTAATAAACTCCAGTC
>Ga0255779_1002053_pt1 | contig 21842 bp, 14 predicted proteins | sample 011ome_21_FD_179977 | JGI IMG/M metagenome (GOLD analysis project Ga0255779, IMG submission 179977) | Coastal salt marsh microbial communities from the Groves Creek Marsh, Skidaway Island, Georgia - 011508AT metaG (version 2) | ecosystem: Environmental > Aquatic > Marine > Intertidal zone > Salt...
AAGTTATTTCTAAGGAATTCTGTAAGCTAGAGTCGCTTGAAATTGACTCTTAACAGAGATGAGTTATAGTGGAGAAGATGGGACTCGAACCCACGACCTCTTGACTGCCAGTCAAGCGCTCTAGCCAGCTGAGCTACATCCCCATTAATTTTTAAGTCTTTTCAATTTCCTTTTAATTTTTTTAATTGCATTTTCAATAGTATTTTCTGGCTCTATAATGTTGTTAATCCCCCAAAAATCATCATCTCTAAATCCAAGTTTTGAGTCTGTCAAGATCACGTTAGACTTAAGAATTTCTTTTCTTTTGGGATAATCTAAACTTGTATTTTCTTTCCAATCCGTTATGACCATTTCAGATGAAAGTGAATAAGTTGTATTAAAAATTTTTTTATCTGAATTCACTTTAAAATCAAGAGTCAAGTTGCTATAATTATAATACCATTTCCCATTTCTTTCTGAGTAATCAACTCTAAAATTAGCTTTTGTTGGCCATACTTTAGCGTGTCTTGGTTTTTTGGCTACAAATAGCTTTGAAGATTTTTCTCGATCACTTACATTAAGAGAGTAATTAGCAGATAGCAGCACTTTATTTTTTCCATCGATGAAAAGTTCACCATAAAATAAAGGTTCATTTATATCGTCTTTTTGTCTAAATCTTATAACATATACAGGCTTTGTGTTGATCTCAGATGTTCTATGTACCCAAAATGTATAATTTGACACATAAAAAAGTGGAATAAAATAATTTGGGTACTTAATTATATCTTGAAAGAGAGTATTGTAAGGACCGCCTGAAAGTTTTAGGGCTAAAGTATCTAGCCTAGTGTAATCGGTATCTTTTCTAACTTTCAAAACCTTAATAACTTCCTTTTTTTCTAACTTTTCATAAGGTGATTTGTAAATATCTACAACAGCCTCTGAAAGTGATACATTTCTTCTTTTTCGTTTTATGGTTTCTCTGTAAAAAGCAGTCATTATATTATGACTTGGTAAATAATTTTTATTTGAATTTATCAAAGTTTCTCGTACTAATTGCTCAACATTTTTGGGGATAGAAATCACAGTTTCACTTAAAGGTGAAACAAAAACATCAAGAGAAATTGGTATATTAATATTAGCATATGAACTGAGGTCTATAATTTTAGTTTTAAACCCAATGAAAGAGATTTTTATTTTTTTTGGAGAAAAGGATTTGGGAATTTTTAAAGTAAAATCTCCATCACTATTGCTAATTGTACTAACATTTGATCCAATCAAATTTATGTTGGCAAAAACAAGCGGCTCTTTATTTTCTGAATTAACAACTTTTCCATTGAATTCGAGATAATTTATTTTATTATCGTTTTCAATTTGGGCATTATTAATATTTACTAACAGCAAAAAAAGCAACGTTAAACTGGTACTAAAATTAAGTTTCATAATTAACAACTTACTATTAAAAATATGACAATCTATTTAATTACAAGAGCCTTAATCAATAATTAAATTAGTTCCAGAAACATATTTATTATATTTAATTAATAAAACTTATTATGAAATTATTACAAGAATTTAAGGAGTTTGCTGTAAAAGGAAATATGATGGATATGGCAATAGGAATTATTATTGGCGCATCATTTAATCAAGTTATTGATGTTTTAGTAAAACAAGTTTTACTCCCTCCATTGTCATTGCTTTCTGACGGAATAAATCTCGACAACAGAAAGTTAATTTTAAGAGAGTCTCAATCAAACAATTTAGGAGAAGTCTCTATACAAGAAGTGGCTATTAGTTATGGTCAGTTTATAGAAACATTTCTTGATTTTTTGATAGTCGGATTTACAATTTTTATAGTTGTAAAATTTATAAATAGACTTAATAAAAAAGCCGAGGATCCTGCAGATAAAACCGTCTCAACTCCAAAAAACATTCAATTATTAATGGACATGAATGATTTATTGAAGGAACAAAACAGAATTTTAAAAGAAAAAAAATAAATTATTGAATTAGAGATTCATAAACATGAGCTCTAAAAATATCAGCTATTTTTAACTTATAGGTTTCAAATGATTGTGTCATATAAATCATGATCATGTTTTGTTTTGGATCAACTCTAAAATAAGTTCCAAACATTCCTCCCCATCCAAAAGTTCCTTTAGATCCAAATTTAGTTCCATCTTCTTTCACAACTTCAAATCCTAAACCAAAACCTTTCTTTTTTCCAAAAGCAAGTTTTTTGTATTTCAGACCTTGTGAATGGTCAAATTTCATTAGGTCTAGAGTTTCTTTATTTAATAATTGTTGGCCTTTGTAAGAGCCATTGTTTAATAACATTACAGAAAACTTTAGATAATCCTCAGTTGTTGATAATAAACCACCGGATCCATTTAATAGAATTACTTTGTCTTTAAAAGGAGTGTTTGCTTTACTGTCAAAAGAAACAAGTTCTTTATTATCTCCGACAACGTACAAAGTGGTTAGCCTATCCAACTTTTTGGCGGGTAATTCAAAGAACGTATCATTCATTTCTAAAGGATCAAATATTCTGTTTTTTAGAAAATCATCTAATTTTTCACCTGATAAAACCTCAATTAGATATCCGCATATATCAGTTGCATAGCTGTACCACCAAGTAGTACCTGGTTCAAATTTAAGAGGGTCTTTAACTGCTTCTTTAGTATATTCTTCCAAAGTTAAATTGATAGTTTTTCTATAATCTTCGGGGCCTCTAAAATTTAAACCAGCAGAATGTCTCAGAAGATCAACAACCTTAACATGATTCTTTACAGGCTTAGTTTTTTTTCTTTTTTTGACTGTTAAATTTTTAAACTCAGGAATATATTTATAAACGGGGTCGTTTAATTTAAATTTACCTTCTTCATGTAACATCATAAGGGCTACAGAAACAATAGGCTTTGTCATAGATGCGATTCTAAATATATCATCATTTTCAAGTGAATCCTGATCTGAAATATCGGAATTGCCATAACTGTCGAAGTGTATAAGCTTACCATTTTTTACAATAGCAGTTTGAATTGCTGAAATATCATTATTGTCAACAAACTTATGCATGGCGTCATTTAATATTTTAAGTTTTTCTGAGGACATGCCCTGTAATTCTGGATTTGAAATTTCAAAAGCAGATTGAGCGCTTAGTAAAAAGCTAAATAATAAAAGACTTATTTTTATTAAATTCGAAGAAGCAGTTTTGTATAACAATTTGTTTAAGTTTAATTTCCATAAAATTTATAAAATTTTTTTGAAATCGTATTCAATTTTAAAATATATTTGCCCGAATTTTTAAAAAAATATTTGGATGAAAAGGCAAGATAACGGGAACGAACAATTAAACTCGATAAGAAATGAATTTAATAGTAGAGTTGAAGCTAAATCTTATTTAGGTAGAGCTAAAAGAGTTGCGTGGACGGTAAATAGAAGGTTTAGAAGTATTTAAGATTTATTTTTCTAGAAATAAATCTTTAGAAATGATTACAAATGTATTTTTTGAATAGTTGTCCTTTTCAAAAAGTAGCCCTACGTCACCATTTTCAATTTTAGTCATTGTAGAATAAGCTGAACTTCCTTTGTGTATTGAAGTTAAAGTTTTCCAATTTGATCCATTATCATAACTTGTACTAATAGTCATGTTTTCTCTATTTTCAGAGCTGTATGCGTTTGAGAACAACAACAGTTTGTTTTCGTAGTTTATAATACTAGCATTACATCCAGAATCTTTTAAATCAATGTTTTTAAAAGTTTTCCATGTCAAACCCTTGTCATTTGATAGATGAGAGTACCTTGAATTGTTCGAGTTCACTCTGGAATTAACAAGCCAATTCCCATTAGAAAGTTCAACGATTTTTGATTCATCTCCAGGCTTTAAAGCATAATTTATTAAAAACCAATTTTTTCCATGATCTCTACTTCCAAATACATGAGTTCCATTATTTAAATTAACTAAACAATGAAGCAAAGTACCATCTTTAGTTTGTGTGCCTCTGCCTGATGTAATAAACATAAAATCTTTTTCCCAATTTTTTTTAGTGATTTGGTTTGTTATGTCTTTTGGATTGGACCAACTTTCACCATGATCTTTACTACTAATTACCATAAAACGATAAATATCTTTCGCATTATTTAGATCCATATAATTGAAAAACAAAAAAATTTCTTCTGTCATTCTATCTACAATCATTGATGGATCAGAGGCAGATTCTCCTAAAGGATAATCTATAATTTTTTCAATTTTTTCCCACGTTTTTCCATTGTCAAAACTTTTTCTCATTACGATATTTATATCGTCGTTCCATTTCAAATCTTTGCAGTTGTTATTCCTTTCGTCAATAGTAGCGATCAAAGTTCCATTTGTGGCAGTAACTAATGATGGAATTCTATAACAAGCTATTTTGTTATCGTTTGATGCATCAAATAGGTTTATAAATTCAAATTCTTGTGCTCCAGAAAACAACGAGAAAAAAAATAACAGATAGTTATAAAATTTATTTTTCATGATTTAGTTTTACTAAAATGTCAATTAATTTACTTCTTATGTTGTCATCATAAAAACTTTCATTTAATCTTGAGGGATAAACTCTGTTTGTCAAAAAAACAATGGTTAGCTCTTTGGATGGGTCTACCCAAAACATTGTTCCCGTAAATCCAGTATGACCGTAACTTTTTTTAGATAAATTTAAATTAGGATAAGTTCCTTGTTCTTTGTTTTGATAGGGTTTGTCAAATCCAAGCCCCCTTCTTACACTAGAGTTCTTAAATGCATATGATGTAAATTTTTCAATGGTACTTTGTTTAAAAACTCCATTCTTGGAGTCTAAATCTTTTAGAAGAATACCAATACTTTCTGCATTCCCAAAGAGTCCTGCATTTCCAGAAATTCCACCCATAAAACTAGCTGCCTCGTCATGAACGTATCCATGAACTAAAGTATTTCTAAAATTAGAATCGTATTCAGTTGGCACTATGAATCTTTTGTCGAAACTATTAGTTGGATTAAAAAGTAGAGTGATGTTTTTTTTATTTATGATATTGTTGTAAAAGTATTTTTCAAAACTAGACCCAGAAATTTTTTCTACTAATTTTGGAACATAAAAAAAGAAAAGACCCGAATATTCATACTTATTTAAACTTTTAATTTTAGAATTCTTAATCCGTTTAAATATTTTTTTTGAGTATGAGTTTCTTAAAAACAAACTATCATTAATTTGTGTTGAAAACCTTCTACTTTTAGAATTTCGTATTTCAGATCTTTTAAATTTTCCATTCTTTTTTCTAATTAAGTTTTGATGACTTATATATGGAATCCAACCACTAGTGTGGCTCATACTTTGGAAGATAGTTGTGTTTTTTTTGTTGGAATTTTTTAAGTCTTTGAAGTGAATTGAAAGTTTGTCATTTAAATCAAGTTTTTCTTGATCATATAATTTCATTATAGAAAATGTTGAAGCTAAAACTTTTGTTAGTGATGCTAAATCATATATGTGAGAATTATTTACTTTAACTAAAGAGTCGTAAGTATGATAGCCAAAGGATTTATTTATAATAACAGAATCTTTAAACTTTACAAATATCTGAGCACCTGGAAAATTTTTGTTTTGTATACTGGTCTCTATTAAACTATCAACTTTACGTAATAATGTGTTTTGACTAAACAGCTGTATTTGAACGAAAAAAAGTATAAAAACTAGTTTATATTTCATCAATGACTGGAATTACAGTTTCTTTGTCTTTTGTTGATTTTTTCAACTTTACAAGTTCTTTTCTTAGATGTAGAATTTCTTTCCGGTAAGATGGATTATAAAATTCATTTTTTAACTCAAGAGGATCCTTTATTAAATCATAAAATTCCCATGCAGGATCTGTTTTCTCACTACTTGTATTTTTTTTATTTAATCCATCTCCGTAAAAGTAAATTAACTTTTTAGTCTTGCTTCTTATGCCTAAGTGTGCGGGTCTTACAGGGCTATGTTCCCAGTATCTGTAATATATATAGTCTCTAGATTTATAATTGTTTTTTGAATCTAAAGCACTTTTAAAGCTTTTCCCTTGAAACGATTCAGGAGATGAAATACCAGCATAATCTAATATTAAGGATGGTATATCAAGGTTTAAAATCAAATCATCAATTCTTTTAGATTTAGGTATTTTTTTTGGATAACTAATCACAAACGGCATTCTTGAAGATTCCTCATACATCATTCTTTTATCAAAAAATCCGTGTTCCCCTAAAAAATAACCTTGATCAGAAGTATATACTATTATTGTGTTTTCTATTTGATTGGACTCTTTTAAATAAGAAATTATTTTATTTAAATTATCATCAATAGCAGCAGCACATCTTAAAAAATCTTTCACAAATTTTTGATAGGACTCTGATCTAATTTCTTTTTGAGTTTTTCCTCTTAATGAAAAAGGCATTCCAGGATATTTTACATCAGAGTTGTAGTCTCCATTTTTTGAAAATCTTAACCATCTATTTGTTAAAATTTCAAGTTGTTGTCCGCTAAAGCTTCTTCCAGAACTTGATGGAATAAAATCGTGTAATGATTCTGGTTCAGGAAGAATTACGTCCTTTAAAAAATCAGCGTGTCTTTTGGGATAATCAAATGGTTCATGAGTAGCTTTAAAATGAGTCATTAAAAAAAAGGGTTCAGTTTTTTCTCTTTTCTCTAACCATTCAATAGTCGAGTTTCCTATTACATCAGCGGAAAAGCCTGGTTCTTGCTTCCCACCTTTGTACCCATCTTCCCAATTTTCCTTGGTTTTAAAAACGGGGTTGTTGTATTTTCCTTGCCCGGGTAGAACTTTGTAGTAATCAAATCCAGAAGGCTCTTTTTTTAAATGCCATTTTCCAATAAGTGCTGTATTGTAACCATTTTTTTGTAAAATTTTAGCAACATTTAAACTATCGGGACTCAAGTTGTCAGCTAGTGTATACACTCTATTAATATGGCTATATTGACCAGTTAAAATGGATGCTCTGCTTGGAACACAAATCGAATTAGTGCAAAACATATTATCAAGAACTGTCCCGTTTTTTTCAAGATATTTAATAGCATCGTTTTTAACATAATCGTCTAATAATCCATTATAAATTCCCCATGCTTGAGAGGTATGATCATCAGCCATTATAAATAATATGTTGGGAGATGAATCTACATTTTTTAAGTTACAAGACACAAATGACATTATAACAGCCATTATTATAAATAAGTATTTTGAAATTTTATTTAATGAATAAAACATAAAAATTGGCTAATAAATATTTAAATTAGAAAAAAAAATTGATCCTTATCTATTGTGAATAATATTAAACTTTTTTTTCTCATTTTTTTTATTGGAACAAATTATATCTTGTCACAAGTCATGGAAAATAAATTAATAAATGAAAAAAGTTTATACCTAAAACAACATGCAAAGAATCCTGTTGATTGGCTCCCTTGGACTAATGAGGCATTACAACTTGCTAAAAAAACTGATAAGTTATTACTTATAAGTGTTGGATATTCATCCTGTCATTGGTGTCATGTTATGGAAGAGGAAAGTTTTGAAGACATTGAAGTTGCCAAGGTAATGAACACAAACTTCGTGAATATTAAAGTCGATCGAGAAGAAAGGCCGGACTTGGATGAGATTTATATGAAAGCACTAGTTTTTATGACTGGAAGTGGTGGCTGGCCAATGAATATTATTGCCTTGCCTGATGGAACACCAATATGGGGCGGCACCTATGTTCCCAAACCTCAATGGATTAAAGTTTTAACTCAAGTCAGTGGATTTTATAACACTAGAAAAAAAGATGTTTTGGAATATGCTAAAAGTGTAAAAGATGGAGTTCAAAAAGAAGGATTAATTAAACCTATTCCACGAGATGAAGTTTACACTGAGGATATACAAATTAAATTAGCTAAAAACGCATTCAAATATGCTGATCAAGTTAACGGAGGAATTGGAAGTGGACAAAAATTCCACCTCCCATCAATGTTAAATTTCTTTATGAGATTTTCTAATGAATTTGACAATAAACAAATGAAAGAGTTTGTTAACAATTCTTTATTGAAAATGTCAAGAGGAGGAATTAACGATAGAATTGATGGAGGGTTTCATAGGTACACAGTTGACAATGCTTGGCATATTCCTCACTTTGAAAAAATGTTATACGACAATGCTCAACTTTTGGGTGTTTTTTCTAATGCTTATAAAATTTTCAAGAACGAAAGATTTAAAAATGAAATTTATAACATATATGATTTTCTTGAATCAAAAATGACCTCTGATGACAACTTGATTTATGCAAGTATCTCTGCCGACACCAATTATGAAGATGGATCGAAAAGCGAGGGAGACTTTTATGTTTGGAAATCGGATGAACTTAAAAATATTTTGAAAGATGACTTTGACTGGGTTTCAAAATATTATAATATTAATCAAAAAGGATACTGGGAAAAAGATAATTATATTTTTTATCAAACTATTTCTGACAAAGATTTTGCTTCAAATCTTGGAATTTCTTTAAATTCTTTTAAAGAAAAATTGAAAAGGACTAATTCTTTATTAAAAGATGTTAGAGAAAAAAGAGTTCATCCAATTGTTGATAAAAAAATAATCTTTTCATGGAATGCTCTTACTATAAGAGGCCTTGTAGAATCTTATAAAGTAACCAAAGACAAAAAATTTCTTTCCAAAGCATTGTCTATAAATAATTCCTTAGCAAATTTAATGATTGATAAAAACAAGATTCAACATACCAACAGTAATCCAGCTTCTGTTTTATTTTTTGAAGACTACAGTTATTACATTGACGCATTAATAGGGCTTTATGAAATTACTTTTGACAGAAATTTTCTGATAAAAGCTGAAGAATTTGTCAATTACTCCAACGAGTTTTTTGGAGATGAAAATGGATTTTATAAATTTTCGACCGAACAAGGCAGTTTGTTTGCAGATACTTTAATCAACTTAGAAGACGGTGTTCTTCCATCATCTAATTCTGTAATGAATTTTAATCTGTTTAGATTAGGACATTATAATGGTAATAAACAGCTATTGTTACACTCAAAAAAAATGATCAATAATATAAGCGACAATATTAATGATCGTGTTACTGATCACTTACTATGGCTATCAAATTCACAAAATTATTCCCAAAAATTTTATGAGCTTGCAGTAAGTGGAACAGATGCATTTTTAAAGGCTGAAGAGCTTATGGAAATGTATTTGCCAAATTCTCTTATAGCTGCTTCAAATAAACCCTCTGAACTCTATTTATTAAAAGACAGATATTTCAAAGATGAGACCTACATTTATGTGTGTGTAGATAATACTTGCAAGTTTCCTGTAAGCGATGTCAAACAGGCAATAAACTTAATGGAGGATTAGTTAAAATTAACTACTAAATTTTTGAAAGATTCCCTGTAGCTTCCTCCAATTTTATATGGGTTTTTATTGATATAGGCATTGCTTCCATCAATGACATCAATTTTATCAATTGCAACGGTTGTTGAACGGTGAATTCTGATAAATTTATTCTTTGGTAAAGACTCAGTAAAAGAAGTTAGAGTTGTGTGTACAATGAAATTTTTAGACTTTGTAACAATTTTGATGTAATCTTTTAAACTTTCAATCACAAGGATATCATCGTAATTGATTTTTACATTTAACTTATTCACTCTTACAAAAACAAAATCAAGTTCAAGACTTTTTTCTTTTCTTATTCTTGTAATTGATTTATAAGCTTTGTTAACCGCTATTTCAAATCTTTCAAAAGGGATGGGTTTCATTAAATAATCAACTACATCTAAGTCGTACCCATCAAGTGCATATTCAGAATGAGCACTAGTTATTATAGTTTTTGGAGGGTTTTCTAATTTCTTTAAAAATGTAATACCGTCAATAAAAGGCATATTAATGTCTAAAAACATAAGTTCTATTTTCTCTTTTTTCAATGTACTCATTGCATCGTTAGCATTAGAAAATGTTCCTACACACTCTAAAAAGTCAATCTTTTTAAGAAAATTTTCAATTACCTTAATAGCCAATGGCTCATCATCAAGAATAATACAACTGATCATAGTTTCAATTTTAAGTGTGCAAGGTATTTATTTTTTTTCTTAATAGTATCTAGATTATAATCTTTTGAACCGTAATTAAGTTCAAGTCTCTTTTTTAAATTAGTCAGTCCAATTCCTCCTATTTGTTCTTTAATTTTTTTTGTAGGTTTTTCAAAAGAGTTTTCTACTTTAAAATCCAAATATTTTTTAGTCGAAGTAAGCGATATATTTATGTAACTGTTAGTTTTAGAGTTTCTAGCTCCATGCTTAAATGCATTTTCTACAAGCGGAATTAATATTAAAGGTTTAATCATCACATTTTTTGTTTTCCCTTTTATATCAAAATCTATTTTTAATGTTTCATCATATCTTAATCTCTCAATTTCAATGTAGTCCTTTATATGATTTACCTCATTTTCTAATGTTTGATATTCTTTTCCAGTTTCATAGAGGAAATATTTCATTAAATCTGAGAGCTTTAAAATCAAATTGGGAGCTTTATCCGACTTATCAATTGTTAATGAGTAAAGATTATTTAATGTGTTAAAGAAAAAATGAGGCTGAATTTGAGATCTTAAATACTTTAATTCATTTTCTAAAAGCATCTCATTTGTGAGATTTAGATATTCTCTTTGCTTTATCCAATCGATAACCAGTTTAATCGCTGTCACAAAGGCAACAACATAAACTTCTCCCAAAATTACTTGTATTGCATATGTAAAATCAATTTTTGAAGTGATTCCTGTAAATTCGGGCATAACATCTCCACTTGTAAAATAATAGGTTACTTGAAATTTTAATATTAGAGTTAACCCCAAACTTATTATAATTAGGGTAAAAAACTCAATAACTTTTCCGTTAAATAATTTAGGCAATAAATAAAAGATAAAGAGATAGGAAAGTGCAATATGAAAAGGGAACTCTATAATGTTAGACTTAAAAGCATAGGCATAATCATCGTAAAAACTTCCCCATCTTATAGTATTAAATGCAAAATAACCAAGCCAAAAGATAATTTGACTTGAAATTGAAATGGAGGATATCTTATTATATGTTGGATTGGTAAATAAAGCTCTTTTGCTAATTTTCATTTTTTGGCTACAGATTCTCTTGCATTAACTATAAATAAAAGCATGTTATATAAAAACTTATGTTATTTATTTATAAATCACTAATTTAAAAATGAATTATTAAAAATTCTTTAAAAAGATGAAATTTATCAATTTGAGCTATTTTTTTCTATTTGTTCTTTTGTTTTTTTCTTGTAAAAACAATCAAAATTCTAAAAATCCTAATGTGATATTTATTCTGACAGATGATTTAGGTTTTGCAGATTTAGGCTCTTATGGTTCAACAATGATAAAAACTCCTAATTTGGATTTAATGGCAAGTCAAGGCGCTTTATTAAATTCCTATTATTCAACTCAGGCCGTTTGCTCTGCGTCAAGAGCATCTATTCTAGCAGGTGTATATCCCAATAGGATCGGATTTAGTGGAGCTTTAGGGCCAAACTCGAAAAAAGGCATTCATCCGAACGAGTTTTTAATGTCAGAAATGTTTAAACAAAGTGGATATAACACAGCAATTTATGGTAAATGGCATTTGGGAGATAATGCTAAATTTTTACCTACTAACCACGGATTTGACGATTTTTTTGGAATTTTATATTCAAATGATATGTGGCCATATCATGCAGAATATCCAAATAGCTATCCTGATTTAATGTTGTATGATAAAGATAAACCCATCCAGGTTTTGACTGATCAATCTGACTTAACTATGGATCTTACATACAAGAGCATTGATTTTATTGAAAAAAATAAAGAGAATTCATTTTTTTTATTTTTAGCTCACCCACAGCCGCATGTTCCGTTATTTGCATCCTCAGAATTTAACGGAAGATCAGATCACGGATTGTATACAGATGTTATTGAGGAAATTGATCATTCTGTAGGTTTAATAATGGAAACTCTAAAGAAAAATAATTTACAAGACAATACGATTATTGTTTTTACGTCAGACAATGGCCCTTGGCTTTCTTATGGAGGACATGCAGGATCAACCGGTATCTATAGAGAAGGCAAAGGCACTACTTGGGAGGGTGGCCAACGTGTTCCCTGTATAGTTTGGTATCCAAAAGAAATTAAACCCAATACAATCATCTCTAATCCACTTATGGGAATAGATTGGTTACCAACTTTTGCAGAATTAACCAATTCAAAATTATCTAATAATAAAATTGATGGTAAAAATATTTGGGATGTTTTGACAACAAAAAGTCAGGAAGATCCACACGAAGCTCTGTTTTTCTATTACCACAGAAATAGCCTTCACGCTGTGAGATATGGAGATTATAAAATGTATTTTCCTCACAGATATAGAACTTTAAATGGTAGAAAAGGAAGAAATGATGGTACTCCTATAAAGTACCAATACATCGATTTAAAAGAAAATGAGTTGTACAACTTAAAAACTGACCCTTCTGAACTCTCGAACATTATAAAAGACAATCAAGAAATTGTAAAAAAAATACAGCTTTTAGCAAATAAAAAAAGAACTGAGTTGGGAGACGATCTATTTGAAATTTCAGGAAATGAAGTTCGTGAAGTTGGAATGATTGATTAATTATATAATTATGGAAAACAGGAGAAGTTTTTTAAAAAAATCAGCGCTTGCAAGTCTTAGTGCACCATCTATATTGAGCTGCGATAATGATTTAAGGCAAAGTAAAAAAGAATTTCCAAGAATTATTTCAACTTGGAATCACGGATTGGCAGCAAACAAAAAAGCATGGGAAGTTTTAAAGTCTGGAAGTGGAGGTTTGCTTGCAGTTGAGGAAGGTGTAAAAGTCACGGAGGCAGATCCAAAAGTTAGATCTGTAGGTTTGGGTGGATATCCAGATCGTGATGGAATTGTTACTCTTGATGCTTGCATAATGGATAAAAACAGTAATTGTGGTTCAGTTAGTTATTTGCAAAACATTAAACATCCAATTTCAGTTGCTAGGCTTGTAATGGATGAGACTCCTCATGTTATGTTGTCTGGAAAAGGAGCTTTAGATTTTGCAATTTCAAAGGGTTTTAAACAAGAAAATTTACTTACAGAACAATCTAAAAAAGATTGGATAAAGTGGAAAGAAAAGTCTGATTATAAACCAATAATAAACATAGAAAATCATGATACTATAAGCATGTTGGCCATAGATGAAAATGGAGACCTTTATGGGGCATGTACAACAAGTGGAGCTGCATGGAAAATGCATGGTAGGGTTGGTGATTCTCCAATCATTGGAGCAGGTTTATTTTTGGACAATGAAGTTGGAGCGGCAGCAGCTACAGGTCTTGGTGAAGCTATAATTAAAACATCTGGTAGTGCTATGGTTGTAGAGCTAATGAGACAAGGCCATTCTCCTATGCAAGCTTGTAAGACAATCGTTGATAGAATTTCAAAATTGCATAAGAAAGGGCCTGAATGGGATTATCTTCAGGTTGGATTTATTGCTTTGAATAAAAATGGCGAATATGCTGGGTATAGTTTAAGGAAAGGGTTTAATTTTTCCCTATATGATGAAAAAAATAAAGATTTATTAATTGATGCTGATTATAAAATAGGGTAATGGAAATTTTAGAATATTTAGGAAAATTTCATCCAGTAGTTTTACATCTACCTATAGGTGCCTTATATCTCACATTTTGTCTTGTTTTATTAGAAAAATTCTTTAAAAATAATTACACAATACCTGTAAGATTTGGATTACTGTTTTCTTTTACCTTTTCAGTTTTAAGCGCTCTTTTAGGATACTTTCTGTATTTAAGCGATAGTTTTTCTGGAGATTTAATAGACCAGCACATGTGGCTTGGTATTTCAACTACAATTTTTATTGGAGTTCTTTTATGGATGCATAAAACTTCAACTTATTTAAAGTATTTTGACGGAACTTTCTTAATTACAATAATTTTACTTTCTGTGACGGGTCATTTTGGTGGACAAATCACCCACGGGACAGACTATCTAAAAATTCCTGATTTTAGTGAATCTTCAGTTGAGATTTCAGCGGATAGCATAAATATTTATTCTAGTGTTGTTATGCCGATACTAGAAAATAAATGTGTAAAATGTCATAACCCAAATAAATACAAAGGCGATTTAATGATGCATTCACAAGAAGCAATATTAAAAGGTGGTGATAGAGGTCCATTATTTGTTTCCTTTGATCCAAACTCAAGTCGTTTATACAATTATCCAAAGCTTCCTTTGAATGATAAATTACACATGCCTCCTGAGGGAAATTCTCAACTTACCGAGAATGAAGTAGAAATTTTAAGAATCTGGATTGAAAAAGGAGGTGAGTTTGACAAGTTCAATAAAGCAGAAAGTTTTAATGAAATAGATAAAGAAATTTTAACCTCTTTTTTCCCAAAAGAAAGAAAGGTTGATCCTCCTAGAAAACAAGATTTAGAAAAGTTGATTGACCTTGATTTCAGATTAGAGCGAAATAGTATTTCAAACAATTATATCGAAGTAAAATTTTTAGGAGACAAATTGAGTTCAAAACATTTTAGTGCTTTAAGATCTGTTAAAAGCCAGCTTATAAAGTTGGATTTGAGTCACTCAAATTTTAACGATCGTCTTATGTCCAAGCTGAGTTCGTTCGAAAGTCTGCAATATTTAAAAATAAACGATACTGAGATAACAGACAAAGGCCTAAAATCTATTAGTAGTTCTGTTCAAAGTCTAAATCTTAATAATAATGATATTGGATTCAATAGCGTTATGACTTTACTTGAGAACTCTAATCTAAAAACAGTCTATTTGTGGAATACGAACATTGACTTAGATTCTCAAAAAATATTAAAAAATTCTAGTACTGCTTCGTTAAATTTTGGGGTCACTGACTTTGCAAAAGGAGTTCCTTTATCTTCTCCAAAACCAATTTCTGGACAAACTATGTTTTCGGACTCTCTAAAAATTGAATTTTATAAACCTTTAGGTAATCCAGATATTAGATACACATTAAATGGTGATGAACCTGACTCTTTGTCTTTATTGTACGAAAAGCCGTTTACTATTAAACAGTCTCTTACATTGAAAGCAAAGGCTTTCAAGAAAGGATGGTTGGATAGTAAAGTTGGAGTTCTAGATTATGTTAAAGTTGAGGGAATTCTAAAAGATTATGTTTTAAAAACAATGCCAGACAACAGATACAGACATCCAAAAAAATTATTTGATGGAATCATTGGAGATATAAATTTTAGAGACGGTCATTGGAACGGATTTATAAGAACGAAAGATTATCAAAAGGGAGTTAATGAAAGAAATTCTGGGGATTTAGTTTTAGAAATAGACATGAAGGGGAAAGAGTATTCTTCCATTGGATTTCATTCATTGGAAGATTTAGGGTCTTACATTATGTTTCCTAAAAGAATTGAACTTTATGATATTTCTAATTCAGCTGAAAAACTTATTCATTTTAAAGATATTCCTGAATCAAAATTGGGAGCTCCAAATCTTACAAAATTTTTTAAAATTCCAATAACCCAAAAAGCGTCCAAAATAAAATTGGTGATAAAAAGCAATAAAAAACTTCCCAAAGATCACCCAGCCGAGGGTCAATATGCCTGGCTTTTTGTAGACGAGGTTTTATTTCTGTAATTAAACAAATTTGATATTATAATTTATTATTTAACAATTGTTTAGCTAATGTATAGGCTAATTTTACTAAAAAAATTAGTCGTTTAAAATGTAGCTTTTGTCGAATTATTAGAAGAAAATTGTCAATGTGTTAAATAAATGTTAACGATTTTATTAAATTAGTAGGGATTTAATCAAAAATATAAATTTTATGAAAACAAAATTATTTAGACTTTTGTCTTCTTTTTTATTGATGTTTGCCTTTGGATTTACCGTGCAAGCTCAATCAATTAGCGGGACAGTTACCGACGAAAACGGAGTGCCACTTCCTGGTGCTACTGTATTAGTCGAAGGAACTCAAAATGGTGTCTCCACTGATTTTGATGGTAATTATTCAATTAGCGCTAGTAGTGGTGACACGCTTGTTGTTAGCTTTGTTGGATATACTACTCAATCGGTAGTTGTGGGATCTTCTTCAACTATTGATGTTTCTCTACAGCCAGACAATGCTCTGGAGGAGGTTGTTGTAACAGCACTTGGTGTAAAAAGAAATACCAAAGCTGTTGGATACTCAATCACGCAGGTAGAGGGTGACGAAATTAGTGCAAACCCATCAACAAATGCTATTAATGCCCTTCAAGGTAAAGTTGCTGGTGTAATGATTACAGGATCAGCAATGGGTGCTAAGGGATCAAGTAGAGTTGTAATTCGTGGTGCAAGTTCACTAAGCGGAAATAACCAGCCTCTATATGTAGTTGATGGTATTACAATTAACAACAACAACCTTGGTGCAGCTGGTATGTGGGGTGGTACTGACTTTGGAGACGGTGTCTCGAGTATTAATCCTGACGATGTTGAATCTGTTTCTGTTCTTAAAGGTGGTGCTGCAGCAGCACTTTATGGTTCTAGAGCTTCTAATGGTGTTATTATCATTACAACCAAAAGTGGTTTAGGTGGTGAAGGGATTGGAATTGAGATCAATAGTACTTCTCAATTTGATATGTTAAACAACAGTCTTTGGGATGCACAAACTATTTACGGTGCTGGTACTCAAGGATTAGCTCCAACAACAGCACTTGGTGCTACTGACAATCTGTACTCTTCTTGGGGTGCAAGAATGGAAGGCCAGACAGTAATGCAGTTTGATGGAATTAGTAGACCTTACACTTATCAAGGAAACAATCAGGACAGATTCTACAGAACAGGAACTACATTTAGTAACACAGTTTCTTTATCTACATCAAGTGAAAAAGGAAACACGAGATTTTCATTCACTAATATGGACAATGATGACATATCTCCTGAATCAACTCTAGATAGAAACTCTTTAAGTATTAATACTAGTCAAAAATTAGGAAAAAACATCTCTTTAGATGCAAGTATAAAATACATCACTGAAGATCAAGCTGGAAATCCAAATGTTTCAGATGCTCCAGGTAATGCTAACTGGGTTACAAAACAGTATGCTCCATCTGTTGACGTAATGTGGGGACAAGGTCCTAACGGAAATGGTACAAATGAAGACGGATTAACCGAATACGTTTTCACTTCAGGTATCTATATTACAAACCCATGGTTTGCTCAAAATATGTTCATTAAAGACTTAGAAAAAGAGCGTTTTATTGGAGCGATGAATTTAAGATGGGATTTAGCTGATTACCTTTATATAAGAGGTAGAGTTGGTGTTGATAGATTCGATGCTCACAGAACAAATTCTACTCCTTATGGAACAAGATATCAAACTTTAGGAAGTATTTCAGAGTATAAGCTTGCTACTAAATCATACGATGCAGATTTATTCTTAGGTACTGATAACTTATCAATAGTTGACGACTTTAGTTTAACAGCTTTTGTTGGAATTAGCTCATATAAAAATGAAAACGAATCAATTAACATTAGTGGTAGTGAATTTATTGTTCCTGGTTTAGTTTCATATGCTAACACAAAAAATAAAAGCGCTGGTTATGGATTTAGTGAAAAGCAAATTAACTCTGCTTATGGATCTGCAGAACTTGGATACAAAGATTATGCGTTTTTATCTTTAACAGCTAGAAACGACTGGTTTTCAACTTTATCTCTAGCTGGAAAAGAAGCTCCAAATAATGATTTATATACCTCTGCTTCGTTGTCTTTAGTACTTTCGGATGCAATGGATTTAGGATCTGATGTAGACTTCTTAAAGTTTAGAGCAGGTTACTCGCAGGTTGCTGGTGGAGCTGATGATCCTTACAAATTAAGCCTGTCTTATTCAATTCTTGGAAACCCTCACTTAGGTAATCCAATGGGACAAATTAATGGAGGACAGATTCCTAACTCTGAAATTACTCCTTTTGAAAAAAATGAAACAGAGTTTGGTCTTGATTTAAGAATGTTTGATAACAAGTTCTCAATTGATGCAACTTACTATGATAATGAAACTGAAGGTGATATCGTTGGAGTTTCTGCTTCAAATACATCAGGATATAATAGTGCTCTTGCAAATTTAGGTAAGGTAAGTAATAAAGGGATTGAGCTTTTAGTTAAAGTTAAGCCAATAGTTACTGACGATTTTGCTATGGAACTTTCTTTGAATTACACTAATAACGATAGTGAAGTTGTTGCAACTAACGACACTAACGGAATGGTTTCACTTGATGAGCCTAGAGGTGTTAATGGTAACAGAAACATGAGAGTAATGCACATTGTTGGTGAAAGATACGGTGCATTATTTGGAACTTCATTCAAAAGAGATGACAATGGTCATATAGTTCATGAAAACAGTGCTGGTTATCCTCAACCTGTTGTAGATAACAACAGAAAAATCTTAGGATTTGGAGTTGCTCCTGAGCAATTAGGACTTGGTGCTTCATTTAGATACAAAGACTGGAACGCTAGTTTACTTGTTGAAGGTAAAATGGGTGGTCAAATCATGTCTGGTAGTAATGCAGAGATGTTAGGAAGAGGTCTTCACAAAATGACTGTTCCTGCTGGCGGAAGACATGCCGGATGGACACCTGAAGGTGTTATGGAAGATGGGTCACCAGTAACTCAATCTCTAACTGTTGCTCAACAACAAAACTACTGGGAAAAATACAACGATGCTGCTGAAGCTGGTATCTATGATGCAGATTATATGAGACTTAGAAATCTGAGTATAGGATATAATGTTCCAAAGAGTTTACTTGAAGGGACTTCTATTCAATCTGCAAGTATCTCACTAATTGGTAAAAACTTATTCTTCTTATCAAATAGTGTTGATAATATCGACCCAGAGTCTGCTTACAACAGCAATAATTCTCAAGGTCTTGAATACTGGGGTATGCCAGTTCCAAGAACTGTTGGTGTAAACGTAAACCTTAAATTTTAAATAAATTAAATATGAAAAAAATATTAATTACATGTTTATCTTTAGCATTCTTCTTCACATCATGTGAATTTGACAAGGGGTTTGAGGAGATGAACGTAAACCCAAATTCTGCTTCGCAGGTTGGGGTTGCTACAAAAATTACTAAACTTCAGACTGATATTTCTGGTGGTAGATATGAGAATTGGAGAAACAGTTTGATATACAATTCTACAATTGTTCAGCACCATGCAGAAAATAACTGGTGGGCTGGCGACACTTACAATAGAAATGACGATTGGTCATTTGCACAGTGGAATGAAGCCTATGGAAAAATGGTTAAAGGTGTTCAAGACATCATACACCAATTAGAAACTGAGGGTGATACAGGAACTCATATGGGTATGGCTAGAATAATGAGAGTCTTTATTTTCCATAGAGTTACTGACTTGTATGGGGACTGCCCATATTCTGAAGCAGGAAAAGGATATATTGATGGAATTCTTAAGCCAAAATATGACAAACAACAAGATATCTACATGGATATGTTGAAAGAGCTTGAAGAAGCTGTTGCTCAAATTAGCGGAGACGGAGCTCTTGGTGGAGCAGATGTCATCTTTGGTGGAAGTGCTGCAAAATGGAAAGCTTTTGGAAACTCAATGATGTTAAGATTAGCTATGAGGCTAACTGCAGCTGATGCTGCAACTGCTCAGGCTTGGGCTGTTAAAGCAATTGGAGCTGGCACAATGACATCAAACGATCACATTGCTGCTGTTAAGCACGGAGACGGAAGTTCTGGTAGAAGAAATGGTCATGGTGAAGTTTACCTAGCTGATCAAGGTTCTAGAATAAGTACTACATTTATGAGTAGAATGGACGGGGACCCTAGAAAAACTCGTTTATTTATGAGAGTAAGTGATAAAAGTAGAGCTGCGGCTGATTTATTGGGTATGAAAAATGGACTTAAGAATGACCCTTACACTGACTTAGATGGAAATGCAATTCCAGCAGCCGGAGACACTTCAATATACGCAATGGCCGCTACTGAGTTACAATCTATCACTGCTCCAATGGCAATGCAGACTTATGCTGAAGTAGAGTTTTTGAAAGCTGAGGCTGCAATTAGAGGATGGATTTCAACTAGCGATAAAGATCACTACGAAGCTGGTGTTACTGCTGCTATGAAAATGTTAGCTCCTATGTACGGAACAGCAGAAATTACTGATGCAGAAATTTCAGCTTATTTAGCTGGTCCTGGTGCATACAAAGCTGGTGGAACTGTAGCTGAAAGATGGGAACAAGTTATGGATCAGTATTGGATTGCAACATACTTAAATGAGTATGAAGCTTTCTCAAACTGGAGAAGGTCTGGTTTCCCAACTATAACTGCAACTAGACATCCTAATAGTTACACTAATGGTCAAATAATGGTAAGAATGATTTACCCAACGGCTGAATCAGGTAGTAACGCAGAAAACTATGCTGCCGCGGTTGCAAACCAAGGTGCAGATAGTTACACAACACCAGTATGGTGGGATAAATAATTAAATTTTTGTTTTTTATATATTCAAAAAGGGGGATTAATTTCCCCCTTTTTTTTATTTTTATTTTATGAATAAATATTGTTTTTTACTTCTTATATTTTGGAGTTATTCATATTCACAAAATCCCGTTTTTGAACTTTTAGTTTCAGATAAAACAGGAGTTGAATTCAATAACTTCATTGAAGATAAAAAAGAACACAATATATTGCTCTATGCCAATTACTACGGAGGAGCTGGAGTTGGTATAGCAGATTTTGATAATGATGGCTTACAAGACCTCTATTTTGGAGGAAATTTAGTAGGTGACAAAATATACAGAAATACTGGAAATTTTAAGTTTATTGATAAGACAGACGGTTCAGGAATTGTTGATAATGGATCTTGGTCCTCTGGAATTACTATTGCCGATGTAAATAATGATGGATTAGTTGACATTTACGTTAGTAAAGAACTTTATGACGATAAACCAGAGCTTAGAAAAAATAAACTTTACATAAATAAAGGAAATTTTGTCTTTGAAGAATCTTCAAAAACTTGGGGAGTAGATGTTTCTGCAAGAACTAGACACGCTGTTTTTTTTGATTACAATAACGATGGGTATTTAGATCTTTATTTACTTAACCAACCTCCAAACCCAGGTAGTTATTCAAAATTTTTTGGCGCAGATTTAACACTACCTGAGTATTCTTTACAATTATTTAAAAATACTGGATCAAATTTTTATGTTGATGTTACAGAAGAAGCTGGGCTGAAAAGAACTGGATTTCCAAACAGTGTTGTTGCTTCAGATTTAAATGATGATGGTCATATTGATTTATATGTGGCAAACGATTTTGAAGCCCCAGATTTTTTATATTATAATAATGGGGATGGTACATTTTCTTATGAAACAGAGTCGTCTTTAAAACATACTTCATTTTATAGTATGGGTGTTGATTCAGCTGATATCAATAATGATGGAGAACTCGATGTTATGGTTGTTGATATGACAGCTGAGGACAATTTTAGACTTAAATCGAATATGAGTGGAATGAATCCCTCTGCTTTTTGGAAAGTTGTTAAAAATGGAGGATACTTTCAATACATGTTCAATACTCTTCAAATTAACAATGGAGATAAAACTTTTAGTGATGTTGCGCAATACACTAAAACCTCGTCAACAGATTGGAGCTGGGCTAATTTAATAGCCGATTTTGATAACGATGGCCTAAAAGATATTTTTGTAACTAATGGTCTTTTAAGAGATATTAGAAACACAGATGCTGACAAAAAAGTTGGTGAATACGTTTTAAAAATTGCTGA
>Ga0255779_1002054_pt1 | contig 21837 bp, 20 predicted proteins | sample 011ome_21_FD_179977 | JGI IMG/M metagenome (GOLD analysis project Ga0255779, IMG submission 179977) | Coastal salt marsh microbial communities from the Groves Creek Marsh, Skidaway Island, Georgia - 011508AT metaG (version 2) | ecosystem: Environmental > Aquatic > Marine > Intertidal zone > Salt...
AAAATTTTTGACACAAATCGCAGCAGACCAACCAGCCGTGGCGGCGTCGGTTCGCGCTCTGGCCGGGGTTGCGGTTGAACTGTCGGCGACCATCGCCCGGCCGGATTCGACAGCCCAGCTTGGCGCCGTCCGCGGCAGCGCCAATGCTGATGGCGATGACCAGAAAAAGCTCGATGTTCTGGCTGATGAGATGATTGCCACCGCGCTGGCTGCGGTTGACCATGTTGCCGCCTATCTGTCGGAAGAACGCGATGCGGCAATTCAGCTGCATGATGGCGGCGACGTGATTGTCGCCAGTGACCCGCTTGATGGGTCTTCAAATATTGATACGAATGTATCGATTGGCACTATTTTTTCGATCCTGCCGGCCAGTGGCGGCAGCTTGCAGCCGGGCCGTAATCAACTGGCGAGTGGCATTTTTGTCTATGGCCCGCAGACCACTTTGCTTGTGACATGTGGCGATGGTGTGTTTGCCTTTCAGCTTGGCACCGATGGCCAGTTTCACGATATGGGCTGGCAGGTGCGTATGCCGGCTGAGACCAGCGAATTTGCCATAAATGCATCAAACAGCCGGCATTGGGCAGCGCCGGTGTCACGCTATATTGCCGATTGCCTTGCTGGCAGCGCCGGGCCGCGCCAGCGTAATTTCAACATGCGCTGGGTTGGCTCATTGGTGGCTGATGGCTGGCGCATCTTTCGGCGTGGCGGCATCTTTCTATATCCGGCTGACGCCCGTGATGGCTATGACAATGGACGCTTGCGACTGGTTTACGAGGCCAGCCCGATGGCGTTTCTGGTGACCCAGGCCGGCGGTCGTGCCAGCGATGGGCAACAGGATATTCTGGATATCGTGCCAGACGCATTGCATCAACGGGTTCCGCTTGTTTTCGGGTCGGCTAATGAAGTTGACGAGTTTGTGAAATATGGGTCATAACTGACCGGTGAATGTGACCGAATACAGACACTGAATTAAAGACACTGAATAAAGACAGGGTAACTTATGCTGATTTCGCTTCGCCAACTTCTTGATGACGCCGCCGAGCATGGCTACGGTGTGCCGGCTTTTAACATTAATAATATGGAACAGGGACTGGCCATATTGAAAGCCGCCGATCGGGTCGATGCGCCGGTCATCATTCAGGCCAGCCGCGGCGCCCGCAATTATGCTGGCGATGTGATGTTACAGGCAATGGTCAAGGCGTTGGCTGAAATGTATCCGCATATTCCGGTATGTATGCATCAGGATCACGGCAATAACGAAGCCACCTGCATGACGGCCATCCAATATGGATTTACCTCGGTGATGATGGATGGGTCATTAGAAGCCGACGCGAAAACCCCGGCCTCTTATGAATATAATCTGGATATTACCCGGCGCGTGACAGAAATGGCGCATCATGCCGGTGTGTCTGTTGAGGGTGAACTTGGTGTTCTTGGTTCGCTTGAAACTGGCGAAGGTGAGCAGGAAGACGGGCATGGGGCAACCGGCAAATTATCCGAAGACCAGCTGCTGACCGACCCGGATCAGGCGGTGGATTTTGTCAAACAGACGAAGGTCGACGCGCTCGCCATTGCCATGGGCACCAGCCATGGCGCCTATAAATTTACCCGCAAGCCGGATGGTGAAATTCTGGCAATGAATGTGGTTGAAGAAATCAATCGCCGCTTGCCGAATATTCATCTTGTGATGCATGGCTCGTCGAGCGTGCCGCAGGAATTGCAGGATATATTTAATGCGCATGGTGGCGAGATGCCGCAAACCTGGGGTGTGCCGCTTGAAGAGATTGAACGCGGCATCAAACACGGTGTGCGCAAGGTCAATATCGACACAGATTGTCGTCTGGCGATGCTGGGTGTCATCCGCAAGATTGCCGATGAAAACAAGTCCGAATTCGATCCGCGCAAATTTCTGAAACCGGCGATGGATGCGATGGAACATCTTTGTGCTGACCGGTTTGAACGATTTGGCACGGCTGGTAATGCGGCCAGAATCAAGCCGCTGGCATTGGCGGCAATGGCTAATCGTTATGCAACTGGCGGGCTTGATCCGTCGATCAGCTAATCTGCTTCGTTTCGGCCTGTAAAATAGCCGCCAGCCCGGTTTCATAATCCGGGTATAACAGATCAATGCCAAGCTCTGGTTTAATCACCTGTGATCCAACGCGGCGGCGCGACACATAAAAGCTCTGTGCCATTGGCGATAAATTGGCGTCTTCCAGTCGCTGTGGGGCGGGCGGCTCAACGCCAAGCAATGCCGCGGCATGACGCACCACATCGCCTTGCGGGGCTGGTTTATGATCAGCCAGATTTATAATACGGCCAGCCCGGGGCTGCGCCTGTGCTGCCATTATAACCCGGCAGATATCGTCGCGGTGGATGCGGTTAAACACCTGTCCTTCGCGTTCGATGATGCGCGCCGTGCCATCCCGCAGGCTGTCGAACGGGCTGCGCCCGGGGCCATAAATACCGGCGGCGCGAAAAATTTCCGCGTCAAACAGCTGCTGCCATCTTTGCTCTGCCGCCAAACGGGCTTTGCCGCGGGCGGTGGCCGGGTCTGGCCGGGTGTGTTCATAGCAGATGCCATCCGGCTTGTCCGGATACACCGATGTCGCCGAAACATAGCCCACCCAGCCAGCAAAACCGGCAAGGTCAGCCTGATGCAGATCGAGCACCGGATCGCTGCCGGAAATAGCGGTGATTGTCGACAGGATCGCACTCACCCCGTCGACAGCACGCGCCGGCACAGGCATTTTCTGCTGGTCGCTGAAACCGATGATCTCCCAGCCGGCCGCCGCTTCGGCAGCAAATTTTTCCGGCTGTCTGGTGGTGCCGCGGATTGACCAGCCGGCAGCCGCCATCATATGACCAAGGGCGCGCCCGACAAAGCCAAGACCAAAAATAAAAACAACCGGTGCTGCCATCATCTATCCTGTCTCTGGCATCGGGCCGGCGGCAAGGCTGGCGTCAATGCGCCGACCCTGCCAGTCGAGCCGCCAATCAAGATGTGGCCCGGTAGACCGACCGGTTGAGCCAACGGTGCCGATGATGCTGCCGCGCTGAACAGTATCGCCGACGCTGATAGCGGTACTGTCTAAATGCAAAAATGTTGAATTCAACCCCAACCCGTGATTGATGATGACTGTCCAGCCGGAAAAATACAAATCCTTCACCAAGGTTACCAGACCACTTGCCGGGGCCCGCACCGGGGTGCCTTTGGGAACCGCGATATCAATTCCGTAATGCGGTTGGCGCGGCTGGCCATTTAAAATGCGCTGGCTGCCAAACACGCCGGAAATGCGACCGGTGACCGGCCAATCAATGCCGCGCCAGAAATCACCGGCTGCGGCCGGTGTTTGACGCGCCGCGGCAACAGCCGCCTGATCAGATTTGATGCGTGCGATGACGTTTTCCGGCGGTGTCACCATATTTTTCTGCAGACCGTCAATGCGCTGAATTTGGTAGCTGCGTTGCTGCGGTGTCAGCACTGTCAGCTGGCTGGTGCCGTCAGTTTTGGTAATACCGATGGTCACAGGCAAATCGGAATCGCGGTGAAACCCAACAATGAACAGCCCGTCCGGGGCGACCGGAATCGTCGCATCATCCAGCGTGACCCGGTTGTCAGGGGCGGTGCGGGCAATCATCAGGCCGCCTTCAACGGCGCCGCCGCGCAAAAGCGTGGCACCGTTAATCACTGTTTCAGCATGCGCACCGACCGTACAGAGCAACAGACCGGCACAGATGGCAAAGCCGTGTAGAATGCGGCGTTTGAGTGTTATCATCGGCATTTGGGAAAGGTAACATGATGTTGTGTAAATGACACTTGAAAACACTACCTATAGAGTGTTATGCCGAGAGCCATTGAGTGCTTGTCACCTGTCTGTCATGCCTGCTGTAAAACGAGTGTTTAAACAATGTCTGATTCCGCTGCTGTAAATACAAAACCGTCAACTCACGAACAGGTCGTTATCATTGGTGCGGGCGCTGCCGGACTGACGGCTGGCATCTATACAGCGCGGGCAAATTTAGCGCCGCTGATTATTGCCGGATTGCAGCCCGGCGGCCAGATGACCATCACCACAGATGTCGAAAATTACCCGGGGTTTGCCGAGGTGATTCAGGGCCCCTGGCTGATGACTGAAATGCAGGGGCAGGCCGAAAATGTTGGTGCGCGGGTGATGTATGATATTGTCACCGCGCTTGATTCGGCATCGCGGCCATTCCGGCTGATGCTTGACTCAGGCAATGAGATTACTGCCGATGCGGTGATTCTGGCAACCGGTGCGCAGGCACGCTGGCTTGGGCTGGATTCAGAAATGCAGTTTAATGGCCGTGGTGTGTCGGCTTGTGCAACATGTGACGGATTCTTTTATAAAGGCCGTGATGTGGCGGTGATTGGTGGTGGCAATACCGCTGTTGAAGAGGCGCTGTATCTTGCCAATATCTGCAACCATGTCACCTTGGTGCACCGCCGTGACAGCTTAAGAGCCGAGCAGATCATGCAGGAGCGGTTGCTTAAAAAAGCCAATATTACCGTCGAATGGAACCGGCAAGTGGCAGAGGTTCTTGGCGATGATTCGGGTGTCACCGGATTACGGCTTGCCGCAACGAATGGCGGTGACGATAAAATAATTGCCGTGCATGGCATGTTTGTCGCCATTGGGCATGATCCGGCGACAGCGGCCTTTGCCGGCGCGGTGACGCTTGATGATGAGGGCTATATCATTGCGCATCCGGGCAGCACCCATACATCCGTTAATGGTATTTTTGCGGCAGGTGACTGCGTTGATAAAATTTATCGGCAAGCCGTGACCGCTGCGGGTATGGGCTGCATGGCGGCACTTGACACCGAACGCTGGCTTGGCGAGCAGCAGGGGTAAGCGCGGCGCTAGGCGGCAGCGACAGCTGGGCGTGGTTCGCGAATAGCCCAATTGACCAAAAATGCAAAAACACCAGCCGCTGCGTTCAGCCACCACATGGCTTCATAATTGCCAAACCAGTCATACCAAATGCCGCCAAGCCAGGCGCCAACAAACGACCCGATCTGATGCGACAAAAACACCATGCCATACAGCATGCTGAGATAACGCGGGCCAAAGAACACCATAATCAGGCCGCTGGTTAATGGAATCGTGCCGAGCCACAACAGCCCCATAGCCGCGCCAAACAGAAGTGCCGTTACCGGGGTTGGCGGGATCACAATAAATGCTGCAATAATGATGCCGCGCAGCAAATAGACGGTTGCCAGCGTTTTCTTTTTCGAAACAATTCCGCCAAGCCACCCACACACAAACGCGCCAATGATGTTAAACAAGCCGATCAGTGCCAATGCCCAGCTGGAAATCTCGGTTGACAGACCGGCGTCATGTAAATAGGTCGGCAGATGCGTGGTAATGAATACCAGCTGCAGCCCGCATACAAAAAATCCGATTGTCAGCAAAATATAATCTCGGCTATTCACCGCCTGATGCAAGGTCGCGCCAATCGTCAGCACCGGGCCTTCGACCGGGCGGGCACTGCCAGCCGGGGTGCGCAAGCCAATCGCCACCGCCACCATCGACGCCATAATCGCCGATAGCATCACCAGCGCAAATTGCCAGCCACCATTCACCATCAAAATCTGCGTGATCGGCACCAGCGCGAACTGGCCGAATGATCCGAAACTGGTGACAAGCCCCATAGCAAGCGAGCGTTTTTCGGGCGGTGCTGCCCGCGCCACCGCGCCAATCGCAATTGAAATGCCGGCACTGCCAAGCCCAAGCCCGACGAGGATCTGGCCAATAAATACGCCGGTTTCGGTGACAAAGGATGCCATCAAAAACAATCCGCCAGCATATAGCAAGGCACCAACAGCAGCCACCCGCCATGGCCCATACCGGTCTGCCGCCGCGCCAAAAAATGGTGAAGATAGCCCCCAGACAAGATTCTGCACGGCTATGGCAAGTGAAAATAGCTGAAAGCCAGTATCAAGCTCGACGGATATGGGCGCGAGGAACAGACCAAAAACTTGTCTGATGCCCAATGTTGCCGATACCAGTGTGGCGCCGGCAAGCATAATAATAAACCAGCGCTGCCGCAGCGTCGATAGAATCATAATCGGGCTAAACCTTGAAAACGCACCGTGAAAAATTCACTGTGAAAAACCGGGCAATGTCGGCAGGCGGTGCCGCCGCCGAATGGTGTCATGCTAATCCCGGCTCAACGGCAAAGCAAGCTATTCATTCAATAGCCGTACAGCCTGAACCTGTGGCCCCTTGCCCGCATCATCAACTTTGATCAGAAGTTTTTGGCCCTGCATCAAGGAATGCACACCACAGTCATTCAGCACACGCGAATGGACAAACACATCCTCGGCAATATCCTCGGCGGTGACAAATCCATATCCGCGAATATCATTGAAAAATTTCACCACAGCACGCAATTCACCATCTTCCGGTTCGGATGCGGCCGGTGGCGCCGGGTTGATCGGCCTGTCAACGCGCAACAAATCCTGAATCACCTCACCATGCTCATTGACGGTTAGTGACACCGTCACTTTATCGCCGGTCAATAAGCGTACAAGGCCAAACCGGTCAAGCGTCGATCGGTGAAAAATACCTCTGTGTCACCAATTCTGACAAACCCGTATCCTTTGCGCTCATTATACCAAACAAGTTCGCCCTCGCTTACATTGATATCTGTCACCTTTAAAATCCTTAAACAATCGTTAACGCCTTGTTTTGGCATCGAATTAAAGATTGCTGAGGATGGTGATGGTTAATAAAATACGCCAAGGTCAAAACAGCGATAATTGTCGGCTTTGCTGCTGGTTTTTGATCAAGATTGCGTGAGGCAGGGATGGAATATGCGCCGCAATGCAGGTTTTATCTGTGGCCTGCCGCCTCTGCCGGTTGGCTAGGTGTGGGTCAAAATACGGCGGTTTAAAATACGGCGTTCAAAACGGCATTGTTTTCGGTGATTGTCGCGTCGATCGCCGCATGCCAATCGGCTATGCTGGTGGCATCGGCTGCGGCCTGTGGAAAGATCAAGCCGCGGGTGCTGTTGACAATACCGCCTTCCCAGCCGGCGACGCCGCGGCGCAGGCCGCTCGTGGCGTTTTCAGCACCGGCACCTTGCGCCCCAAATCCCGGTACCAAAAATGGTGCATCTGGCAGAGCTGTCCGCAGCAATTTGGCGTCTTCCGGCCAGGTGGCACCGGCAACGATGCCAAGCGATGATATGCCGCTTTCGCCAACACGCGCCGCCGCCAATGGTGCAAGCATGGCGGCAAGATGTGTATAGAGTGGTGCCCCGTCGACAATCTGCTCCTGCAGATCGCCGGCACCGGGATTGCTGGTACGGTTCAGCACAAATAAGCCGCTTGCTGTGGCATCGGCGCGGTTCAGAAAGGGCTCAATCGTGTCAATGCCAAGCCACGGATTGATGGTCAGGGCATCGCTTGGAAACGCCGCATCATGGCCGATCCAGGCATTGGCATAGGCGGTCGATGTGCTGCCAATATCGCCGCGCTTTGCATCCATAATCACCAACATGCCGGCATCGATCGCCGCCCGTCCCAGATGCTGCAACAGCCGCATGCCGTCGGGCCCTTGTTGCTCAAAAAATGCGGCTTGCGGTTTGATCGCAGCGACCTTGCCAATGGCGCTGTCGAGACAGGCCGACACAAAATCGCCAATGGCACTGATGGCTTGCGGGCTGCCGGCCTCGGCCATGGCATTGCCGAATAACGCTGGTATCATGCTGCAATGCGGATCAATGCCCATACAGAGCACGGTGCCGGTTTGCCGGTTTGCCTCGGTCAGCCGATCGCCAAAAGCCAGCTTCATATTAGCCTCGTTGTTGCATGCAGGGGGTCGATGGCTAGCGCAGCCCAAGCGCGTCGCGATAGGTATCCAGAAGCGCGTCCTGTTCGCTAAGCAAATCACGGTCCATGGCCCGCAACCGGATAACCTGCCGCATAATTTTCGGCTCAAAACCAGTTGCCTTTGCCTCGGCATAGACGTCTTTAATATCGGCCATGAGGGCGCGCTTTTCCTCTTCCAGACGCTCAACACGTTCGATGAGTTGGGTCAGCTGTTCGGCGCCGGCGCCACTTCCTGGGACAATGCTCATAATGCTGCCTTACGATTTCTGCGGATGCAGTTTGTTATATTTGGCCTTTTGTTCGGCCGTCGCTTCGGTTTGGAATTTGGCTTTCCAGTCGGCATATTCCATGCCGTAAACAATCGCGCGTGCCGCGTTTTCATCCAGATCATGTCCGGCCTCATTCGCCGCTTCACGATACCAGCGCGACATGCAGTTACGGCAAAATCCGGCCAGATTCATCATGTCAATATTCTGCACATCAGTTCGGTTTTGAAGATGCGTCATAAGACGGCGAAAAGCGGCGGCTTCAAGTTCGGTCGTAGTGGTCTTATCCATCGCTGCAGGAAGCTCCTTTACGAAAGCGTTTTGATGATATTCTGAATGGGCGCACTCTAGCGCATCGGCAGCTTGTCACGCAACCGAAATGGCGTGGTGCGTGATCAGCCTTTGCCAAAATAAGCCTTTGCCAAAATAAGCCTTTACCAAAATAAAAGGCTTTATAAAAACTTTGTTGTGGCTAAATTTTTTGGAAAATCTTAAACTAGGGGTTATGCTGCCAGCACAGACAAAAGGAACGGCTGTTTATGACAAGCCCAAAAATAGATAATAGCGCTGCCAAATTTGACCGTATCCGGCGGGCGCATCAATCCGAAGTTGCCGAAGATTATGTTGAAATGATCGCCGAGCTGATTGAAGAGACCGGCGAAGCGCGGACGGTTGATCTGGCTGCCAGATTTGGTGTGACCAGTCCGACGGTGAATGCCATCCTTCAGCGTCTGCAGCGAGAGGATCTTGTTGAAACGCGCCCCTACCGGTCTATTTTCCTGACCGGTGCCGGGCGTGCCTTGGCCGAGGCCAGCCGCAAGCGGCATAAGATTGTCTATGATTTTCTGGTGTCGATCGGCGTGCCTGCGCAAATTGCCGAGGAAGATGCCGAAGGTGTCGAACATCATGTCAGCCCGGAAACATTAGCGGTTTTTGAAAGCATCACCCAATCAAGGCTTGGCTGAGCTGTCGCGCGGTCGGCGCATCGTCACTCAATACCGTGATAAATATTCAATTGGCGTTGCCTGTTGTGACTGATTGTCACCTGACTCGTCATATGGCTGGTCATCTGGCTGGTCGCTGTTGGTGCGATCCATTTGACGCCGGGAATCGGTGGCGGCGCGCTGTCACCGGTCAGCGCAATCAGCCGCCGTCCGGGCTGTGCTGACCAATAGTGATTAGCTTCAAAATGATTGCTTGGCACACCATCCGTGTCATGCACCATGATGGTGAGACCGCTATCATAGAAATGCCAGTTCAATAATGCGGCGGTGGCGCGGCGATCGGCGATAATGGCGCTGGCATCATGCGCCGCGATCTGTGGCCGGATGTCGGTGGCAAGCTGTTGCCAACCACGCAGCCGCCGCAACGGATCTGACTGCGGCGTCAAGGGCCCCATGCTGCCAGCCATTGTCACCAGCAAAACAAACAGGCTGAGGCCGAGATTGATCCCGATAGCGGTGATTCTGAGGAAACGTTTTTTATAGCCGCTCAGCCAGCCAGCCGCCACCAGTGTCAGCGCCGGAAAAGCCGTCATCGCCCAATTCGCGTTGGCCTCGCTGAGATAGGATTGAACAGTCATCAGGGCAAAAACCGGCGCCCACATCCAGACCAGCCAGCCTGTCTTATGATTGCGCTGAGAGCGGCCCGCCGCCACCAGCATAAACACCAGCATCAGCGGCCCGGCGACCGCAAACTGGCTGCCAATAAACTGCCAGACACCGGCAAGCGAGGCTGAATGCTGGCTTATATTGGCATTGTCGCCAAGATGCCGGACGGTGGCAAATTCATTGGCAAAATTCCAGATGATATTGGGGCTGGCAGCAACGCCAAATGCGATAACCGCCAGAACAAAATGCCGCCAGCGCAGCAGATGCTGCCGGCGCAAATAGCCATGCAGTATGATCAAAAACACCCCGGCCAGCGCGTAAATGGCAGCAAATTTGGCTAGCATGGCCAGACCAAAAGCCAGCCCGGCAAGGGTCATGCCAATGCCGGCAGACAGCCGCCCGCTGGCGATGCCGCACATCGCCAAAAGCCCGGCCGACCATAATGCCAGCAACGGCGTGTCGGTTGAGATCAGAAAACTGCCAAGCCCGGTCGCTGGCAGGGTTATCCAGATGAGCGCGGCCAAGCGGCCAGCCTGCTGGCCATAGAGCCATGAAGCGGCCCGCCACAACAGCAGTGCCGTCCCCAGATGAATCCAGCAGGAAGGCAAACGCACCGCCCATGTGTGATGCCCAAATAGCCAATGCGCCGCCGCAATAATCCAGGCAATGAGCGGCGGTTTGGTAAAATAACCAAAATCCGGTGTCTGGCTCCACAGCCAATATTGGGCTTCATCGACACCTAAATCGAGCGGTGTTACGACTAACGCGACGCTGCGCAATAGCGTGATCACCACAGCGGCGCCAAATATCATCCGGTTTTGCCTCTGTTCAGATGCCGGATGGGTCGAAGAGGCAAACGCCGAAGCCATAGGAGCGGTTCCTTGATTTGATGCAGACGCGCTGTTAGATTAACCTCATGCATTGTAACCAAAAGGTTCGACATGTCATCACCCGTTCTTTCCTTTCCGTTAGCTGATCAGCAGCAATGGCAGGATCTTGTTACAAAGGCGCTCAAAGGTGTCGCACCGGACAGCTTGCATCATCTGGACGAAGATGGCCTTGATATTGCCGCGCTCTATCAGATTGATGCAGTATCGCCAGCGGCATCTGATCAGGTGCCGGTCCATCGGCTAACCGCGCATCCGGCGCAGCGGCTGGCATATGGCTGGCGGGTCTGCCAGCCGGTCGAAACAGACGCCGCACCGGAAACCGTCAATGCGGCCATTCTGGACGAGCTTGCTGGTGGTGGGACGGGTATTTATCTGAACCTTGGGTCGGCGGCGGCGACACAGCTTGAGCAGATGTTGCATGATGTTGTTTTGGGGGCGGCTGATATCGTGCTGGATGCTGGCCCGCATGTTGGTGATGCGCTTGCCGTTTTTGCAAAAATGGCGCGCGGTCAGGGTAAAAACCTGTCCGACATCAGCCTTGATCTGGCGATAGATCCATTTGCCCCGCAGGCCGACGCCGCGCTTTTGGCAGAAGGTCTGCACTTAATGGGCGGGGCTGGCGATGCCGACATCACCGACGGTGTGTTCCGGCTGAATGGCTGGCAGTGGCATAATCATGGTCTCAGTCAGGTACAGGAGCTGGCCTATTTGCTGGCGGCGGCAACGCAGATTTTCCGCTCTGGCACCGAAGCCGGATTGCCGGCAGAGCTGATTGCGCGCAAGACATCGATGAGCGTCGCACTGCCAGCCGATATGTTTGATGGCATCGCCAAATGCCGCGCCTTGCGACGTGGCTGGGCCGGGCTGGTGACGGCTTTGGGGTTGCGTGCCGACAGTTATCCGTTGCACCTGCAGGCATTGCCGTCGATGCGTATGTTCAGCCTTGCTGATGCCGATATGAATATAATGCGCACCACTACGGCGTTGCTTGGCGGTGCTATGGGCGGTGCCGATATGATGACCGCCTATGCGCATGACGTGTTGACCGGCGGCAGTGCGATGGGGCGGCGTCTGGCGCGGATGCAGCAAATTATGATGATTGAGGAATCGGGTTTGGGGCGCAGTCTTGATGCGGCTGGCGGTGCGGCGTTTATTGAGGCGCGTACCGAGGCGCTTGCCGCAGCGGCATGGGCCGGTTTTCAGGATATCGAGGCGGCTGGCGGCGCGGCGGTGGCACAGGCTGAACAGAGATTTGCGGCGATGGCAGAGGCCGCCGCCCGCCGCCGTGACCAGCAGTTGGCACAAGGCAAATTGCCGTTGCTTGGGATAACAGTGCAGCCTGACAGCAAGCCGGTTGGCGATCTGGCACCGCGCTGGCAGATGATCGCGCGCCCGGCAGCGGTGATTGAGGCGATTCGCCGACAGAGTGCAAAAACACCGCCGCGTATTTTGATTTTGCAGCAGGGCGATGCGGCAGATCCGCGGCGAGAGGCAATCCGGCGGGTGCTACGTATTGGCGGCATGTCGGCGGTGCATTTGACATTACCGGTGGCCCCTGTTGATGCGGTGACAGTTGATGCCGTGAGAGTTGCGCGCCCGGCCATTGTTGTTTTGCTCGATCTGAAAATTGACAGGCTGAACCCGCAGGTGCGGGAACAGCTTGATCATAGCATTCTGCTGGGTGGCATTTTTGAGGCTGATGATATTTTGCCAGATACTGCGCAAATTGCGTGGCTGATAAAGCTGGCAGATATGACAAAGGATCTGGATTAATGCAGGGGTTTCCTGACTTCACCAAAATCGCCCTGCCTGCTGCCGACCAGATCACCGCCAGCCTTGGCGAGATGCCAGATGCCATTAACCCGGGTGCTATCGATAATGCCGAGCAATTGCCCCTGCCGGCACTGGCATCTGGCGATGCGGAAACACAGGCACGGCTGGCGGGCAGTCAACCGGGCATCGCGCCATTTTTACGTGGCCCTTACCCCAGCATGTACGCCACCCGCCCATGGACAATCAGACAATATGCCGGCTTTTCCACAGCCGAAGAATCGAATAAATTCTACCGGAAAAATCTGGCGGCAGGTCAGATGGGATTATCAGTGGCATTCGATTTGCCAACACATCGGGGCTATGATTCGGATAATCCGCTGGTGGCTGATGATGTCGGTCTGGCGGGTGTGGCGATTGATTCGATTGCTGATATGGCGCTGTTGTTTGACTCTATCCCACTTGATCGGATGACCGTATCGATGACCATGAATGGCGCGGTTTTGCCGGTGCTGGCTTTATTTATTGTTGCCGCCGAAGAACAGGGTGTGCCCGCCGCGAAATTGGCTGGCACCATCCAAAATGATGTTTTGAAAGAATTTATGGTGCGCAACACCTATATATATCCGCCGACGCCCTCAATGCGGATTGTGTCGGATATTTTTGCTTTTTGCGCCCGGGAAATGCCGAAATTCAATTTTATTTCGGTGTCGGGCTATCACATGCAAGAGGCCGGAGCATCGGCCGATCTGGAACTTGCCTATACATTGGCTGATGGCCTCGCCTATATGCGTGCCGGTGTCGCGGCTGGTCTGAAGGTTGATGATTTTGCCCCGCGGCTGTCATTCTTTTTTGGCATTGGCATGAATTTCTATATGGAAGTGGCAAAATTACGGGCGGCGCGCATTCTCTGGGCGGAATTGATGCAGGCGCATTTTTCACCGCAAGATCCAAAGTCATTGATGCTGCGGACACATTGCCAAACCTCGGGCTGGTCATTGGCCGCTCAGGATGTGTTTAATAATGTGCCGCGCACTTGTATTGAAGCGGCCGCAGCGGTGGCGGGTCATACGCAATCGCTGCATACCAACTCGCTTGACGAGGCCTTGGGGCTGCCCACCGATTACGCCGCCCGGATCGCCCGTAACACGCAAATCCATCTGCAAAATGAAGCGAATATGGCACATGTGATTGATCCGTTTGGTGGCAGCCATCTGATCGAGCAACTGACCCAACAGCTGGCGGACAAGGCGCGCCAGCATATCGCTGAAACCGAATCGCTTGGCGGTATGGCGGCGGCGATTGAGGCTGGCATCCCGAAATTACGCATTGAGGAAGTGGCGACAGCAACTCAGGCACGCCTTGATTCGGTCGAGCAGGTGATTGTGGGTGTGAATAAATATCAGCCTGCCACCAGCGATAGCAGTGCCGAGCAGGTCGAGGTGCGCCGGATTGATAATGGCGACGTGCGCGAGCAGCAAATTGCGCGGCTGCAAAAGCTGCGTAAGAGCCGCGATCAGGCGGCGGTCGATGCGGCACTGGCGGCATTGTCACAGGCAGCGGCCGGCACCGATAATTTGATGCCGCTTGCCATTGAGGCGGCACGGCATCGCGCCACGGTAGGTGAAATGTCAGATGCGCTCGCCGCAAATTTTGGCAGGCATACCGCCAAAATTCAGGGTGTTCGTGGCGTCTGGCGCAAGCATGTTGTGGCAGATGCCGATATCGACATATTGAAACAGCGGGTCGCGGCGTTTCGTGATGCGGTTGGTCGTCCACCCCGCTTTTTAGTCGCAAAGCTGGGTCAGGATGGGCATGATCGCGGCCAGAAAGTGATTGCCTCGGCGTTTGCTGATCTTGGCTTTGAGGTGATCACCGGGCCGTTATTTCAGACCCCGGACGATGTTTATGATTTGGCGATTGATGGTGAAGTCGACGCGATTGGCGTGTCAACATTGGCTGCCAGCCATCTCAGTCAGGTGCCGTCATTGCGCCGTAAACTGGATGCTGGCGCCGGGCGTCATATTGAACTGGTTGTCGGCGGGGTGATCCCGCCGGGTGATATTCCGGCATTAGAAGCGGCTGGTGCTGGCGCGGTATTTCTGCCAGGCACAAAATCAACAGATGCGGCGATGCGCCTGCTTGATCTTTTGGCGCGGCGGCGCAATATCTCAGCATGAACCAGCGTTTTTGGTCATTTTTTCGATAAGAGGTAAACCCGTTTATGCCCACACAAACCGCCGCAACGGCACAGGCTGAAGCCGCCGCGATCGTCGAAGAATTTGGATTTTTTGATGATTGGGAAGACCGCTATCAGCTATTGATTGATCAGGGGCGCAAGCTGGCGCCATTTCCCGGCCATCTGCGTGATGATTCGCACAAGTTGCGTGGCTGCCAATCGGTCGTTTATTTTGCCGCCGAACGCGATGCCTCGGATGTTGTCACATTTACTGCCGAGTCGGATGCGGCCATTGTGCAGGGTCTGGTGGCGCTTTTACTGCGCGTCTATTCGGGACGCCCTGCCACAGAAATTCGCGATACAGAGCCGAGTTTCCTAACCGAAATTGGTCTCGATTCACATCTTTCGGCCACCCGCAAAAACGGCCTTGCCAGCATGCTTGGCGCGATTAAATCTGCGGCAAACTAATCCGGGCTTCGTTCAGCCCGCGGTGTCCGGTCGTAGCATTCGCGATAGCATTTTGAAAAATGCGAAGCTGAAACAAAGCCGCAGGCTAGCGCAACTGACAGAATTGACATTGATGTCTGGCGCAGCAAATGGCGGGCACGTGCCAGCCGTAAATTCAGATAATAACGGGTTGGCGTGGTATTCAGATATTTGCGGAACAAGCGTTCAAGCTGGCGTGTCGACAGCCCGGTTTGGCGCGCAATGGCTGTCTGTGGCAGCGGTTCTTCCAGATTATCTTCCATGGTTTTCACCACAGCCAGCAATTTTGGATGGCTGACGCCGATGCGCGAGCGTAGTTCCATGCGCTGCCGGTCGGTGGGTTCGCGGATGCGGTCGTGAATGAACTGATCCGACACTTCAGCCGCCAATTGCGCCCCATGTGACTGCGAAATCAGATTGAGCATCATATCCAGCGCAGCGGTGCCGCCAGAGCATGTCACCCGGTTGCCATCAATTTCAAACAGATCAGTGGTAATCTCCAGTTCCTGAAACTCTTCGGCCAGCCCGTCAATATTCTCCCAGTGAATGGTACAGCGATGCCCAGTCAGCAATCCGGCAGCCGCCATTACATAGGTGCCGGTACAAATGGCCCCAATAATAGCCCCGTTTCGGTCAAGCCTGCGGATCAGGTTCAAAATAGCTTTGCTGGTGTTGCCGCGAACATTGACGCCGGCGCACACAAACACCATGCGGCATTTCTGCAAATTTTCCGGGTCGGTGTTGGTGTGCACTTCAACCCCATTGCTGGCGATGCTGCTGACACCATTGGGGCTGGCCACCATCCATTCAAAAATAGGTCTGCCACTTTGTCGGTTGGCGGCGCGTAATGGTTCGATGGCTGAGGAAAATGCCAGTAACGAAAACTCATTGAGCAACAGAAAGCCGATTTTTTGCGCATTTGTATCAGCTTCATTATTCAACAAATGTTTTATCGTGCTGCTATCCATCTGTTTCTCTTACGCAAGCGCCGTTGAATGGCGGCCGTTTCACTTGTCATTAAGCGTCAATTTTGCGGAAATGAAACAAAAAAAATGCACCGGTGATGAATTTTTTCCCGGCGGCTGGTCGCGTTCAGCTGTGGCGCTGCGGCCTGTTGTGGCTTTTTGGTGTCAAATAGCCGCGAAATTTGCTATCACCCTGCCGCGATGACCCAGTTGCCGATTCCGATTCCTGACCCGATTACCAGCGCGGCGAATGCCGAGGTTAAATTTCTGCGTTCTTTGCATGAGCGTAAATATCGCAAGAAGTCGGGCTGGTTTCTGGCAGAAGGCACGCGCATTTGTCGTGAGGCTGTTGCGCTTGGGTGGGATTTGCATCGGCTGGCATTTTTGGCGGGCCGTGAGTCGGACGCGGTGATGGCGCCGATTTTAGCGGGACTCGCCGCGTCTGGTGGCCGCGCCCTGCCGGTGACCGAGGCCTTGTTACAGCGAATCAGCCGTAAAGATAATCCGCAAATCCTGCTTGGTGCATTTGCCCAGCGCTGGCATGATTTGCAGAGTGTCACCCTGCAGACCGACAAAGTTTGGGTGGCGCTCGACCGGGTGCGCGACCCCGGTAATTTGGGAACAGTTATGCGCACGGCGGACGCCGTTGGTGCCGCTGGCATCATTCTGGTCGGCGATTGTACCGACCCGTTTTCGGTTGAGGCTGTGCGGGCGTCGATGGGCGCCGTTTTCAATGTGCAGATTGTGGCCTGTAGCGAGGCCGAATTTATGGCGTTTGGAGCGATCTGGCCGGGCCGGATCATTGGCACCGCATTGCCAGCCGCGGTTGATTACCGAAGCGCCGATTATGATGGGCCATTAGTGATGCTGATGGGCAACGAACAATCCGGCTTGAGCAAACCGCTCATTGATTTGTGCCATCAGCTGATTAAAATCCCGATGCTTGGCCGCTCGGACTCGCTCAATCTGGCTGTGGCAACGGGTGTTGCTCTATACACAGCCCTCGATAAGCGGCGCTAACCGGCCAGCCATCGGGCAAAATTTGCCTGTGCGACATAGCGTCTTGGCTGCGGGTCAGACAGGGCTGATTCCAGAATGGCAAGCTCGCCTGACTCGATTTGGCCGGGCCGCCCGGCAAGATGGTCGGCGAGTGCGTAATGCGCCGCCAGTGACGATGCGCGGATCGCATAAATTGTCAGCACAAGAAACATCGCATCGGCACTTAGCAAACGGGCGGCTTGCTGTAATAAGGGCGACAAATCCTCTTCGATGCGCCAGGTTTCGCCTTTTGGGCCGCGGCCATATTTCGGCGGATCCAGAATGATCCCGTCATATTCACGTTGGCGTCTGATCTCGCGCGCCACAAAGCCGCTGGCATCATCGGTGATAAAGCGGATTGGTGCCGCCTCGAGGCCGCAGGCATCACGGTTTTCAAAGGCCTGTGCGATGGCTTTTTTGCTGGCGTCGACATGCGTGACTTCGGCACCGGCTGCGGCGGCATGCAGACTGGCCAATCCGGAATAGGCAAACAGGTTCAGGATGCGCGGCGGCCGTTGGTGTTGCTGGGTAAATTTTTCGATATGCTCCGCACACCAGTTCCAATGCGCTGCCTGTTCCGGGAAAAATCCGAGATGGCGAAATGGTGTCGGACGCGCCAAAAAACGCAAGCTCTGATAATGCATCTGCCAGCTTTCAGGAAGCGTTTTCGCTAGTTGCCAGCCGCCGGATTCATGATCCTCGCTATCGGCTTTGCCAGGCTGGAATGTGCCATCAGCTGTCCAGGCATCGGCGGCAAGGCGCGGCCGCCACATGGCCTGTGGTTCAGGCCGAATAAAGCGAAAACTGCCAAATCGTTCCAGCTTTTTCAGATTACCGCTGTCAAGCAATTCGTAATCATGCCAGTCGGTGCTGGTTAGTAAAGTCAAATGCCGTGCCGTCATGTCGGCGATACTGACATAGATGTTGCAGATTGCAATCCACAATCTGCCGGGGGTCTCGCCGGGTTGATTTTCTGGCCGGGTTGGTTATGTGGCCGGGTTGGTTATCTGGTCTTGGCTATCTTTGTTTATTCCTGTAAATTTGTAAAAATTTTGCTTAGTTCGCCGTGTTAATGCCAAGCACCTGCACTAAATATGCGAAAAATTTCAGATTTGTAGAAATAAGATGCGTGTAGCAGAGCAATATGTTAACCAAAGGCGCCGGCGTGAGTGTCCGGCGTGAATGTCCGGTGTGAATTTTGGGTGTTTTCTATGGATCGAATTGACAAGCTAATCTTGACGCAGCTTCAGCATAACGCGGCGCAGCCAGTGGCGGATATCGCGCGCAAGGTCGGGTTGTCGGTAACGCCATGTTGGCGGCGCATTCAACGGATGGAAGAATCAGGCCTCATTCGCAAGCGCGTCGCCCTGCTTGACCCAAAAGCCATCGGCGTCGGCATGTCGGTGTTTGTGGCGGTGCGCACTGACCAGCATAACGCTGAATGGTTAAGTGATTTTGCCAAGATGGTCGCGCATATGCCAGAGGTCGTCGAATTTTACCGGATGAGTGGAGAGGTTGATTATTTACTGCGGGTCGTGGTGCCTGATATGGCGGCCTATGACACATTTTATCGCAAGCTGATTGCCAATGTTCAGCTCACCGATGTCAGCTCGTCATTTGCCATGGAAGAAATTAAATATACCACGGCATTACCCTTGCCAGAGCTTGATGATGACGTCTAACGACAGCTCGGCAGCACAGCCAAAAACACCAAACATCATCGTGTTTCGGGATAAATTGTTACTGCCAAGCGAGGGCTTTATCAAAACCCATTACACGGCTTTTAATGCGGCGAATCTGGTCTATCTTGCCAGTCATTTTGGCTGGCGTGCTGCTGAATTAGACGGGCAGATGATGGCGACGGCACCCGATAGTCTGCGCCGATTGTGGTTCAAACAAACCGGCCGTACCCGTATTCTGCCGGATTTAAAAGCGCTGGCACCGCAGTCTGTGCATGCGCATTTTGGGCGGGGCGGGGCGCTGGCGCTGCCTCTGGCAGAGGCGTTGGGGGTGCCGCTTTTTGTGACATTTCATGGTGGCGATGCGACCAAGGAAACGCATCAGCGTCGTCGGCTGATCCCGACCATTTATCAAAGGCGTCTATCGCATTTGCAGGCTTATGCCAGCGGGTTTTTATGTGTGTCGCAATTTGTTGCCGACAGATTGGCGGCGCAGGGCTTTCCTAAAGCCAAGCTGATAACCCATTATATCGGCATTGATGTGTCCCACATGCAGCAGCCAGAACAGCGTCAGGGGCGGCTGTTATTTATCGGCCGGCTTGTCGATAAAAAAGGCGTTGATATTTTGCTGGCAGCGATGCGGCGCTTGCAACAGTCAGACAGTAAAACTGTGCCGGGGCTGGATATTGCCGGCAGTGGGCCGCTCGAGGCAGAATTACGCGCACAGGCAGCTGATCTATCTTCTGTCCGGTTTTTGGGATGGCAGACCCCGGAACAGTTAAGCCGCATTTTGCACAAGGCACAGGCGGTTGTTGTGCCAAGCCGGATTGCCGCCGACGGGGATTGCGAAGGTTTGCCGACAGTTGTTCTTGAATCGATTCGCGCTGGTGTGCCGGTGGTGGCATCTGACCATGCCGGTATCCCGGAAATTATTCGGCATGAAGAGACCGGTTTTCTGGTGCCTGAAAATGATCCGGATGCGCTGGCTGCGGCGCTGTTGGCGGCCAGCCAGACGGGCGACCAAATGCGGCAAATGGTGGCCCGGGCACAGCAACGGTTGCAGCGTGATTTTAACGCCGCCACACAGTCGCAAAAGCTGCAACAATATTTGCTTGGCAATGTCACGGCTGATGCTGCGGCATCGGACTACAGCGTGATGTGAACCGATTTGACCTCGCTATAGGCATCCAGCGTATAGATCGAATTTTCCCGTCCAAAGCCGGAATGTTTGGCCCCACCAAAAGGCAGACCCGGCGGCAAAATATTAAAGCTGTTGACCCAGACATTGCCGGATATCAATGCATCGGCCACGCGGTGTGCGCGTGACAGATCGGTTGTCATCACCCCGGCACCGAGACCAAATTCGGTACTATTGGCACGCTCGATGGCGTCTTGCTCATCATCAAAAATCAGCACCGACATGACCGGGCCAAAAATCTCTTCACGCGTGACGCGCATTGAATCGGTACAGTTGGTCAAAATGGTGGGCTCCATAAAATATCCATTTTCAAAGCCCTGTGGATGGATTTGTTTGCCACCAGTGGCAATCTGCGCGCCTTCCGCGCGGCCTATCTTCACATAGTCGAGCACTTTACCAAGATGTGATGCTGATATCAGCGCGCCCATATTGACATCGGCCGCCATCGGGTCGCCAACAACCATGCGTTCGGTTTTATCAACCATGGCAGCGATAAATTTATCGGCAATCGAACGCTGCACAAATACCCGCGTCGCGTTTGAACATACTTCGCCGGCGGTATAGAAATTGGCATCAAGAGCGGTCTGAACCGCCAACTCAAAATCACAATCATCAAACACCAGAAGCGGTGATTTGCCGCCAAGCTCAAGCGTGATTTTTTTCAATGTGCTGGCAGATTGCGACATGATCAATTTGCCGGTTGCCACACCGCCAGTCAGCGAAATTTTGGCAATGCCGGGATGTTCGCAAATCGCCCGGCCAATCTCTTGCGTACCATGGATAATCTGAAACAGGCCGTCGGGCAGCCCGGCTTCGGATAAAATATCGGCCACCTTATGCGCCACCAGCGGGGTCATTTCAGATGGTTTCAAAATAAACGCGTTGCCAGCCGCCAGCGCCGGCGCTGATTTCCAGCAGGCGATCTGCATCGGGTAATTCCACGCACCGATGCCGGCACAAACCCCAAGCGGCACCCGGTTGGTATAGCTAACAGCGCCATCCCATTTATTATAGTCACCCGATTGTGTGGTGATCGCGGCGGCAAAGAAATCAAAGGCGTCGGTGCCGGATGGAACATCGGCGGTTTCTGCTTCGGCATAGAGCTTGCCGACATCCATCACTTCAAGCTGTGCAAGCTCGGCATTGGCCTCACGCATCAAGGCGGCGGCGCGGTGCAATATACGCGCCCGTGCCAGCGGTTCATATGCGGCCCAGCTGCGCTGTGCAGCCGCCGCACAAGCCACCGCGTCATCCAGCATATCAGCAGTGGCGGGTTCAATTTTCGCGATGGTCTCGCCGGTTGCCGGATAAATTTTGTCGATGGCGGGCAGCGCGCTGGCGACCAGTTGGCCGCCGATAAGTGATTGGCAGATTTGCATAAGGAAAAGGCCTCGTTATGAGTGATGCTTTGAGGATGCGGCTGTGCCTATCTTCAATTGCATGTTGGCTATAGATTACACCAGAAGAGTCAAAAAATCATTTGCGCAATCAAGCGCGATTCATGCAAGATTTTTTTCAGCTTAACGGATGAGGTCAAAATGTCAGAAATAATTGTTGATCTGGATGAGGCGCGACGTGATTTGGCAGCGGTATTTCGCTGGATAGCGCGCGAAGCGATGCATGAGGGGATTGCCAATCATTTCTCCTTTGCCGTGTCGGATGATGGTCAGCAGTTTTTGATGAATCCCTATGGTGTGCATTTTTCACGGATGAAAGCCAGTGACCTGGTGTTGCTCGATGCGCGCAAGACCCCCGATGATTATGGCGAAAATATTGACCCCACGGCCTGGTGGATTCATGGTGCGATGCATCGCAATAATCCACAGGCGCGCTGTATTATCCATCTGCATTCAAAATATGCCACCGCATTGAGCGCGCTGAAAGCCCCGTCATTG
>Ga0255779_1002057_pt1 | contig 21829 bp, 22 predicted proteins | sample 011ome_21_FD_179977 | JGI IMG/M metagenome (GOLD analysis project Ga0255779, IMG submission 179977) | Coastal salt marsh microbial communities from the Groves Creek Marsh, Skidaway Island, Georgia - 011508AT metaG (version 2) | ecosystem: Environmental > Aquatic > Marine > Intertidal zone > Salt...
GCCGCACCAAGCGCCAACCCTTTTGCCTACATAAGCCCCACGACTGCCGCTCATGTAGCTGACAACCTGGGCGATAAAATTGACTATATTCTTGATGGTGGACCCAGCGCCCTTGGACTAGAATCAACTATTGTTGATGCGAGGAATGAATCTGCCCCTGTTTTACTCAGACATGGTGCGTTGGGTAAAACTGAAATTGAAAATCGCGCGGGGATCAAACTCATCGACCTTGCTTCATCAGTCACTCAGGGACCCGCTGTGGCTCCAGGCAGCGCCCTCAAACATTACAGCCCAATGACACCACTCGTTTTGAGTACCAACCCCCTGGAAGATCATGAAACTGACAGTTCAGCCTGTCTGCTTTGGAAAAAGCCTGCCGGCAATATATCCGGTAATGTTTTCTGGTTAAGTGCCAATGGTTCCCTCGAGGAGGCTGGCGCAAGACTATATGCCGCTCTTCATGAAATTGATCAACTGGGATTCAAACAAATAATCGCCCAAACATTCCCCGAAGAAGATCTTGGTAGTGCGCTCAATGACCGGCTAAGGCGGGCAGCCGCAAAATAATGTCTGAGAGATGAATTGGGATAGCTGCCAATTAACTCAAAAAAAATGCAAAAAAAAGGTCTGGAATTTATACCAGACCTTTTAATGGTGGTGGGGCGTGTGCGACTCGAACGCACGACCAATTGGTTAAAAGCCAACTGCTCTACCGACTGAGCTAACGCCCCAAAACTTTCACTGCTTTTCTTGTCTAAAACATAGCTGAAAATCAAGCTTTAAACAGCGTAAATTGTATTGGGTTTAAAGCTTTTGACCTGTATACGCCAGCATTGGCTGAACAGATCCATCGCCCTAAAACAAAGGCGCACATACTACTCAAAAAGTAAAAAAAAACAAGCCCTAATCGAGCCTTATATTAAGCGCGGCTAACCTGGTTTGCTTCACAATAAAGGGTAGGATCATCAATACCCGCTTCGGCAAAGCCTTTTCTTCGTAAACGACAGCTGTCACACTTGCCGCAAGCCCTGCCAGCGGCGTCAGCCTGATAGCATGATGTGGTTTTACTATAATCCACCCCCAGCTTGATGCCCTTGCTGATTATCTCGGCTTTTGTCAGATGAATTAAAGGTGTCTTGATCTCAATGGACTCGCCCTCTACCCCCATCTTGGTAGCCAGATTAGCCATTTTCTGGAAGGCCTTGATAAAATCTGGACGGCAATCCGGATAACCGGAATAATCCAGAGCATTAACACCAATAAAAATAGCTCTGGCTGATAGTACCTCGGCCCATCCCAGCGCGTAGGCCAGAAATACGGTATTGCGAGCCGGAACATAGGTAACAGGAATGCCTTCACTTTCTTCTTCCGGGACAGCTATCGCGGAATCAGTCAACGCCGATCCACCAATGCCCCGCATATCCACAGGTATAATTTTGTAATCGCTAATTTCTGCTAATTTAGCCAGTTTTTCTGCTGCTTCCAGCTCTACACGATGTCTTTGCCCATAATCAAAACTAAGCCCATAACAATCGTAGCCCTGTTCCTGGGCAATGGCCAGGCAGGTGGCTGAATCCAGTCCGCCGGAAAGTAAAACGACAGCTCTTTTATTAATCTTTGCGGTCATCCCTAATGTCCAGGTTTGTTGTTCCAGAGATATTTATGCAATTGCACCTGTAGTCTGACATCAAGCTGATCAGCGAGTATCCATTCGGCCAATTCACGGGCTTCTAGTTCCTCGTTACTTGGTGAAAACAGGACGTCATCAACTGCATCTGTAAGCTTGAACTGGTTTACTTTTGCGCAGGCCCACTCGTAGTCTTCGCTGTCACAGATGACAAATTTAACCTGGTCCAACCTGTTCAGATACGCAATATTAGCCTCAAGATTTCTCTTCACTTCCCCGGAGCCCGGAGTTTTCAGATCAAGAACTTTGATTACGCGTGCATCAACTCTGGAAACATCCATTGCCCCGCTGGTTTCCAATGAAACTTCATAACCCAGATCGCAAAGCTGGCCCAACAACTCAATACAATTCTCCTGGGCAAGCGGTTCACCACCAGTCACAGTTACGTATTTTGTCCGGTATTGTTTCAGCTCCTGGAGAATTTGATCGAGAGAATAAATAATTCCACCACTGAAGGCATAGGCAGTATCACAATACTGACAGCGCAGCGGGCAACCGGTAAGGCGAATAAAAACTGTTGGCCGCCCAACTGTTCTGGCTTCGCCCTGAAGGGAATAAAAGATTTCGCTAATACGCAGTGTCGCGCTCATGGTTTTCTTGAAGTATTTAAAGAGGGAGGATGATCAGTTACTGATTTCACTCAGGTATTCATTGGCAATTTCAATCTCGGAAACACTCTCCGGATAGTCTTGTGCAATTCGTCGCCATTGTGATGCGGCCTGGGCGTTTTCGCCCATTTTACGATAAACCGTACCAAGCCGAAGCAAGGCAGTTGGGGCCTTGGCATCCGCCGGAAATTCGCTGATTAATCGTTGTAGCACAAGAATTGCCTGCGCATGCAGCCCTGCCAATTCCATGGCAGCCCCTTGCCAGTAAAGCGTATTGGTCAGATAACGACCTCTTGGATAACGTTCTATATACTGCTGAAACAGATTAATTGATTCAGTAAACGCCTCATCTTCCAACAGTAGATTAAGGGCTTCACGATAAAGTTGCTGTTCTGTCTGTGGTGAGGCAACAGCAACACCAGCGCCGCCAGCAACAGGATTGGTAAGCGGCTGATTATTTGCTGTCAGGTTGGATGAGCCATTGGTATTAGCGCTACTGTTCGTTAAGGGATTGATGACGGAGGGTGCCGGACTTATACCTGCTATCGGCTGACCACTATGGTAAGACTGGACCTGGCTGTTTATCTCACTCAGGCGGGAGTCAGTATCCAGGTAACGGTCACGCTGTTCGGTCTGCATTCGCTTGATCTGATAGGACTGCTCTTCCACCAGGCCACGAAGGTTTTGTATCTCCGATTGCAAAGCTTCAAGCTGCAGATACATATTAACCATTATGTCATTCTGGGAATTATTACTGGCAGGTACCTGTGGCTGGTTTTCCTGCGAACTTCCGGCATCTACTACCCTCACCTGCGCTAAGGCGCCAAGCGAATAAACAACACTGCACACTGCAAATGCCGGTATAAGTATCAGTCTGACAAATATCTGCATATAAATAATTTCCCCGAAAAAAATAAGCCGGGCGAACCCGGCTTGTTTTTCATACAGGTTAATTTCTAGTGAACTTCTACCCTACGGTTCAAGGCATAAGCTGCTTCAGTGGTTCGGGTATCAACAGGATTTTCTTCACCATAGCTGATGGTTTCAAGCTGATTGGAGGAAACACCCTGTACCTGCAGGTAACGTTCAACTGCCTGGGCACGACGCTCACCTAGCGCAAGGTTATACTCACGAGTGCCACGTTCATCAGCATGTCCTTCCAGACGATAACGTGCAGAAGGATTACTTTTCAGATAATTGGCATGATGAACCAGAGCAGCCCGGGCTTCAGCACTGAGATCGGAGCGATCAAATTCAAAATAAAAGACTGTCATGGCCAGAGCGTCATCACGCTGCTGCCTTTCTCGAGCAGTTAATCCATCACCCATATCTGCTGCATTGGAAGTAGCCGAGCTGGAGCTGGCTGTAGAGCTAGAGCTTTCCATACCCATATCAGAAGAATCTGACATGTCTTCGGTATCGCTTGATGCACATGAAGCCAGTGCTATAGCCATCATCAGCGCCATACCTAATTTGAATGCTTTAAAAGTTTGCATACCTACTCCTCTTGTTCACTATGCGTTAACTAATTAAATGTAGCTAACTATTTATATATCAAACCTGGGCTAACCAATTGCTAGTCAGTTCCAATAATCAGTTAGTTAACTTTTGTTTTTTCGTACCTGATTGGATTCTTCTGCCTGATTGCGTGCCGAAAAAGGCAATTTGCGCGTACTTGGTCGAAGCTTTTCAATTCTCTAAAATTTTAGCCTGTAAAACAATACCTTATTGTCGATATTGCCCACCAATTTGCAAATTTAGTCAAAAAATGGGGACCATGAAGGTTCCCTGACATCACCTTGCGAGGATGGTAGCTGGAACTTGACACGTCCGTCAATGGAAACAGCGTTTAATATCCCGCGATCTCCGGCTTTAGAGGCATAGATCACCATGCTGGCATTAGGGGCAATACTGGGGGATTCATCCAGCGCTGTTGAGGTTAGTTCACGAATTGTTCCACGCTCTATATTCTGGATGGCCAGATGGTATTCGTCACTGGTGTTTTCACGATGAATCATCAGTAAATTAACGCCATCAGGCAGCATCAAGCCCTTGGAATTATAAGTGCCCTGAAAAGTCAGCCGTTCTACCCAGCCACTATCAAGAGAAACCTGGTAAATTTGGGGTCTGCTATTGCCACCCCGCTCTGAAGTGAAAATCAGTGATTCGCCATCGGGAGTCCAGCTAGGCTCCGTATCAATAGCAAAATGGTTGGTTACCCGGCGCAGGTCCCGTGTGCGCAAATCCATAACATAAATATCAGGATTTCCATCTTTTGATAGCACCATGGCCATTTTAGTGCCATCGGGAGAAAACACAGGTGAACTGTTTATTCCGGTAAATTCGGTTAACATTTCCCGTCCACCTGTTGCCAATTCCTGCATATAAATTCGTGGACGCGTAGATTCAAATGAGACATAGGCAATTTTCTGTCCATCTGGCGACCAGTTTGGCGACATAATGGGCTCTTGCGAATTTAACAGCACCTGGGAGCGTCCACCATCGGCATCGGACATGTTCAACTGATAATAAGTCAGGTCAGCATTAATACGCTGAGAGGTCACATACAGAATTTTTGTGGAAAAAGCCCCTCTGACTCCAGTCACTTCCTCGAAAACCTTGTCGCTGATAGCGTGGGATACATCTCTTAATTGATTTCTGCCTGCACTGACGACTTCTGAAATAAGATTGTCTTCCCGTAATACATCGAAAAAATCATATTGCACCTGTAGCGGGCCACCAGCCCCATTATCGACAACCTTTCCAATCAATAAGTAGTCAGCTCCCAGGAAACGCCAGTCCCTGAAGAACACCTCTTGCTCTTCATGGGGCGTGCTCAGCATATTGGCTTCAGCAATCGCTCTGAATTCACCACTATTCTGCAGGTTGGTTTTAACTATTTCTGCGACATCTTCCTCAAGCAAGCCAAAGCCATTCCATTCAAAAGGAACAATGGCAATCTGAACCGGGTCATCAACACCCTGGGTAATGACGATTTGCAGTTGGCCATAACCTGGTGAAGAGAAAAACAGGCTTGTCAGGATAATAGTAATTGCTATTAGGCCTGGCTTTTTCATCGCAATAAATCCTCTGGTCTGAAAACCAATGTAAACGTTCTGAAATTTCGTTCGAAAACTGTGTTATCAAGATCCTGCAGTTCAATAAATCGATCTGCTCGCTCCACCGCTTGCAATACTGAACGATCGAACACATCATTGCCACTTGACTGAATAATGTTTGCTGCAACCACTTCTCCCGTAGGGACCAATTGCAATCGTACTTCCGTCATCATGCCATTGCGGGCACTGGGCGGTATCTGCCAATTCTGGCTGATAATGCGCTTTATTATACCTGCGTATTCGGCGACTATAAGGTTTTCACTGGCAATCTGATTAGCCTGGGCTTCCTGCGCTGCTCTTGTTGCGGCCTCTCGCTCGGCCTGTTGCTGAGCCAGACGTTCCTGTTCTCTTCTGCGGGCATCTTCTTCAGCGGCACGCTGACGAGCGACTTCCTCTTGTCTTCTGGCTTCGTCTCTTTCTCTTTGCTGTCTTTGTTCCTGCTCCAGGGCTTGCAGCCTTTCCCGCTCTTGCCTTGCTTCCCTTTCCGCCCTTGCTGCAGTCTCAGCTCTTTCCCGCTCCTGCCGTGCCCTTTCCTCGCGTTGCGCCTGCTGCCTGCGTTGCAGGTCTGCCACTCTTTCTTGCTCCAGTCGTTCAAGCCGCCTGAGGCGTTGCGGATTTACATCAATAGCACTTGCCGTAATGATGACGGGATCCTCAATAGTAACGTAATCAGAACTATCCACACTTTTGCTCAATATGAAGAGAAACAAACAGGCATGCATTGCAACCGAGGCAATTACTGCTGGCGGGTAACCTTCAAACTTCAGTAACAATGCCATTGGGTGGAATTTTTTCATGGTGATTCCGGTTACAGATCCAGCTCGCTGTTGCCGACTACAATTCAGCTGCAGGGGGCTGGGTAATCAATCTGAGATTTTCAGCTCCCGCAGTGGCCAGTGTGGACATTAAACGAGTCACCACGCCATAGTTTACCGATTCGTCAGCTTCCACAAAAACGGGTACCGTCGGGTTCTGTGCAAGAATCTTTTCGACATCTTCCTGGATCCGTTCCAGGGCAACCGGCTGCGGATCTTCTTCAGCACCAAGACTTATGAAATAGCTTCCTTCTGCGTTGATGGAAACCACCAGGGTGATTTCATCAGCATTCTCTACCGGTTCTGCATCAGCACGGGGCAGATCCACCTTGATACCCTGGGTAATAAGCGGTGCAGTTATCATAAATACAATCAATAACACCAGCATCACATCAATGAGTGGGACGACATTGATTTCTGCCATTTGTTTTCTTCGGCGCGGTCTATCCACCCTGCTTATTCCTCTATTCGCCTGGTATGTGCCTGACGATGCAAAATACTCGAAAATTCGTCGGTAAAGGTCATGTAGCTGTGAATAATTGAATCAACTTTTGCAGCATAACGATTATAGGCAATAGCTGCGGGAATTGCGGCAAACAACCCCATTTCAGTGGCCAGTAAGGCATCCGCTATACCGGGTGCTACCACAGCAAGGCTGGCCTGGCTCTGATTTGCCAGACTGACAAAGGTATTCATGATTCCCCACACGGTTCCGAACAATCCCAGATAAACTGATACAGAAGCAACCGTGGCCAAAATAGGTAAGTGTCTTTCCAGCACTTTCTCTTCCCTGGCCAGGGCAACACGCATGGCTCGGCCGGCACCTTCCATAACAGCATCAGATTCAATACCCGGCTGCTGTCGTAACCGTGTGAACTCTTTAAAGCCCGATCGAAACAGGTTTTCCATGCCTATCATGCTGGTATTATTTTTCTGTTTAGTAGAACCATCACGGTATAACTGGCTTAAGTCCATTCCAGACCAGAAACGCTTTTCGAAACTGAACACTTCTTTTTCTGCATCAGAAATAATGATCCATTTCTGCACTATGATGACCCATGACATCACAGAAATAAGAAAAAGACTGAGCATCACAAGTTGTGCCAGCCAGCTCGCGTTTAAAATCAAATTCCATAAACTCAGCGAATCACTCATCTAGTACCTCTATTTCGCTTTTATATATCATTATTACTAACAACCCTTACTACCACCTGCTACCAACTATCATATGTATTGTTGCTAATGTTTTCTTATCGAAACATATCTGAGTGGCCTGAAACCATATCCAGTCATACAGTATGTATCGACATTGGAAATCTACTCGTTATCGACTTCGTCATCAGAATTAGACAGAAAATCTTCCGCAGCCCCACTGATATCAAGGCCAAAATGGCGATAGGCAAACTGGGTAACAACACGTCCTCGTGGTGTTCGCTGAATAAACCCCTGCTGAATCAGGTAGGGTTCCAGAATATCCTCAACCGTCCCCCTTTCCTCGCTAATGGCGGCAGCAATACTATCCACACCTACCGGCCCTCCATCAAATTTTTCAATCATCGTCATTAACAGTCGACGATCCATGTGATCAAAACCATTTTTATCGATACTCAACATATCAAGAGCTGTTTCAGCAATGTCTCCAGCTATTTTTCCATCGGCTTTAACCTGGGAATAATCGCGCACACGTCGCAGCAACCGGTTCGCAATTCGTGGTGTTCCCCGTGAGCGCCTGGCTATTTCTACAGCACCCTCATCGTCACATTCTATATTCATTATCAAGGCCGAACGTTTAACGATAAGGCTGAGTTCCTGCACAGAATAAAACTCAAGTCGCTGCACTATGCCAAAACGATCTCTCAGGGGAGAAGTCAACAGCCCTGCACGTGTTGTTGCTCCAACCAGTGTGAATGGCGGCAGTTCCAGTTTTAATGAACGCGCAGAAGGCCCCTCACCAATCATAATATCCAGCTGGTAGTCTTCCATGGCTGGATACAAAATTTCCTCAATCGCCGGGCTCAAACGATGAATTTCATCAATAAAGAGTACATCGCCCTCTTCCAGATTGGTCAGCATGGCAGCAAGATCTCCTGCTTTTTCCAGAACCGGACCTGCGGTACTTTTCAGTGAAACACCCATTTCATTAGCAATAATATGTGACAAGGTTGTCTTGCCTAGCCCCGGAGGACCAAACACCAGGGTATGATCAAGTGCCTCTGACCTTTTGCGGGCGGCACTGATAAAAATCTCCATCTGCTCTTTGACAACTTCCTGCCCAATATAATCCACCAGTTTGGCAGGACGTATGGCATTTTCCTGAACATCCTCGGTTTTGGTGTCAGTGGCAGCAACTATTCTGTCTTCTTCACGCATTCGTTATACCAGCCAGATTGGCTCTCATTAAGACATATTCTTAAGGGCTGTTCTAATCAGATTTTCACTGTCTGCTTCCAGCTCTGACTCTTCCAGTATCTTCACCGCAGTAATAACTGCACGACTTGCTTCCTGTGGCTTATAGCCAAGGGAAATTAGAGCCGTTTCGGCTTCTTCAATACTGCCATTACCCTGACGCGGCGCAACACCACCGTCAGGAGCGGACAATTGCTCATTGCCTTGCCAGTCTTTTAACTTGTCCTTGATTTCAATAATCAGCCTCTCGGCAGTTTTTTTACCAACCCCGGGTAATTTAATCAGGCTTTTCACATCATCATGTTGAACACAGCGTACAAATTCCGAAACTTCCATGCCGGACAACATCGCCAACGCCAGTTTTGGGCCGACGCCATTAATTTTAATAAGGAGCCGGAAAAAGCCTCGTTCCCGCTCTTCAAGAAAGCCAAACAATAGCTGAGCATCTTCACGCACGACGAAGTGAGTATGCAGGGTAACTGCAGCACCAGGATTAGGCAGGTTAAAAAATGTATTCAGCGGCACTTCTACTTCGTATGCCACACCCTGGATATCAATCAAGGCCTGCTGATTACATTTTTCCAGTAAGATTCCGCTAATTCTGCCTATCATCAGGTTTTATCGTTTCCTTTCAGTTTCACAGCCATGGGGATAATTGAAAAATCTCTTCCTGGTCAGTCAGACGCTTGTAAGCGACCGCGTCTGCCGGCCTTTACTCCCGCCATCCGAATCAGGGTGCTTTCAGTAGTGGCGTGACAAATTGCAATGGCCAAGGCGTCTGCAGCATCCTCTGCCGGCACACTGGCAAGTCCGAGCAATGATTTTACCATTTGCTGTACCTGGCTTTTTTCTGCCTGCCCTTTGCCAACCAGCGCCTGTTTCACTCTTCTTGGGGAATATTCCGCAACAGGCAAATCGTATCGGGTACAGGCTACAATAGCCGCGCCTCTTGCCTGTCCAAGCTTGAGTGCCGAAGACGCATTTTTACCCATAAAAACATCTTCTATAGCCGCTGCAGCAGGGGCAAACTCTTCAATGATATCGGATATGTCGGTGAAAATAGTGTGGAGTCTTTCAGGAAATGGACTGGCTCCCATTTTTATGACGCCGCTGGCAAGGTAGTCGAGTTTGTTGCCTCTGGCGCTGATGAGCCCGTAACCACAGAGGCGCGACCCCGGGTCAATTCCTAGAATGATAGTCATTTATGATCCTGCAACACCCGGCCGTTTTCGTTGAACTGACAAAGTGAGGAAATGGTATCAGGATTCAGGGTTTAATTGTTCCATTACCGCATCAGAAATATTGGCATTGGCGCAAAGCCTCAGCAAATCACCGAGAACTTCCATTCGCGCCGTCCGACTCTGCAGCATCCCCCTCCATCTTCCAGGCCAGGATCAACTTCATTCAGACCGACTTTCCTGGCCTTCAGCCGCTTTCGGCTGTTCACGTAAACGGATGTTCAGTTCCCGTAATTGCCTGTTATTGACTTCACCTGGAGCGTTGGTCAGCAGGCAGGCAGCTGACTGTGTCTTGGGAAAGGCAATCACGTCTCTTATGGACTGTGTGCCAGTCATCATCATAACCAGGCGGTCCAGACCGAAAGCGATACCACCATGGGGAGGACAACCATACCTGAGGCCATTGAGCAGGAAGCCAAACTTCTCATCTGCTTCCTCAGGACTGATACCCAGTATTTTAAATACCGCCTGCTGCATATCGGTTTTATTGATACGGATAGACCCACCACCCAACTCGGTACCATTGAGTACCATGTCATAGGCACGCGACAGGGCCTTGCCCGGATTATCAACAAGTTCGTCAGGCGTACAGGAAGGTGCCGTAAATGGATGATGTACTGAGGTGTACCTGCCTTCCTTGTCGTCGTATTCAAACATTGGAAAATCAACGACCCATACCGGAGCCCATTCACATTCGAGCATCTCCAGATCTTCACCTACCTTAACGCGCAAGGCTCCGATCGCTTCATTAACAATGGATGCCTTATCCGCACCAAAGAAAAGGATGTCGCCGGTTTTGGCTTCTGTCCTTTTTAAAACGCTGTTAACAACTTCTTCCGGCATGAATTTTAGGATGGGCGACTGCAGCCCCTCAATACCGCCATCAATATCATTAACCTTGATCCAGGCAAGACCTCTGGCACCGTAAATCGCAACGAAATCTGTGTATGCATCAATTTGTTTTCGCGATAGCACAGCGCCGCCGTCAACTTTCAATACTACAACCCGACTATCAGGATCATTGGCAGGTGCATTAAACACCTTGAATTCAACGCTTTTCATCAAGTCTGCGATATCAACCAGCTGCATGGGAATTCTTAAATCAGGACGATCAATACCGTATTTGCTTACTGCTTCCTCATAGGTCATCCTCGGAAATGCCGGCAAATCGACGCCCAGGTGTTTGCTGAAAACCTCCCTGATCATGGTCTCGGAAATAGCCATGATTTCATTTTCATCAAGAAAAGAGGTTTCTATGTCTATTTGGGTGAATTCGGGCTGGCGATCGGCACGTAAATCCTCATCGCGAAAACACTTGGCTACCTGATAGTAACGATCAAGGCCTGAGACCATCAGAAGCTGCTTGAATAACTGAGGGGACTGAGGCAACGCGAAGAATTTCCCTGGATGGGTACGACTTGGGACCAGATAATCACGGGCGCCTTCCGGTGTCGCGCGGGTCAGAATAGGAGTTTCTATATCGAGAAATCCATTCTCGTCGAGATAACGCCTGATGCTACTGGTGATCTGGGAGCGCATTTTCATTCTTCCCAGCATCTCTGGACGACGCAGGTCAATGAATCGATTACGCAGACGAATATCTTCATGTACCGCCATGTGCTCATCAAGCTGAAATGGCGGAGTGTCAGCAGCATTCAGGATTTCAAGCTCTTTACCCAGTACTTCAATTTTTCCGGTACTCATTTCCGCATTAGCGGTTCCTTCCGGGCGCATACGCACCCTGCCCTGAACTCTGACCACAAACTCATTACGGATTTGCTCTGCGGTCGCAAAGGTCTCAACAGTATCCGGGTCAAAAACTACCTGAGTAATACCATCACGGTCCCGTAAATCCAGGAAGATGACTCCGCCATGGTCACGACGCCTGTGTACCCAGCCACAAAGAGATACAGTCTGATCGATGTGGCTCTCATTCAATTCGCCACAATAATGCGTACGCATAAAATATTCCTGTTAATAGGTTCTTAAATTAATGCTGTAAATACAGCCTGTTGTATAGGTTAAAGTATGGATCAAGTATAGGTCAGAATATCTGCCATTTTCGCAATGGCAACCATCAGCCTTTATTACTGTCTTTACTCGCTTTAGCAGAAGCTTTCTCGCTCCCTTTACTTTCTTTTTTATCCTGACTCCCGGTCTCCCCGGACTTTGCCGTAGCGGAACTGTCTTTATCGCTATTTCCTGCTTTGGTGGCAGCTGGTGTTGCAGTTGTGGCACCTGACGCAGGTTTATTCTTGTTTTTAAAATCGGTCTCATACCAGCCAGAGCCTTTCAATCTGAAACTACTGGCAGAAACAAGTTTTTTTAATGATGATTTTCCACAAGACGGACAATCCGTTAGCGGCTCATCACTGAACTTCTGGATTTTTTCGAGTTCTACCCCACAGGACTCACATCGATATTCATAAATAGGCATGTATTTCACCAAAAACAGCAGTTTATCGGGTTTCAAAAAATCGCGTATTGTAACTCATTTGAATTTTATCTGGCATTAAATAATAGGCTAAATTAATGCAGCAAGGATGAACTTTTTTGGTGCTAATTCGCAAAATTGAGCGGGTTTTTTTGATTATTTATTTTTTATTAAAAATGTATAGCAAATTTGATCGCCAAATATACAAAAGATCAAAGAAAGCCCTTGCCGGTGACTGGCTATTCCGTTATAAATAGCATCTCGTTGAGTACGTAATTTCTATGTGCAATTTAGCACTGAACACCAGTGTTTTTTATCTGATCAATCACTCAGGTCAGGGTTACTTTTATTCAGATTCCTTCATGGAAAATGTATGACCAGTATTTGAATTGACGGGACGTGTTGTGATTTTATTATCATGAAGGCATCCAGACTTTTTAGATATAAACCAGAGTATTTAACGGGTAAAAGAGTAAGCTGAAGTAAATTATGACACTTCAATAAAGGTTCCCGGAAATTTCGGGGTAAATAAAAAATGCGCATGATAATTGCGTTAAACAGAATTCAAGAGAGAATCAAGTATGGCTGCAAAGAAACCTGCTGCTAAAAAAGCAACTGCAAAAGCACCTGCCAAGGCAACAAGCGCAATCCAGGACAAATACACCAAAACACAGATCCTGAATACAATTTCTGAAAATACAGGACTGGCCAGAAAAGACGTATCTTCTGTCCTTGACGAATTGGGTGTTCTGATTGAAAGACATATCAAGAAAAGAGGTGTTGGCGAGTTTACTCTTCCAGGCCTGTTAAAAATCAAGGCAGTTAAACGACCTGCTCGTCCGGCACGCAAGAATGTTCCAAACCCTTTCCGTCCAGGTGAGTTTATGGATATTCCTAAAAAACCGGCTACAACCCGAGTTAAGGTTCTTCCTCTGAAAAAGCTGAAAGAATTCGCTCTCTAATACTGCTGGATAGTTGTTGTTGAAATGATTCAACAAGAGGTAAAACTCTTGTTTTTGGCAACATCCACAAGTATTAATAAGCTATTATGAAAAAGCAGCCTCAGGGCTGCTTTTTCTGTTAATGGATTACTCTATTTTCCAAGGAGTATTAGTTCTACATTATGCGCACATCGAAATATCTACTCGCTACAACCAAGGAAACTCCTGCCGATGCCGTAGTAATCAGCCATCAACTGATGCTCAAAGCAGGCATGATTCGCAAACTGGCTTCAGGACTTTATAACTGGCTCCCTGTTGGCCTGCGTGTACTGCAGAAAGTGACGCGTATTATTCGGGAAGAAATGAATAATTCCGGTGCTCTGGAAGTCTCCATGCCCGTTGTTCAGCCCGCCGAACTCTGGCATGAATCAGGGCGCTGGGAAGTAATGGGAGATGAGTTACAGCGCTTTAAAGACCGACATGAACGTGATTTTTGTCTGGGTCCTACCCATGAAGAGGTTATTACTGACCTTGTGCGTAACGAACTAAACAGCTACAAACAGCTACCTATCAATATCTATCAGATACAAACAAAGTTTCGCGATGAACGACGTCCACGTTTTGGCGTGATGCGCTCTCGGGAATTCATCATGAAGGATGCCTATTCCTTTCACCTTAACCAGGACTCCCTGGATGACACCTATCAACTCATGTACGAGACCTATAGCAAAATATTTTCGCGTCTTGGCTTCAGTTTTCGAGCTGTGGAAGCAGACTCAGGCAATATAGGTGGTAACAAATCCCATGAATTTCATGTGCTTGCAGATTCCGGGGAAGACGAAATTGTTTTTAGTGATCAGAGTGATTATGCCGCGAATATCGAGATGGCAAGCTCCCGGGAACCCTTGACTGCCAACACTGCTGCCAGTGCTGAACTGGCTCTGGTCTCCACCCCTGACTGCAAGACTATTGACGAAGTCAGTAGTCTGCTTGGCGTTGATTCCTCCAATACGGTTAAAACACTGGTGGTTCTCTCAGACGATCAAGAAGAGAACAGTCTGGTCGCCCTGGTTTTACGCGGCGATCACCAGCTAAACGAAGTCAAGGCCGGCAAGATAAATGGCGTCGCCTCGCCACTCACATTTGCAAGTGACGAGCAGATACAGGCAATTATTAAATGTGAACCTGGTTCTATCGGCCCGGTAAAAATACCTGTCAAAGTGATTGTCGACAGGGACGCAGCAGTACTGTCCGATTTTGTTTGTGGTGCCAACCAGAACGACCACCATTATACTGGTGTTAACTGGAATAGAGACGCCGCTTTTGACGAGATAGCAGATCTTCGTAAAGTGGTTGAAGGCGATATCAGCCCTGACGGCAATGGCACTCTATCAATAAAGCGAGGTATTGAGGTTGGCCATATATTCCAACTGGGTAACAAGTACAGTACCGCAATGAGTGCTTCTGTTCTTGATGAAAATGGCAAAACCAAAATCATGGAAATGGGCTGTTATGGCATTGGTGTAAGTCGTATCGTCGCGGCAGCCATTGAGCAGTGCCATGACGACAAGGGAATAATCTGGCCTGATAATATCGCGCCTTTCCATGTCGTCATTATTCCCCTGAATGCGCATAAATCAGAAGAAGTCACCAGCATTAGTGAATCCCTCTATGAGGAGCTCCAACTAGCCGGAATGGATGTATTACTGGATGACCGGGACAAGAAAACCAGTCCAGGTGTTAAATTTGCGGATATGGAACTGATCGGTATCCCCCATCGAGTGGTGGTATCAGATCGGGGACTGGCGAATAGTCAGGTTGAATACAAGAAACGTGGAAATGCAGACTCCGAGGATATTGCCGTAAGTGAAATCGTCGGTTTCCTGAAAAAAGCAGTCAGGATTGATTAATCGGCAAATAGCGGGTTTGGCGTTACTTATGCGCTATCCTCAACTTCCCTGCGGAACAAGCCTTCTATCGAGCCGCTGAATTTATCCCGTGCACTGTCTTCCAGGCCGGAAAACGAAGCTGCCAGCTCATTCAGTGAGCCCAGATGTTCAGCTACTGACGCAGGCAACTCCTTCTCCAGATCTTTCCTGCCTGGCATTCCCCAGGGCAATAATGTCTGAATATCCCAGAAGCTCAAATCACCCAGGTCCCGGTTTAGTATGTACTCATTTTCCCCACAGGCCCTGATCACTTTATTTTCGAGCAGAATCACAATACAGGTATCAAGCTGGTCATCATGAAATGGCCACTCGCTTTCCATCAATTCCCTGACACTGACACTGTTTCCCTGTCGATGACTCATCCAGAATTTGTGTAACAGCGCCAATACCAACAAAGTCGGATGTAATTTTTCCTTGATGATGGTGGTACGAAAAACGGGTATCGCCCGCACCAGGTTAGCGCCAAAGAGAATTACTACCCAACAAATATAAAGCCAGAGCAGAAATATGGGGATTGCAGCAAAAGTACCGTAAACAAACTCGTAGCTTGCTGTAGCAATAAAACCACCAAAGACCCATTTGACGACGATGAACAGCAAGGCAACGATAAGGCCACCAGTCAGCGCATGTCGGAGTCTTACGCCACAGTTGGGAACCGCTACGTACAAAAGCGTGAATGCAAAAGTGGTCAGGATAGTTGGAAAAACACTCAAAACCACACTTCTTGCGCCAACAATGCCAGAGACTTCGGTAAATTTTTCAAACAGCGCTAGCGAGGTGATATAGGAACTCATGGCAAAACCAACACCCAGCAATAAAGGGCTCAGACTCAATACACTCCAGTAAAGAAGAAAACTGGCAATGCCCTTGCGCTGTTGGCCAACTTTCCATATCTGGTTAAAACTGCGCTCTATATTAATCAGCATCAGATAGGCAGTAGCCAGTAACATGACAGCACCCACCCAGGTCAGATTTTTTGCCTACGTGGTAAAGTCCGACAGATAAACTTCAAGCTCACTACTTGAAGACGGTAACAGTCGATTGAATATCATGTCCTGAATCTGGCTGCCGAACACCTGAAAAGAGGGAAATGCCGAAAGAATAGCCAGAGTCAGTGTCAACAATGGCACAACAGCAAACAGGGACATGTAGGTTAACGATTTGGCTATTTCCAGTCCCTGATTATCCAGGGATTCCCTAAATACAAACCTGAGAAAACGCCAGATTACTTCCGGTTTTGCCCATTGTGACCAGCGTCTGTTGCTATTTGTTTGCGTACTCATATCGCCTTGTTTAATAAAGTCAGGATGACTACCATAGTCCCCTTTTTACGAAGAAACCAAAATGACTAAAATCAAGATTTATCATAATCCGCGCTGCTCAAAATCGCGCCAGACCCTGCAATTATTGCAGGACAATAACATTACACCAGAAATTATTCTTTATCTTGAGTCACCGCCAACAAAAGCTGAACTCAAGGACTTGCTCAAAAAACTTGGCATCAGCCCGCGAGACTTACTCAGGACCTCTGAACAGGCCTATAAAGAAGCAGGTTTATCTGATGCATCCCTGACAGAGCAACAGTTGCTGCAGGCTATGATTACAGAACCTAAACTGATCCAGCGCCCTATTGTCGTAGCCGGTGATAAAGCAGTGCTGGGTCGCCCGCCGGAAAACGCACTGGAACTTATTAAATGAACAAACCCTATATCCTTGTGCTTTATTACTCGCTTCATGGCTCCGTGGCAGAAATGGCAACACAGGTTGCCCGGGGTGTTGAATCAGTCGACGGTATGAATGCCGTATTACGCACCGTTCCCAAAGTATCAACGGTAACGGAAGCTACCGAAGCTGAGGTTCCGGCGGAAGGCGCCGTATACTGTAGCGAGGACGATCTGATTAACTGCAGCGGATTGGCTCTTGGCAGCCCTACCCGTTTTGGCAACATGGCGGCCCCGATGAAATATTTTCTCGATGGCACTGCCGCACAATGGCTCAGCGGTTCCCTGGTAGACAAGCCTGCAGGCGTGTTTACTTCAACAGCAAGCCTGCATGGCGGTCAGGAAAGTACATTACTGTCCATGATGCTGCCTCTGCTTCATCATGGCATGCTGTATTGTGGCTTGCCTTATTCGGAAGCTGCATTAAGCGAAACAACAAGTGGAGGAACACCCTATGGGCCCTCTCACGTAGCTGGAGCGGAAAATCAAAGTACACTGAGCACTCATGAAGCGGCCTTATGTCAGGCCCTGGGTAAACGCCTGGCCTCTATCGCTTTAAAACTATCTGCTTCATGACCCCTGAAACGTCAGCAAATTCAGCCCTGCAGGTCACAATTGGCGCAAGTTTTCTGTTGCTTGCAGTGCTGGTGCTGATTCAATGGACCAGCGGTTCGTTTAACCTGATCATCCTGATTGCACAAATGATCCCGTTGGCATTGACACTGCCCGGCCAGTTCAGCAAGTCCTCCCGAAGTATGCAGTGGCTATGCTTTGTGGTGCTGTTTTTCCTGGTTCAGGGGATATTGCTTGCCTTTACTCCCGGTCGAATATGGGCTGGATTGACTGAAACAGCAATATGTCTCATCCTGTTTTTTTCGGCTATTATTTTTATCAGGGCCTCACGCAAGACTGCCTAAAGCACCAAACAGAGCGGACAACACTTCGAATTATGTCAACACCTTCCAGTACATTAGGCAAATTTTTCCATGGTTTAGCCAGGCTTTACCGTGGTTTTCGCGCCATTATCCTTAACCTTGTATTTATCATTATTGTCTTGCTTGGTATTGGCTCCATGCTTGGTCAGCCTCCGGTCGTTGTCGAAACAGGAAGTGCCCTGCTGATAAATTCGGAAGGTATACTGGTTGACCAGCTGACCTTTGTCGATCCACTTAATGTCCTTATGTCTGACTCTCTTGGTGATACCACTACCGGGGAAATATTACTAAGAGATTTACTCGCAGCAATTGATTTTGCTGCAACAGACAGCGACATCTCCTCTATTGTGCTGGTCCTGAACAATCTTGGCGCAAGCGGACTGAGCAAATTACAGGAAGTCGGAGCAGCTCTGGATGAATTCCGGGACAGCGGAAAAAAAGTCTATGCTGTCGCAGATAATTACACTCAGGGTCAGTACTACCTGGCCACTCATGCCGATGAAATTATACTCAACACAATGGGTAGTATCGGGCTGGAAGGGTTCAGTACTTATCAATACTATTTTCGTAATGCGCTCGACAAACTAGGCGTTGATGTCCATGTGTTTCGCGTTGGTGAATACAAGTCTGCAGTTGAACCCTTTGAGCGTAATGACATGTCCGCAGAAGCTCGCGAGGCAAACGCCAAGTGGCTTGGAGATATGTGGCAGTCGTACGTGAGTGACGTCAGTGCCGCCCGACAGTTTGAGCCGGAATTTATCAATGCCTTTATCAATACTCTGGATCAGCAGCTGGGTGAATTTAATGGCGATTTTTCACAGCTCGCCCTGGAACGAAATCTGGCTGACCAACTCATGTCCCGTCAGGAAGTAAACGATTATCTCAGGAGTGAGATAGGTGCGGCGTCCTCCGGGAACGGTTTTTTGTATATCAGTTTGAGGAACTATCTTTCCTCACGGCTTGATCAGATCAAGAGCCTGCAAAAAAGTAATGACAAGATTGCGCTTATTGTTGCCAGCGGCCAGATTTATGATGGCCGTCGCAGCCCTGGTGAAATAGGGGGAGATTCATTACAGGACCTGATTCGTCAGGCCAGGGAAGATGAAGATATCAAGGCCGTGGTGCTGCGCGTCGATAGTCCTGGCGGGAGTGCCTTTGCATCAGAGGTCATACGCAGCGAATTAGCCAGACTGAAAAATGCCGGTAAACCTTTGGTAGTATCCATGGGCAGTGTAGCGGCTTCCGGTGGCTACTGGATTGCTACTGCTGCAGATGAAATCTGGGCCAGTGAAAGCACTATCACCGGCTCAATTGGTATTTATGGCCTGTACCCTACTTTCAAACAAAGCTTCGACAAATTGGGCATCAATACCGATGGCATCGGTACTACCGAACTGGCTGGCGCTCTTTCAGTTGGCAGAGAGTTACCTGAACTTGCCAGCAATGTTATTCAGCTCAATCTGGAAGATGGCTACAACCGGTTTATTCGACTGGTAGCAGAAGCCAGGAATATGACAATTGAGGAAGTAGATGACATTGCCAGAGGAAGAGTCTGGGCCGGGCAGGATGCCTTTGACCTTGGACTGGTAGATAATCTGGGCAACCTCGACCAGGCAATTGCTTCTGCCGCGACTATGGCACGACTGGATAACTTTGAAGTACAACTCATAGAACAGTCGCTGTTACCAGGTCAGCAACTTATCCAGGATCTGGTCAATAATGTCACCATAAAGACTTTGCTTGGCAGCAGGATTGCCGCAACTCCCGATAACCCAATCTCTGATTTTTACAGCTCACTGAACAGGAGTTTACAGTCACTGCTGGACTTTAATGATCCTCAGGGGCTTTACCTGCATTGCCAGGAATGCCTGCCCATGCTTTCACCCTGAATGACCAAAGCTGGAGCTGAGACAAAGCCTGAAAAAGAGGGTAAAAAAAAGATAAGCAAGAAGCATTAAAATACTTTTACCAATGCATAACTTTTTTAACAAAGGGTATTGTCAGGCGCCGCTTTTCTGCAAGAGACAACTGGTCGAGCTTATCCAAAACAATCAAAAGACTTTGTAAATCGCGCGAATGTCGCATGTAGATATATTGCAACACTTCTGCATCAAGAGGCATGTGGTTTTCTCTGGCCCGACGATCCAGCGCAGATATCTTTTCTTCATCGTTCAGCTCATGCAACTGATAAATCACCCCCCAGGACATTCTTGATGCCAGGTCAGGCAGTGAAAAAGGCAAGCCACGTGGAGAGTTTTCTGCACTTACCAGGAGCTTGACACCCTGCTCCCGGGCGCGGTTAAAAAACTCAAACAGACTTATTTCCCATTCTTTATCACCGATCACCGAATCAAAATCATCAATGCAAATGACATCCATGTGATGAAGACTGCTAAACACTTCAGGGCCAAACAGTTTGATTTTCTGCATGGGTAGATACAGATACTGCAAGGCTTTATGTTTATTGACGTCAGTCGTATTTTTGTCAGCATTGTCATAACAAAGCGCCTGTAACAGATGGCTCTTGCCAACCCCCTTGTTGCCCCAGATAAAAGTAATCACATCATCATGGGACGAAAAACTCCTGAGTAATTCCAGCAGCTCTGCATTTTTTTCAGACACCAGAAAATTCGAAAAAGAAAAGTTTTCGGAAACGGAGAAGTCAAAGGGTAACTGGGGGGAAAAATGCATGGCTTGCTGATTAATTATTCCACTGGTAACTCATGAAAACCTGGTTGTCATTCCTGATCAGCTCATCAAGTGGTTCAAGTGTTCGACTCAGTGCAATGGTTTCTACCAACTGCCTTATCTGACCACCGGTGGACAAACGCAACATTATAGTCTGGTTTTCTACAGCGGCTACCTGGTAATCATTGACATCAGTTAGATTGGCAACATAATCCAGCAAAGCCGCATAATCCTCGGCACTTTTAATCCCCTCCACGGTCAGGTTCACTTCAATACTACTGTCAGTTCCAGACAACAGGACTGCATAGTAAGCAGAGATTTCATTTGTCGCCAAAGCTACACTTTCCCGTATAAAAGACTCTGCCGATTGCTCAAACATCTCCACTTCAAATATCTGATCCCTGAAAAGGTAATTACTTTTCCCGAAGACACCGCCTGCCACTGTCCTGAACAGGCGAATAACCAGCACACTTTCGCTTTGATAACGACGTGACGCCTGCAATAGTTTTTCTGCATCCATATCCCAGACATCATTTACCGACACGGCTCGCATATCCTCAAAGTCCAGAATTGGCAGCAGAATTGGCAGCGCTCTGTTATCAGCTTCTAAATCCAGTAAGGCCATGACATCGGGAAATGCATTGGTGCTGGCCCCTACAATCTGTCGAGCACCCAGCTCTTCCTGTACCACCAGCCAGACAAGGGTATAAGGACGATTACCGGGCCACAGGGGTATATTAGCCGTTTCAAGTAAACTCAGGACTTCAGGTTCAAAAAAACTAACAGTGAGCTCAACTCTTTGTGCTGTAGAACCCACACGGGTCGCATCGACTGCAGCCGTCAGCGCCGAATCAGATTCTGAAATACTGCGATAGGACCAGGTATCCACATAGTCATCGGCATTATTCAGTGCTCGCCGTATCTGGGGCAGCGTTAATACCTCAGAATTCCCGGTAACCTTGATAAGCACCTGCCTGAAGACATTTGAAAATGCGCTCAGCCTTTCCCTCTCATCATTACGTGACTCCACGGTAACAGTTCCCTGATAAAGCCCTTCCACTTCAATAGCCTGAACCGGGGCAAACTGAAAAATAAAAATAACTGGCGAAAGCCGGCAAAGCACCCTGAAGAAAAGGCACGAAAGAGGATTTTTTACTGAAAAATCAAGGCACTTCATAGGTCGCAATCATAACTGATAACTGGACGAACAACCACGAGTTCACTACCATAATGGCGTCTGCGGGGAACATCCGGGGCAGTTTGCTTTCCAACTGATAATGAGACGAAA
>Ga0255779_1002060_pt1 | contig 21810 bp, 19 predicted proteins | sample 011ome_21_FD_179977 | JGI IMG/M metagenome (GOLD analysis project Ga0255779, IMG submission 179977) | Coastal salt marsh microbial communities from the Groves Creek Marsh, Skidaway Island, Georgia - 011508AT metaG (version 2) | ecosystem: Environmental > Aquatic > Marine > Intertidal zone > Salt...
ATTCTTAATCTTCCTCTAGGATGTTCTAAATCAAATGTTTATGCAATTATGGCTAACTTAGTTGGATCAAAGGGTTATTCTGGAAATGTTGTTTATGAAGGAATTGAAGAAGCACTAAAATATGATAACGTTAAAATTCATATCTACGGTAAAAAGAAAACAAAGCCAAATAGAAAAATGGGGCACATCACTGTAATAGATAATGATTTAAAAGAGGGTTTAAGTAAAGCAAAAAACATTAAAGAATTAATTAAAATTAAAGCTAAATAGAAATGGGAAAAGTTGGAATTATTATGGGAAGTAAATCAGATCTTTCGGTTATGAAAGAAGCTATTGATATTTTAAACGAATTTGGTATTGAAAATAAAGTTGAAATAGTATCTGCACACAGAACACCAGAAAAAATGATGGATTATGGCAAAAATGCTCATTTAAATGGATTTTCTGTTATCATTGCTGGTGCGGGTGGTGCAGCACATTTACCTGGAATGATAGCTTCAATCAGCCCTCTTCCTGTAATTGGAGTTCCAGTAAAGTCAAGAAACTCTATTGATGGATGGGATTCAATTTTATCAATACTACAAATGCCAGGTGGTGTCCCTGTAGCCACAGTTGCGCTTAATGGCGCAAAAAATGCTGGAATTTTAGCTGCAAAAATTATTGGAACTAACGATTCAGAGGTTTTAAAAAAGGTTTTAAAATTTAAAAATGAATTAAAAAATAAAGTCTTAAAAGATTCTGTTGATTAATTCAATATTAAACTTATTAATATCCAGTAAATAGGTACCGATTCCACCCAGAAGCTTGCAAAATATTTAGATTGATTTTTTTTGGTTAAATAAATTATTAATGTCAAAAGTATTGATATTAACAAATCTGACTCTTTTAAAAAATTAATCGAAAAATTTTCTATAGAAAGAACATAAAAAACAGCAATAAGTAAGTAAGCTAATCTTTTAGAATTTTTAATTCCCATAAGCTGAGGAATTGTTTTCAAATCCTTAGAATCGTGTTCCATATCTCTTATTTCAAAAGGAATGGTGTAAATAATAACTAGGATAAAAAATTGAATCGTAAGTATTATTGTTTGATAAATGTTTTGAATTTCGTTTTCAATTGCTGGTAAAATAATTGTTGAAGTGGACCAACAAACAGCTACCAAAAATAATTTGACCTTACCAACATTTCTAAGGTTTGAATTCGATATCCCTAGGGGAAAGGCATACAATAAACAAATAAAAAATAATAATACAGCAAATAAAATTGTTTCAAGTTTCAGAAAAAAAAGCGAAAACAATAAAATGATTAGACATGAAAAACTCAATAATTGAATATTATTTATTATTGATTTTTTTGTTTCAAAGTAATATTTATTAATTGAACTATACTTAATTGAATTGTATACAATTATTGTTGAACAAAATAAAAAAATTATTAACAAAAAACTGAAATCTAATTTCTGTTTAATGATACCAACACAATACAAAGAAACTACACATATTCCCAAGTGCAAACTAGATTTTATATAAAAATCAAAGATTTTTTTTAGAACAATCATAGACTAAAAAACACAACCCTAAAATCTGTTAATCATTAAGTTAAAAACTTTCATGTTAAAGTCTTAAAATTATGAATTATTGTAGTTCATATTGGTTAATTTTGAACAAAAATATACTACACAATGAATAGTTTTTCTCAAAGGCACATTGGTGTCAATTCCAAAGACAAAAACAAAATGCTTGAATACTTAAATGTTGAAAATATTGAAAAACTGATTTCTGAAACTATCCCGGAAAATATTAGATTACAAAAGGATCTCAATCTAAAAAAACCCATGAGTGAGGATAAGTATCTGAATCATATTGAGAAGCTTGGAAAAAAAAATAAAATTTTTAAAACTTATATAGGATTGGGTTACAATCAGTCGATTGTACCTTCAGTAATTAAAAGAAATATTTTAGAAAACCCTAGCTGGTATACTGCTTACACACCTTATCAAGCTGAGATAGCTCAAGGAAGAATGGAAGCGCTTCTCAACTATCAAACTATTATTTCTGATTTAACAGGAATGGATTTGGCTAATGCATCGTTACTTGACGAAAGCACAGCTGCTGCTGAGGCAATGACTATGTTATTCAGTCTTAGATCAAGAGATCAGAAAAAAAATAATATTAATAATTTTTTTGTTTCGTCAAACACTCTTCCTCAAACTATTAGTTTACTTGAAACTAGAGCTGAACCTTTAGGAATTAATATCATTCAGGGTGATATAAGCTCTTTTGATTTTGATGAAAAAACATTTGGATGTATAATTCAATATCCTGGTGTTTATGGAAACATTATAGATATTAAAAAATATTGTTCTGAAGCGGTTAAAAATAATATTAAAATTGTAATAGCTGCTGATTTACTTTCACTTTGCTTATTAGAAAAACCTTCAAATTTTGGTGCTGATGTTGTAGTAGGAACCTCACAAAGATTTGGAATTCCCTTAGGCTATGGAGGTCCACATGCAGCTTATTTTGCCACCAAAGAAGAATATAAAAGATCTGTCCCTGGAAGAATAATTGGTGTTACGAAAGATGCAGGTGATGATCCATCATTAAGAATGGCATTACAGACAAGAGAACAACATATAAAAAGAGATAGAGCAACTTCTAACATTTGCACTTCTCAGGTTTTACTTGCAGTAATGGCAGGAATGTATGGTGTTTTTCATGGAGCTGAGGGTTTAAAAAAAATTGCAAAAAATATTCATAAACTAACCATTTTACTTGAAAGCAATCTTAGTAAAATTGGAATAAAACAGTTAAACAAATTTTACTTTGACACTTTAAGACTTGAATTACCCTCAAAAAAAATAAAAAAAGTTGCTTTAATTAATAAAATTAATTTCAACTACATCAATGACAATGAAATCTCAATTTCAATTAATGAATCTACATCTACAAAAGATATCCAAAAAATTGTAGACACAATAGCAAAATCTCTTGATATTGACTTGTTTGAAATAGAATCCAGATCTGAAGAATTAAAAATCCCAAACGAATTAAGCAGAAAGTCTAATTTCATGACTTCTGAAGTTTTTAATAAATATCACTCTGAGACCGCTTTGATGAGGTATATAAAAAATTTAGAAAGAAAAGACCTATCTCTAACTCATTCCATGATTTCTTTAGGGTCTTGTACTATGAAGCTAAATGCAGCATCAGAAATGATACCTATAAGTTGGAGTAAATGGAATAATATTCATCCTTTTGTTCCATTAGATCAAGCGTTAGGATATCAAAAACTTCTAAAAAAACTTGAAAGACAATTAAACGAAATAACAGGCTTTAGTGGAACTTCTTTACAACCCAACTCAGGTGCTCAAGGAGAATATGCTGGTCTTATGGTAATTAGAGAATATTTAAAAAGTACATCCAATGGGCATAGAAACATATGCTTAATACCATCATCTGCTCACGGAACCAATCCAGCCTCAGCTGTGATGGCTGGAATGAAAGTAGTTGTTGTTGGAACAGATAAACACGGAAATATTAATGTCGATGAATTAAAAGAAAAAGCTGAAATCCATAAAGAAAATTTGGCTGCATTAATGATTACTTATCCATCTACTCATGGAGTGTTTGAGTCTTCTATTCAAGAAATTACGGGAACCATTCATAAATACGGAGGACAAGTTTACATGGATGGTGCTAATATGAACGCACAGGTAGGTTTAACTAATCCTTATATCATTGGCGCAGATGTTTGCCATTTAAATCTTCATAAAACATTTGCTATTCCTCACGGAGGTGGTGGACCAGGAGTTGGACCAATATGTGTTGCAAAACACTTGGTTCCTTTTCTGCCGAACAATCCAATAATTAATGTTAGTACAAAAAATAGTGTAAAATCTATTTCTGGGGCTCCATGGGGATCAGCATTAGCCTGTGTAATTTCATACGGATATATAAAAATGCTTGGTGCTGAAGGATTGAAATTATCAACTCAGTATGCTATACTTAATGCTAACTACATCAAAAATAGAATTGAAAATCACTACGATATCCTTTACAAAGGAGAAGGTGGTAGATCAGCACATGAACTAATTATAGATTGTAGAGATTTTAAATCTCATGAAATTGGCGTTATGGATATTGCTAAAAGATTAATTGATTATGGATTTCATGCACCTACCGTTTCATTTCCAGTTCCAGGAACAATGATGATCGAACCTACTGAAAGTGAAAATTTGGATGAAATTAATAGGTTCTGTGACGCAATGATTTTAATTAGAAAAGAAATTGATGAAAATCCTGATTTGTTAAAAAATGCTCCTCACACAATGAAAATGATTGCAGCTGAAAATTGGGAATATTCATACTCTAGACAAAAAGCTGCTTTCCCTACATCATATGTTTTAAACAATAAGTTCTGGCCATCTGTTCGAAGAGTTGATGATGCTTATGGAGATAGAAATTTAGTATGTACATGCGAGCCAATAGAGTCATATCAGTGAGATTTTCATAACTTAGATTATAAATAACCAAAAATGTCTGTTAAAATTACTGGAACTGGTTCTTATATTCCACTTCTCATCAAAAAAAACAACGAATTTTTAAATGAAAATTTTTTAAATACTGATGGATCTTTATTCAAAGTTAACAATGAAGTAATCATCAAAAAATTCAAGTCTATTACTGGTATTGAAGAAAGAAGATACGCCAAAGATCATTTAAATACATCAGATTTAGCTTTTTTTGCCTCAGAAAAAGCCATTTTAGATGCTAAGATTGATCAGGAAGATATAGACTATATTATTGTTGCTCATAATTTTGGAGATATAAAAAAAGATACTGACCAATCGGATATGTTACCCAGTTTAGCCAGCAGAGTTAAATTTAATTTGGGAATAAAAAATCCAAACTGTGTTTGCTATGATATTATTTTTGGGTGTCCAGGTTGGGTTGAAGGTGTAATACAAGCTAATTCATTTATTAAATCCGGAATGGCTAAAAATTGTTTGGTTATTGGTGCAGAAACACTTTCAAGAACATATGATAAAAGAGATAGAGACTCAATGATTTATGCAGATGGAGCTGGCGCATCAATAATTCAAAAGGTTAATGATAAAAGTTCAGGAATTCTATCCCACAAAACCTGTACCTACACAGATAAAGAAGCTTTTTATTTATTTTTTGGAGAATCTTATGATAAAAATGCTTCGAATACAAAATATATTAAAATGCATGGCAGAAAAGTATATGAGTTCGCAATAGTTCATGTTCCAAAAGCTTTAAAAGAATGTTTAGAGTTAAGCGGTCAATCTATAAAGGATGTAAAAAAAGTATTTCTTCACCAAGCTAATGAAAAAATGGATGAAGCAATTGTGAAAAGGTTTTATGATTTATTTGAAATGGAAATTCCTGAAAATATTCTTCCAATGTCAATAAACAAACTTGGAAATAGTTCTGTAGCTACAATACCAACGCTGTTTGATCTTGTAAGAAAAGAAAAACTTAATGACCACAGATTAAAAAAAGGGGATATAGTTTTGTTTGGAAGTGTTGGAGCTGGAATGAATATAAATGCAATAACTTATAAAATTTAATTATGTTTTATCTTGGTGATATTGGAAGATATTTTATAATGATTAAAATGTCTTTTTTTAAACCCAGTAAATGGAAAGTTCAGAGAAAACTGATATTTAAAGAAATAAATGATTTAATTATCGAATCTATTCCAATTATTTCAATTCTTTCTTTTTTTATTGGAGGTGTTGTAGCTATTCAAACTGCCTTGAATCTCAGCAGCCCTTTTCTTTCTAAATCTTTAATAGGCTTTGCAACCAGACAATCTGTTATTCTGGAATTTGCCCCTACTTTTATGTCTATTATAATGGCTGGAAAAGTAGGATCTTACATAACATCAAGTATTGGTACTATGAGAGTTACTGAACAAATTGATGCTTTAGAAGTTATGGGAATAAACCCACTAAATTATCTTGTTTTTCCCAAAATTATAGCACTTCTTTTTTATCCTTTTGTCATTACAGTAGCCATGTTTGTTGCTATTTTTGGAGGCTTTATTGCCATGTCATTTGCAGGAATTCCTGGTGAAGCATTTATTTCTGGAATTCAAATGGATTTTGAACCTTTTCATGTTAGTTACGCTTATATTAAAACCATTTTATTTGCTTTTATATTAGCAACTGTTCCATCATACCATGGTTATTATATGAAGGGTGGAGCTCTTGAAGTTGGTAAAGCCAGTACATTATCTTTTGTATGGACTTCAATAATAATAATTATTGTAAATTTTATTATAACTCAGTTATTGTTAAGTTGATGATAGAGATAAAAAACATAGAAAAATCATTTGAAGGAACAAGTATCATAAAGGGAGTTTCTACAACTTTTGAAAAAGGAAAGACTAATCTCATTATCGGACAAAGTGGTTCAGGAAAAACTGTTCTTTTAAAATGTTTACTTGGATTACACGAACCTGACTCGGGTGAGATAATTTATGATGGAATTTCTAACAAAAACATGAAAGAGAGTGATAGGACCTTGCTTAGAAGACAAATGGGAATGGTATTTCAAGGAAGTGCTCTTTTTGATTCTATGTCAGTAATTGAAAATGTAATGTTTCCATTAAACATGTTAACTGAACAAAGTGATGATGAAATTATTGAAAAAGCAAAAAAAGCGATAGAAAGAGTCGAACTTTCTAAAGCAGTTGATAAATTACCTTCAGAAATATCAGGAGGAATGCAAAAAAGAGTGGCAATAGCAAGAGCCATAGTTATGAATCCAAAATATCTTTTTTGTGATGAACCAAATTCTGGATTAGATCCAAAAACTGCAATTGTAATTGACCAACTAATTCAGGAAATTACTAAAGAGTATAACATTACTACAATAATAAATTCACACGACATGAACTCAGTTATTGAAATTGGAGAGAAAATTATTTTTTTGGTATCAGGAGAGAAAAACTGGGAAGGAACAAATAAAGAAATATTAAAAACTGACAATAAAAGCGTTACAAACTTTGTTTACTCATCTGAACTATTAAAAAAAGTTAGAAAACATTTGTAATTACTCAACTTTTTGAATTTCAAATAAATCAGAATCAAGCTTTAAGGAAATCCATTCTCGAATTTTTTTCAGAGAATTTTTTCTTCTATTTTCATCACCATCATCATTCCATTTTATATAAAAAATAATTTTTTGATCATCATTAGAATAATCATTAATATGAAAGTTCATTTCAGAAACTTCTTCATAATTAAATTTAATATCTTCAACTAAAGTTTTGTATAGATTATTATTAAACTCTTTTGTTTCTAACTTTTTTAGCTTTTCCCTTAAAACTACCAATTCATTAGATTTTATTTCTAAGTCCAATGAGTCTCTTTTTCTTAACTCAACTAAGAATCTTTTTTGTTCTTTAAAATCATTTTGAGTTTCTTGTTGATTAAATTTAATTGTAGTTAAAGATAGATGAGGATATTTCTTGATTTTATTTTTTAAAAGAGAAATAATATCATTTGAAAGTGGCTCTAAACCATAACTGTTGAATATAATAGTGGATGTTTTATCCCTCCAAGGGAAAAGAAAACCATCGTTATTAATATTATAATTTACTTTAGAATTTAATTTTAAATAATCTTTATTTTTTAACCCCTCTAGTTCACGCTCAAAAAACTCATCAACAGAATTGTTAAACTTACTTTCATACAAAACATCAGCGAAAGTGAAAAATGCAGGAATCAACATTACAATTGAAAGTAACGTGACTATTCTCGAAATCAATCTTCTTCTTGTTGAATTAACATAATTGATTAAAGGAAATCTAAGAAACTTTACAGTTATATATGTAGCTAGTACAATGTATAATGAATTAATCATAAATAAATACATTGCTCCAACAGAGAATGAAGCATTACCAACAGCCAAACCAAAACCTACTGTACATAAAGGAGGCATTAAAGCTGTAGCTATAGCCACACCAAATATAACTGGGGATATAGTACCTTTTTTTGTTTTGGCAATAATTAAAGACAATCCTCCAAAAAAAGCAATTAATACATCTCTGATATCAGGTTCTGTCCTTGACAACAACTCTGAAGATTCTTCTCTTAGAGGAAAAAAAGAAAAAAATAAGTATGCAGTAAAAACACTTAAAACTACCATCACTGAAAAATTGATAATAGATTTTTTAAGAGTTTCTAAGTCATTAATAGCTATTGACAAACCAAAACCTAAAATAGGCCCCATTAAAGGAGAGATAAGCATAGCTCCAATTACTACTGGAATAGAGTTAGCGTTTAAACCGACAGATGCAACTAAGATCGAACAAATAAGAATCCAAGCATTTGGACCTTTAATGGATATGTCTGCTTTTATTGAATTTATTGTGTGATCTCTATCGGCTTCTTTTCGAAAATCAAGAACTTCTTTAAAAAAAGAAAATAAAGACTCAAATAAACCTTTGGCATTCCTACTTACGGATTTATCTAAATTTTCTTCATCTGAAAAATTAAATTTATTTTCCATTTTTTAAATTTGAGTTAAACCAGTTAAATCGGATGAACTTCTAATTTTATCCCCTAGACCGTCTGTCATTTTAATATTATATTTTTTACAAACCGTTGATTCTGGTACTTCACCAGTTGATCTGTCTCCACCATTTGCAAAAATATGGGGTTTAATTTTTTCTAAAGATTTACAAACGGATTTATCATCATCAATTGACAAAAAAACCTCATCCACCATCTCTAGAGAGCGAACAATTTCAACCCTATCTTTTTCATCCATAAAAGGCTTACCTTTTTTTAAAACACATTGATGATTATTATTTACTATGACAACTAATTTATCGCCCAATTTTTTTGATAAACGTAAATATTCTAAATGACCAACGTGAATTGGATCAAAATATCCACTAACAGCTACAATTTTCATTTTTCTGATATTCTAGCAACTGGTGAGAATAAATATCTTTTACCAGTTTTTAATTCCTTACAAATATATCTTTTTCTTCTTTTACATATTTTAATGAAAATTCTTTTATCATTGAACTCAAACTTAGAATTATCTTTTATTTGAAAAAGAAATTTTTTATTGTCATTATTTAAATCAAAATGGTGTAAACCTAAAACAAGTTCAATATCCGTATCAGTGGTGGCTGGAGGATTAATCATATGTTTTGCTAATGGTCTAAGTATTTTCTCTGGAAAAACAGAACTATTCAAAAAAGGGATCATCATTTTTTTGTAAGTATTTTTCCACTCTATACCATGGGGGCTTGTTGGATACTTGAACTCACTGCTAACCTTAAAATGTGCAAGCTCGTGAATAAGAGTTATTAAAAATCGATACTCATTATCAATTTTATTTATAGTGATTTGAAATTTTCCGTTTTTTTGTTTTCTGAAATCACCGTGTTTTGTTTTTCTAGTATTTACAATTTTAACAATTAGATTTTCTTTATCAATAAGATCTGAAATTAATTGATGAGAATTCTCTGGAATATAATCATAAACTAACAACACGTTTTATGGATTTGAACTGGAAACTGGAATAGTTTTTCCATTAAAAAAATTAGAACCATTTATTGCAAAATCAAAAATAAATTTTGAAATTTCATTGGAGGATATTGGTGCATTGTATCCTGGGAAAGCCTCTTCAAGCATTTCTGTTTGCACAGCACCTAAAGCTAAAGTGTTAAATTTAATTGAGGTTTCCTTATACTCTTGAGCAAGCATTTCAGTTAAAATATTCAAAGCCCCTTTACTAGTTGAATAGGCAGACAATCCAGGGAATTTGCTTGTATTAGCTAAACCTCCAATACTACTAATGTTGACAACGTGAGAACTTGAACTCAATTTTGGAAGGATAAGTCTAATCAATTCTGCTAATCCAAAAAGATTTACTGAATAAACTTCTTTAAAATCATTAAATGTCGTTTCTGAAAATGGTTTATTTAGAAGCTTCCCTGCATTATTAATTAAAATATCGACAGATTTAAATTTTGAGTTAATAAAATCAATTGATTTTTTTATTGAATTTGGGGAAGATAAATCAGTACTAAACGACTCAACGTTTTTAATTCCAGTCATAGGAGAAATATTTCTAGAAAGAGCTATGATGTTATAATTGTTATTACTAAAAATTTTGACAAGTTCGAAACCAATTCCTCTACTTGCACCCGTGATAACAATATTTTTCATAAAGTAATTTTATACTAGCATAGTAACAGGATTTTCAACATATCCTTTAAGAGTTTCTAAAAACAATGAACCTGTTACTCCATCCACCGTTCTATGATCACAAGCTAAAGTTAACTTCATTGTGTGACCAACTACAACTTTATCTTCTTTGACAATTGGTTTTTTTATTATACTTCCAACTGATAAAATTGCAGAATTTGGTTGATTTATAATTGAGGTAAACTCTTGAATACCAAACATACCTAAATTAGAAATTGTAAAAGTACTACCTTGCATTTCATCAGGTGTCAATTTTTTTTCTCTGGCTTTTCCTGCATAATCTTTAACAAGACTTCCTATTTCAGGAATAGTTTTAGAATCTGCAAATTTGATAACAGGAACAACTAATCCATCTGGAACACCAACGGCAACCCCAATATGAACATGATGATTTAGTCTCATTTTATCATCAAACCATTGAGAATTTACCTTAGGATGTTGTTTTAACGCTATAGCACAAGCTTTTACAATAATATCATTAAATGAAATTTTAGTTTCAGGAATTGAATTGTATTGTTTTCTAAAAGCAATAGCATTATCCATTTCAAACTCAACACTTAAATAGTAATGAGGAGCAGTAAATTTAGATTCTGTTAATCTTCTGGCAATAGCCTTTCGCATCTGAGAGTTATCAATATCATCATAACTTTCAGAAAGTGATGAAGTGTTTGAAGATAAAACAGTTGTAGATTCCACTTTAGAGGAAACTTCTCTTGGTGAATAGTTTTCTACATCGTCTTTGATAATTCTTCCATTATCACCTGAACCAATTATATTTTTTAAATCAATATTTTTTTCAAATGCAATCTTTTTTGCTAATGGAGAAACAAAAATTCTTTCTTTCGAATTAGTTTCAGAAGTTTCTTCAGTTTCTAATTCTTCTGGAATGTTTTGTTCAACAACATTCTCTGTTGAAATCACAGCAGTATTTTCTTTGCTATCATCTTGAGCACCAAAATTGTCAATAGCTGTTTGATAATTTGAGTTTGGATCTCCAATAATAGCCAATAGACTATCAACTTTTGCTGTTTCTCCCTCATTTATACCAATGTATAATAAAACACCTTCATGAAAGGATTCAAATTCCATGGTAGCTTTATCAGTTTCAATTTCAGCTAAAATATCTCCCTCACTAACTTTATCTCCAACATTTACTAGCCATGTAGAAACTGTACCTTCTTCCATAGTGTCACTAAGCCTTGGCATTGTAACAATTTGAAAGGAATTGTTTTCAGGTTCCATCTTAGAATCTTCTTGAACTTCTTCTTTTTCAGGTGCAACCGTCTCATTTATTTGATCCACTAAATCAAGTTGAACTGGACCCTTTGATGGTGACAACAATTCAGTAACATCCTCTCCTTCATCTCCTATTACAGCCAATAAAGTATCAACAGCAGCAGTTTCACCTTCTTTTATTCCAATGTGTAATAATGTACCTTCATGAAAAGATTCAAACTCCATAGTAGCCTTATCAGTCTCAATTTCTGCTAAAATATCTCCTTCGCTTACTTTATCTCCGATATTCACTAGCCATTTTGCAACAACACCCTCTTCCATGGTGTCGCTTAATCTAGGCATGTTTATTATTTCTGCCATTTAATTCAATTTATGTGGTATAAAATCATAATTCTCCTGTTCATAAACCGCATCGTACATCACAGATTTTTCAGGATATGGAGATTCTTCAGCAAATTTTTCACATTCACTGACCATTTGTTTAACGTTAGAATCAATTATTCCTATTTCTTGTTCAGAAGCAAATTCATTTTCTAAAATCACTTTCTTAACCTGAGTTATTGGATCGATTTTTCTGTATTCATTAACTTCATCTTTTGTTCTGTATTTCTGGGCGTCAGACATAGAGTGTCCACGATATCTGTAGGTCTTCATTTCCAAAAAGCTTGGTCCTTCACCAGATCTTGCTCTTGAAATAGCTTCGTGTAGAGCTTCTGCTACTTTAACTGGATTCATTCCATCAACAGGCCCACATGGCATTTCATAGCCGAGACCTAATTTCCAAATATCAGTATGATTAGCTGTCCTTTCTACTGAGGTACCCATGGCGTATCCATTATTTTCAACAATAAAAACTACAGGTAATTTCCACAGCATCGCTAAATTTAAGGTTTCATGTAAAGAACCTTGTCTAACAGCTCCATCACCCATATAACATAAAGTTACTGCACCAGTATTAAAATACTTATCCCCAAAAGCCATACCTGCTCCAAGAGGAATTTGACCTCCAACAATTCCATGTCCTCCATGAAATCTGTGTTCTTTTGAAAAAATATGCATAGATCCACCTAGTCCCATAGAAGTACCGGTAGATTTACCGTACAGTTCTGCCATTACTCTTTTGGGATCAACTCCCATTCCTATGGGCATCACATGGTTTCTGTAAGCTGTAATCATTCTATCTTTTGAATGATCAATAACATGTAGTGCTCCTGCTAAAACTGCTTCTTGTCCATTATATAAATGTAAAAATCCTCTTACTTTTTGTTGAATATAAACTGCAGCAAGTTTGTCTTCAAACTTTCTCCAAAATAGCATGTCCTCATACCATTTCAAATAAGTTTCTTTAGTTATTTCTTTCATTTAATGAATTAGTGTAATAAAAACAGTATTTAAATTACTGCATTTATTTTTGGCAAATTTAATATATCTTATCAATACATTAAAAAATAAATCAATAATTATATACTAATTAAAATTGTAGGCAAAAGAAAATCTTAATGTATTTTCAAGAGGACTTATTATGTTCGATGTTGATAACAGATACGAAAGGTCAATATTAATATCATCTAAACTAAATCCAGTACCAAAAGTTATATATTTTCTAGCTCCTTTGTCTTCATTTTCTCCAAAATATCCAACTCTCAATGCAAAAGAATCATTATATAAATACTCTAAACCTAAAGCTAAAGTAATTTCTTTGATCTCTTCACTAAATCCATCTGGGGCATCTCCAAAAGATTTAAATAGTCCTGAGAGAAAACTAATATCTTCTTGGTTGTATCCAATAATTTGATCATTTGAATTATATACAGGAATACTTGGGCTAGGTACTAACAATTTGTTTAGTTCTAAATTCAAAGAAAGTTTATTGGAAGAATCAAAAATAAAATCAAAGGCAGATCCAATTTTTAAATTAGTTGGTATAAAATTATTTTTACCTAATTCTTCGTACTTCATTCTGGGTCCCATATTAGAAATATTAAACCCTGCTCTCCAAATTCCATTAAAATTTTCATAAGCTCTTTCATCCGACTGAAAAAATCCAGAAATATCAACGGCAAATGAGCTAGCAGAACTTGAATCTGAATCTACACTTTGTAGTTTAACATCAGACATTAAAAATCTTCCTGTTACACCCATTGAAAAATTATCATTAAGTTTAAGAATGTAAGATGCGTCTAAAGTAAATTCGTTTGGATTTTCTAAATATGGAACATCTTGAGGATTTTGTAATATGTCTATATCTCCCAAACTAAAATATTTAAAACTTGTAGACCATGAACTTCTATCGTTAATAACATTATAGTAATTTAAATTAGCCAAGAAAACATCACTGACAAGTTTACTTAAATAAGGTGTGTAACTAACCCCAACTCCAGATTTATTTTCAATAAAAACATATTTGGCTGGATTCCAATGTTGTGAAAAAGCATCGGGTGTAGTTGCAACTCCCTGTTCACCGAGTCCAGACGCTCTAGCATCTGCAGAAATCATTAAAAATGGAACAGCAGTTGTTATTACTCTTCTGTCTTGAGAATGAAGATTAAAAGAACTAAATATTATAATTAAAGTTAAAAATATGTTTCTCATGTATGGCATTTTTTTTGATCAGTTAAAAAAAAAGATTCTTTTTAAACAATTTACTATCTTGCGACTTCAAGATATGAAATATATTTTATGAAAATTAACAATTTATTTTATTCAACTCTTATCTTATCATTATTACTAATTGGATGTAATAACAATAATCCATTTAAAAATAATAAAAACGTTTCACAAGCTACTGGATGGAAAATAAGTACAAAGGACGGAGGATTTAAAAACAAAAAATCTTACAAAGGCCAAAAAACAGGTCCGGGACTCATATTTATTGAAGGAGGTACTTACACTAAAGGAAATGTTCAAGATAACATTATGCACGACTGGAATAATACTCCAACTCAACAATATGTTAGATCTTTCTTTATCGATGAAACTGAAGTTACTAATCTAATGTATGTTGAATATTTACATTGGATGAATAAAGTATTTGCAGAAGATTTTCCGGAAATATATAAAGCAGCTCTTCCTGACACACTTGTTTGGAGAAATCCATTAGGTTTCAATGAAGATATGGTCAACAATTATCTCAGACACCCTGCTTTTGAAAATCATCCTGTTGTTGGTGTGAGCTGGAAACAAGCTGTTAACTATGCTAAGTGGAGAACTGATAGAGTAAACGAACAAATTTTAGTTTCCAATGGGTATATCAGACCAGGAGCTATAAGTCCTGACAGCTTAACTAATGGATATTCTTTTAACACCAAAGCCTATTTTCTAGATCCAGCTAATTCTTACGATGGTAAGATGAATGATATGGCTAGCTCAAAGCAAATCAATACAGATGAAAACGGTCAAAAGACATTTAACTATGCCTCTAGAGAAAGTGGACTTCTCTTACCCGAATATAGACTCCCAACTGAAACTGAATGGGAATACGCTGCATTAGCTCTTAGCGAGATTAGTGACGAAAATTTATACAGAGGTAAAAAGAAGTTTCCTTGGGATGGAGAATATACAAGATCTGGTAAAAGAAAAAATCAAGGTGACCAGTTAGCTAACTTTAAATTAGGAAAAGGAGATTATGGTGGAATTGCAGGATGGTCAGAGACTGGTTCAGGAATTACATCTAATGTCAGAGCATATCCTCCCAATGACTTTGGTCTTTATGGAATGGCTGGAAACGTCGCTGAATGGGTAGCTGATGTTTATAGACCTATTATTGATGAAGAAATGAATGATTTTAATTATTACAGAGGGAATTTATATTACAAACCATCAATTGATGAAAACGGAAAAGTAATCACCTACACATCTCAAGATGCTAATTATGATAACTTACCTGGATCACTAAAAAAAGTAATTGAGGATGAAGAATCTATTGACAGAACTAATTACAGTTCTGGAGACAATAGAGATTTCAATGACGGTGACAGGAATTCAGTTAGAGACTTTAAACTTGACGGAGAAGCTTCAAAAATGTATAATTCTCCAACCAACGAAAATCCATTTGAAGAATCTACTACTTTGATAAATAATGAGGCTAGAGTTTATAAAGGAGGTTCCTGGCTTGATAGAGCATACTATTTAGATCCTGCACAAAGGAGATATTACCCTGAAACTATGACATCAAATTTTATTGGTTTTAGATGTGCAATGTCTTATTTAGGAGAGTCTAGAAATAGTAAAAAATCTAGAAAAAGAAGATAAATATTAAATAGAAACTAATCTAGTTTTTCTCATTATATTTATTTAATGAGTCCATTTGAATTATACAATTACTTTTCCAAATCTAATTCTGTATCAACCGATACTAGGACATTAACAAAAGGAGATATTTATTTTGCTCTTAAAGGAGATAATTTTGATGGAAATAAATTTGCTGAATTAGCAATAAAAAAAGGTGCATCATACGCTGTTGTTGATGATACATCACTAAATCATCCATTATTTTTAACAGTTAGAAATTGTCTCGAATCTTTACAGGAAATAGCTAAAATTCATAGATCCAAGCTAACAAAAACTAAATTTATTGCCTTAACTGGAAGTAATGGTAAAACAACAACAAAAGAATTAATATCAAATGTATTAAGCTCAAAATTTAGAGTTAGCTCCACAATTGGAAATCTAAACAATCATATCGGGGTTCCTTTAACCCTATTAAAAACAAATCAAAATACTGAAATTGCAGTAATTGAGATGGGTGCAAATCATCTTAAAGAAATTGAATTTTTAACCAGTATGATAAATCCTGACTATGGGTTAATAACTAATTTCGGAAAAGCTCATCTTGAAGGTTTTGGAAGTATTGAAGGAGTCATCAAAGGCAAAAGTGAACTTTATGAATTTTTAGCTAAAAAAAACAAAATTGCATTTATAAATGAAGATGATGAAATTCAAAAAAAATTTGATGGTAATAAAGTAGTTTATGGTAAATCAAAAAAATTAAAATACAATTTTACAAAAACTAGTTCTGGTTCATACAGCACGCTTGCATTTAAAAATCATATTATAAAATCAAATCTTTCTGGAGATTACAACTACAACAACATAGCCTTTGCTACTTTAATTGGTCTTTATTTCAATATCCCAATTGATGAAATAAAAAACTCTATAATTACCTATAATCCTGACAATAATCGATCTCAAATTTTAAATAGGGGAAATAAATGTATCGTAATGGATGCATACAATGCTAACCCTTCTAGCATGGAATCAGCGATAAATTCATTTAAGAAACGAGATGGAAAAAAAACAGTCATTTTAGGAGATATGTTTGAACTAGAAAAAGAATCAGAATTAGAACATTATAAATTAATTAAAAAGTGTATTGAAGAAAAAATAGAAAACATATTCTTGGTAGGAAACGAATTTTTCAAACACAGTAATAAATTTGATTCTCCCATTTTTTTTAAAAACAAAAAAGAATTTTTAATACATTTTCAAAACTCTAAATTAAAATCTGATAATATCCTTTTAAAGGGATCAAGGGGTATGAAAATGGAAGATCTAATTGAACATCTATGATTATGAAAAAAACATTTCTATTTATTTTATTCACAATTTTTTTCAGCTGCTCTGAACACATTTCTTGGTTAAATTACGATGAATCCTCTGAAATTTATGAAAACCAAGATCATCCAAATAAAAGAATGCGTTTTAAATTAATTCAGTCAAAATATGAAACTAAAAATAACTGGTTTGATAAAATTGAAAATGAACTTAATGATTTTGGTGAAAACCAATATCATAAACTAAAACCACTTATAATTGAAAAAAGTATACCTGAAATCCAAGCTCACATTTTAGATGATTCTTTAACCTATGAAAAACTAGTTCTTTTTTATCTATATAGAATAAGATCAATCGAATTTGACAAAGAAAAATATTTGAATTCTATTATTAGTATTAATCAAAATGTGATTGAACAGGCTAGAGAAAAGGATAAAATTAAACCAGAGTCTATTTATTCTTTACATGGAATTCCTGTTTTATTAAAAGACAATATAAATTATAAAAATCTTCCAACAACCGCGGGCTCTTTCGCACTTAATGATAACATCTCTTCAAATGCATTTGTAGTTAATAAGTTAGAGGAAAACGGAGCGTTAATACTTGGAAAAACAAACTTGAGTGAATGGGCCTATTATTTTTGTAATAACTGTCCGTCAGGTTACAGTGCACTTGGGGGACAAACTTTAAATCCCTATGGAAGAAAAAAGTTTGATTCCGGTGGTTCAAGTTCTGGAAGTGGAGCTGCTATTTCAGCTAATTTTTCTGCCGTTTCCCTAGGTTCTGAAACTTCAGGTTCAATCTTGTCTCCATCCTCAGCTAATTCAATTGTAGGATTAAAACCTACCATTGGATTAGTAAGTCGATCTGGTATAATTCCAATTTCAAATACCTTAGATACTTCAGGTCCCATGACAAAAAATGTTATTGATAATGCTATAGTTCTAAAAGCAATTCAAGGTTATGATCCATCCGATAACAAATCTGCTGTTGTATTAAAAATAAATCTTGAATCAATTATGAATTCAAGTTTAAAAGATAAGCGCTTTGGAGTATTTGAAAGCTTCATGAAAGATTCTCTTTACATGAACGCAATAAACACCATAAAAAGCCTAGGAGGAGTTATTATTAAATTTAAACCACAAGAAATTAATTTTAATGATTTTAGAAAAATTTTAGATTACGACATGAAAAAAGATCTTCCAAAATATTTTAATGAGAATCAAATTTCTTTTTCAAGTGTTGAGGATATTTATAATTTTAATCTTATCGATTCAATTAAAAGATCACCATATGGTCAGGGAATTTTTGAATCAATAATTAAAGATTCGACAAGTTTAAATGATATAAGACTAATTAAAAGCAGAATAAAATCTGAGGGTCAAAAATATTTTAAGAGGTCTATGGAAGAAAATAAATTAGATGTAGTTCTATCAATTAATAATTTTCATGCAGGATATGCTGCTGCAGCTTATTATCCATGTTTAACAGTTCCTATGGGATATGATAAAAATGGAAAACCATATAATCTAACCTTCATTTCGGAGTCCTTTACAGAAAATAAATTATTAGAAATTGGATATGCTTTTGAAAAAGAGACGAATTTTAGAAAAAATCCATTTAATTAAAACGTTCGAAGTAAGTTAAATAACTTGGTCTTTTTGGAGATGAAACTTTAAAAACCTGTAACCTATCATTTGCTTTAAAATTAAAATTTGATTCGTTTTCTATTTTAATAAAGGCACCCATTTCATAATTTTTATTTTCATAAACAATACTGCCTTTTGTAATAAATAAAGAATAAATTTTTTCTGGATCTATATTTTCAAAATGGTCCCCATCATCATAACTAATTTTAAAAATTTCTACTCCCTCACTACCCATTTCAAAAGGTGACCCATTGCCTTTTATTGTTGTAATTGATGAATTATTTTTTTTTGTATTTGGAAAAGACTCAGATTTATAATCATTATATGTTGAAGGCTTAGAGATAGTTTTAGAAATATCGGGATCAAACCAAATTTGAAACATTTCAGAATTATCCATTATTTCTTCAGCATGTGAAATTCCGTTTCCAGATCTTATAATTTGAGCATCTCCCTCTTTCAATTCTATCCAAGTATTTTGATTTGTATCAAAATGTTTTATTGAACCTTTTATTATAAAACTACATATTTCAAATCCTTGGTGAGGATGAAGTCCAATTGTACTTCTTTTTCCAGGGGTCCACGCATCAGCCCAATAAAATAAATTTGAATAGGGCTTTAAGTCTCCGCCGTCTTGAGAAAATCCAATAGGTTTGTTTTCTAATATTTCACCATTATTAAACTCACCTTTTGCTTGATCCTGTTTTTTATATATTAATACTGACATTAAATAAATTTTGACAATATTAATAAATTGGGATAAAAAATACTTTTATTTTGAATTCAAACATAAAATTTCTAGAAACTTTTAGGTAACTGAAAAAAAATTTAATTGTTATTGAGATAATCTAATGCTAGAAAAGACATAGACTTTAATCCTGTTATCATTGCTGAATCGTCAACATAAAAGTCTGGTGTGTGATGGGGAGCTGCTAATTTTGGATCTGTTCCTTTTTTTGCTCCTCCAATAAAAAAATACATACCTGGAACTTTTTCTTGAAAAAAAGAAAAATCTTCTGCACCTGTTATAGCATCCATGAAATTTACATTGTTTTTTCCGTTCACTCTTTCCAGTGTTGGTAACATTTTATTGTATAAATCAGTGTCATTATAGGTAATAGGATAACTAACTAAGTAGGTTATTTTTGATTTTGCATTATTAACCTTGGAAATATTGTAAACAATCTCTTCAAGCCTTTTTAAAACTACTTTTCTCATGTTAGGATCTAATGTTCTTATCGTCCCAAGCATATATAAATTTTCAGGAATTATATTACTTCTAACACCACCATGAATACTTCCTATTGTTACTACTGCAGCAGCCTTTGTTAATGGTAAATTCCTACTAACAATTGTTTGTAAAGAATTAATCATCTGTGATGCAGTAACTATGGGATCAATTCCAGTCCAAGGGGTTGAACCGTGGGTTTGAACGCCCTCGATATCTATTCTAAACTCATCAACAGCAGCCATAATTCCTTCAGGTCTGACGTGAACTTGACCAGCACTAATTTGTGACCAAATATGCAATCCAAAAATTGCATCAACTTTTGGATTTTCTAAAACTCCCTCCTTAACCATTAGTTCAGCACCACCCTCCTCTCCTGCTGGAGCACCTTCTTCAGCTGGTTGAAAAATAAACTTAACAGTTCCAGGTATTTGATCTTTTACTTGAAATAAAACTTTAGCTACACCAAGTAAAATTGCAGTATGAGTATCGTGACCACATGCATGCATAACAGGAACCTTTTCTCCATTATAAATCCCTGTCATTTTCGAAGCCCAAGGTAAGTCTGCTCTTTCTTTAACAGGAAGACCATCAATGTCTGCTCTAAGAGCAACAACTGGCCCTGGTTTTCCTCCTTTTAAAACAGCAACAACTCCTGTTTTAGCAATACCAGTTTGAGGACTTAAACCGATTTTAATTAGCTCCTGTTCAATTCTTTTAGCTGTTTTAAACTCTCTATTACTAAGCTCAGCGTTTTCATGAAACCAATGTCTTAATTCAATTACATCATTCTCATAATCAGAAATCAGTTGATTAATTTTTTTATCTAGCTCTTGAGAAAAGGATAATATTCCTACAAACAAAAAAATAAGAGTAAAAAAATTTTTCATAAATCTAAATTCAATTTAAATAAATTAACTGCCTTTAAAAAATCTTTTTTCATTTCTTGATTTATAATTTCCATATTCGACTTAAAATTCTTAGAAAAATTTGGCAATGAAAACTTTGGAATAGTAAATTTATGATCAAATGAAAATCTTTCATGGGCTGCATTTAGTACTGAAATAGCTCCTCTATCACCCTCACTTGTTGATAAAAGAAGCATTGGTTTATTCCACCAAACTATTTTACCGATCACTGAAATCCAATCGTAAATGTTTTTAAAAGCAGATGTATAAGATCCATTATGTTCAGCAAATGAAATGATTATACCATCACAATTTTTTAAAACATCATAAAAGAGTAATCCCTTTTTTGGAATTCCTAACTCTTTTTGACGGTCTTCACTATATATAGGCATTTCATAATCATTTAAATCCAAAATAATTATTTCACAATTATCAATTTGTTTTGAAGCATAAATCGAAAAAGTTTTATTTATAGAATTTTTTGAGGAACTAGCACCAAATACAACGATTTTTTTCATAAATAAATGTGGGTCATACTGGATTCGAACCAGTGACTTCTACCCTGTCAAGGTAACACTCTGAACCAACTGAGTTAATGACCCTTAATAATAATAATAAAGTTATATATTTTCTTTAACAGTAGACTTAAAATATTTCCAAATTATAATAGTAAAAATTATGATAATAATTAATGATAAAACGGAACTCTCAAAGCCAAACTCACCACCATTTATATAATTATTTTCAATAATATCGAATTTGATAATTGAATAAGAATCTAAACCGCTTACTTTAAATCCAAACATAGCCTGAAAAAAATTCCAACTAAAATGTAAAGCTATAGGAAACCACAAATTCTTAGTAAATACATAGGAAGCCCCAAGAAATATACCGGCTAAAAATATATTTGATAAACCTAAAAGAGTAACATTAGGATTTGCTCCATGAATCAAAGAAAAAAATAAGGACGAAACAAAC
>Ga0255779_1002064_pt1 | contig 21764 bp, 16 predicted proteins | sample 011ome_21_FD_179977 | JGI IMG/M metagenome (GOLD analysis project Ga0255779, IMG submission 179977) | Coastal salt marsh microbial communities from the Groves Creek Marsh, Skidaway Island, Georgia - 011508AT metaG (version 2) | ecosystem: Environmental > Aquatic > Marine > Intertidal zone > Salt...
TGGTCGGTTCGGTGTGACTAGTTTTTACCTAGTTAATTCAGATGAGATTCAAATCAAGATTGTGCAAGGTGCTAAGCCTGGAGAGGGTGGGGAATTACCCGGTCACAAGGTATTGCCCCCTATCGCCAAAACTCGTGGAACGACCCCGGGTGTTGGTCTTATCTCTCCTCCACCGCACCACGATATTTATTCCATCGAAGATTTGGCGGAGCTTATACATGACCTTAAGAATTCTAATCACCATGCTCGTATTAATGTAAAATTAGTTTCCGAAGTTGGTGTGGGTACGGTTGCTGCTGGCGTTGCCAAAGCAAAAGCTGATGTTATTCTAATTTCCGGTTATGATGGTGGAACAGGTGCTTCGCCCCGTTCTTCTATCCAGCATGCGGGTGCTCCTTGGGAGCTTGGTCTAGCTGAAACGAATCAAACACTTTTACTTAACGATCTTAGAAGCCGAGTTGTTTTGGAGACAGATGGGCAATTGAAGACAGGAAGAGATGTTGCGATAGCTTGCCTTCTGGGTGCTGAGGAATTTGGTTTTGCCACAGCTCCTTTAATCACTCTCGGCTGCTTAATGATGCGGGTTTGTCACAAAAATACCTGTCCAGTAGGAATCGCTACCCAAGACCCAAGACTTCGTGCTAAATTTTCGGGAGGGGCGGACGCAGTCGTTCATTTTATGAATTTTGTTGCCGAAGAAATGAGAGAAACTATGGCGTCTCTGGGCTTCCGTACTGTAAATGAAATGGTGGGTCGGGTTGATAAGTTAGAATTGAGAAGTGCGATTGAACATTGGAAAGCCAAGGGGCTTGATTACAGTGGAATTCTTCATCGCCCAGATGTTGGTCCACATGTGGGAACTTATTGCCAAATGAAACAGGATCACTTGCTTGAGCAGTGTCTAGATAACCGAGAAATATTAAAACAAGCTGAACCTGCATTATTGAATGGTGATGCGGTTTGTATTGATTTGCCTGTGATTAATACAGATCGAGTTGTGGGTACAATTACTGGAGCCGAGATTTCTAGAAAATATGGTCCTGATGGCCTTCCTGAAGATACGGTTTCTATTAATTTAAAGGGCTCTGCTGGCCAAAGCTTGGGTGCTTTCTGCCCTAAAGGCATGACTTTTACGGTAACTGGAGATACCAACGACTACTTAGGCAAAGGTCTTTCCGGAGCTAAAATTATCGTACGCCCACCACAAGACTCTCCCTTTGAGGCACATGAAAATATCATTGCCGGAAATGTCTGCTTCTATGGTGCAACATCCGGACAAGCCTTTGTTTCAGGTGTCGTCGGCGAAAGATTTTGTGTCAGAAATTCAGGAGTTCGTGCGGTTGTCGAAGGCTTAGGTGACCACGGTTGCGAATATATGACCGGAGGGTTAGTTCTTTGCCTTGGTAAAACTGGCAGGAATTTTGGTGCTGGTATGTCTGGAGGAGTCGCTTACATTTACGATGAGGAAGGAGACTTCATTTCTAAAAGATTAAATCATGAAATGGTCAAAACCTACCCCTTAGTGGAGTGTGAAGATCAGGATATTACTGAAGTTAAAGACTTGGTGACAAAGCATTTGGATTACACGGGTTCTACTAGAGCTGCCATGTTACTGGATAATTGGAGTTCTTCCGTGCAAAAATTTATTAAGGTTATGCCTGAAGATTATGAGCGAGTTTTGAAAGCTCTTAAAAAGGCAGAAGAACGCGGCCTAGAAGGAGACGATGCGATTCAGGCAGCTTTTGAAGAAAATGTAGCCGCAGGCCACTAAACCATAGAATTGAATTATCATGGGTAAACCAACTGGATTTTTGGAACATAGTAGAGAGACGATTGCGGATCGGAAACCTCTCGACCGAATTAAAGACTGGAAAGAAATACACGAGCCTTTTGACGAAGATAAGATTTGTCAACAGGGTGCTAGATGTATGGATTGTGGCACTCCTTACTGCCATACTGGAATGACCCTCAGTAATATGGCTAGTGGATGTCCGATCAATAATTTGATCCCAGAATGGAATGACTTAGTTTACAAAGGTAAATGGAAAGATGCATTAGAGCGCTTGCATAAAACAAACAATTTTCCTGAATTTACTGGTCGAGTTTGTCCAGCGCCCTGTGAGGGTTCCTGTGTACTGGGTGTGATTGAACCTCCAGTTACCATTAAGAGTATCGAATGTTCGATTATCGATAAGGGTTTTAAGGAAGGTTGGGTTACTCCTAGGCCGCCGTCTAAGAGGTCAGGCAAGAAGGTTGCTGTAGTTGGTTCGGGGCCTGCGGGTCTTGCAGCTGCGGATCAGCTTAATAAAGCGGGTCATCAAGTTACCGTGTACGAGCGTGCGGATCGCATCGGAGGCCTTCTACTCTATGGAATACCTAACATGAAGTTAGAGAAAGAAGTGGTGCAGAGACGGGTCGATTTAATGGCTGCTGAAGGAATTGAATTTGTTGTTTCGACAGAGATAGGCAAAGATATTTCAGCCCAAAAATTGATCGACGATTATGATTCCGTAATTCTCTGCTGTGGAGCAACTAAGCCCAGAGATCTACCGATTGAGGGAAGAGATTTAAAGGGAGTTCATTTCGCTATGGAATTCCTAACGATTAACACCCAAGGCTTGCTAGAACTCAAGGATGTTTCCTCTTTTGAAACTGCAGCCAAAAACAAAGATGTGGTTGTGATTGGGGGAGGTGATACTGGAACCGATTGCGTGGGTACCTCGGTGAGGCATGGCTGTACCAGCGTCACCCAGTTAGAGATTATGCCCAGACCTCCGGAAGAAAGAGCATCTGATAACCCATGGCCTGAATGGCCTAAGGTTTATAAGTTGGATTATGGTCAGGAAGAAGCCAAAGAGGTATTTGGTCAGGATCCAAGGAAATATTTAACTATGACGAAAAGATTTCTTGGGGATGAAAATGGAAATCTTAAAGGATTAGTAATTTGTGACATCGAATGGAAAGAAGAAAGTGGTCGGTATTCTCCAGTCGAAGTACAAGGAAGTGAACGTGAGATTCCAGCCCAAGCTGCCTTTTTAGCGATGGGCTTTCTTGGCCCGGAGGATACGATCGCAGAAGAACTTGGATTGGATAGAGATAGCCGTTCTAATGTTCAAGCAGAATACGGTCGGTTTTCGACAAATCTAGACGGAGTTTTTGCCGCTGGCGATATGAGGCGTGGACAATCCTTGGTTGTTTGGGCTATCAATGAGGGAAGGGCAGCTGCCAGGGAGTGTGATCGATATTTAATGGGTGAGACCTCCTTGCCTTAATCGATCAATTATCCAATTTAAATGGATCTTGTTTGCCTAGATCTTGAGGGAGTACTCATTCCTGAAATTTGGGTAGCTTTTGCTGAAGCTACCAACATCGATGAGTTGAAACGAACTACGAGAGATGAGCCAGATTACGGTAAACTCATGGATTACCGGATAGATATTCTCAATAAACATAATCTAAATTTATTTCAGATTCAGGATGTCATAGCGTCCATGGATCCCCTTCCTGGTGCCAAAGAGTTTTTAGACAAGGTCCGGATGAATCGGGAATTGGTGATTCTATCAGATACATTTCGAGAGTTTGCCCTTCCTTTAATGAAAATGCTAGGTCACCCAACCCTCTTTTGTCATGAATTAGAAACCACTTCGTCTGGTCGTATTGAAAAAGTGAAATTTAGAATACCTGATCACAAAAGAAAATCCGTGCAGTATTTCCAAAAGCTAAATTTCAGAGTTTCGGCAGCAGGAGATAGTTACAATGATCTTGGTATGTTGTTAGCCGCTGATCGGTGTGCATTTTATAATCCACCTAAATCAATCACGGTTGAATACCCAGATATTCATGTAACAACCAATTTCGAATCTCTCTTTCAGTTTATCGAAGGCTGATTCATTGCAAATGATCGAAATCATAGTTGGAACGAATCGAAGAAATAGTAATTCTTCCGTTTTGGCTGAATGGTTGTTGAAAATTTACCAAGATATAGGAGCGGACGCTCAAATAATCGATTTGGTTAAGCTTCCCCTGGAAACCTTCTCCCCAGATGCTTACAGTGAAAAACCTGAGGCTGTTTTAGGTTTTACTCAACGTATAGTTAAATCAAGTGGATTGGTTCTCATCACGCCTGAGTATAATGGAAGCATGCCTGGTGCTTTGAAGTTATTTATTGATCATCTTCCTTTTCCTGAGAGCTTTGAAAATCGTCCCATTTGCTACATCGGCCTTGCTGCTGGGCAATTTGGGGCTCTCCGACCCATCGAGCATTTAATGCAGGTTTTTTCTTACCGAAATGCACATAACTTTCCTAAGCGTGTTTTTATCCCTTTTGCTCATAGGGTGATTGATCCTTCATCTGGAGTCACGGATCCAGACTTTGCAAATCGGTTACTAGAACAAGCCCAATCCTTTATTCAATTTTGTAATCTCCTGAAAGATCAAAAATCATAGAGCCATTCATGCCTAAGACTGATCTTTCTGTAGTTGCAACAAATGCCTGTGGGTGGCCAAATCTCAGCAAATTAGAAAACGGAGATTTAATTTGCGTATACTTCAATGCACCTAGTCATGGTCTATTAGAAGGTGATTTAGTTTGTTCGATTCAAAAGTCGAAGCAGAGAAAATGGGCGAAAGCTGGGATTGTTTCCCAAAGGCCTGCCAACGGTAATCGAATGCATTTGGCCGTGGGTATAGCTCAAAATAGTGATCTACTCTGTTTTAGTAGTGGTTTCTTATTAAACGACCAAAAGTTTGTTGGCTTTGCTGGAAAGTGGCTTTCTCGATCTTCGGATGGCGGACTAAGTTGGACAGAAAATCAAGATCCTAAGATCCCCCAAAAATTGAGGAACACGATTCCTTTTGGAAGGATTATTTCAGTCGGAAATAATACTTTGGTTTATGCATGTTATCGCAGCCAGGGTAGGGGCAAGGCCTCCGAATCTTGGGTCTGTTTTTCTCACGATGATGGTTGGACATGGGACAGGTATTATAAGCTTGGAAATAATGACTCCAACGAAGTGGCATTATGTTCTCTCACAGAAAGTACTATACTTGCAGCTGTGCGCACACATGTGGATCACCATGTGAAGATTTGTGAGTTTTCTTGTAAGACAAAACGATGGGTTGAAAAAGGAGCCGTGACCTTACCCATGCAACATCCAGCAGATTTAATTAAGGTAGGGAGAAATTGCTTGCTGATGACCTACGGCTTAAGAAATCGAGGACTGATGGGTCTTGCTGCTCGTATTAGTTTGGATAGTGGCAAGACATGGTTACCGCCCTGGACGATTCATCAATGTGGTCCAAAAGCAAATGATCTAGGATACCCTTCAACTGTAAGTATCGATAAACAAGGAAATTTACTCACAGCATTTTACACGGACTATGAACCTTTATACAAACCTCACTCCTCCAGGTATCGAGTTTTGATTAAGAGGTGGAATATTTTTGAATGGATGACTGCAGAAAATCAAAAAATAGTAGAGGATGGAATGTAAAAAGGGATTAATGGGAAAAAATCCCTTTCATTAGGTAACTACTATTGATAAATAAATGAACTATCTCGATTTCTTATTGGGGCTTCTTTGCTCTCTTCGCCAATCTTCAGAAAACTCATCATAATATCGCTCAATGTTTTCAGACTTGGCTGTGTTCATAAGCTTTTTCCTGAAGGCATGGAAAAGATCTATTTTGGATGTGTTGTTGGACAGGTTTTCTTTTTCGTGCGGGTCGCTCTCTAGGTCGTAAAACTCCCATTCATTAAATGGGTAGTAATAAATGATCTTATAGCGTCCTTGGCGAAGTCCGATATGAGGAGTGACTCGATATGGATTTGGATAGGTATGCTGGGTAAAAAAAAGGGATTTTTCCTTCTTACTTTTACGATTCCTTGATTCTGTAGGGGTTTCAGGTGCTGATAACCTTTTGATAAATGGATACAGATCAGTATCGAGGAAAATCTTTTCAGGATCTAGGGAGGGCTTATTTTTAGCATTTATACTAGAAAATATAAATGGAATCTTTGCACTGGGTTCATACATCCATTGGCTACCGAACCATCCGAATTCGCCACAAAAACGGCCTCTTTCTGCGGTATAAATAAAATGAGTTGAATGATTGGGTGCCTCTTCCAATTTATCAAAAATACGAGCAATATTTTCATCGATTGTAAAAATACACCTGAGGTAGTTCTTAAAGAACCTTTGAAACTTCCAAACTGCCAGAGACTCAGGGTTATGGGATTCTCGTGCAAAAGCCTCATTTTGAGGTTTCCAGGAAAGTTTCCATGCAGAATCCTGCTCATCATTCATCCGTTCTAGATTTTTAGCCAAAATAGAGGATTTTACTTCAGATGCATTTTGCTCGAACCATCCTTTTAAGAACAGGTCATTTATGTTGTCCAAGTCTTGGACGATATTCATATCCTGATATTTGTTTGAGGGTGTCCGAGTAGAAAAATCAGAAAAGAAGGTTTCAGGAACTTCAAACCACTCATCATTAAATTTTTCAATCATCCTGATAGGGGGAATCCAAGGTCTTTGGGTGCCCTGATATACAAGGAGCAGGAAAAATGGCTTTTGGTCTTCCCGTCCTTCTTCCAACCATTGAATGGCTAAATCTGTGATAATATCAGTAGTGTGGCCTTCCAGTAGGGTCGTTCCTTGAGGAGTGTTTATCTTTGGGTTGTAAAAAATATCCTCGTCTTCGAGCGTGCCCCAATTGGAAAAGCCCAATTGATTAGGGGAATTATCCCATCCCCATTTACCAAAAATAGCAGTGTCATAACCTAGTTCCTCAAAGTGCTTCCCTAGGTAATTAGGCTCAGAATAATGATCCAAGTTAGAATGATTAGTCCTACCAGTTTGAAGACTGTGGGCAGATTTTCCGACATTTGCGTTTGTGCAGTAAGCCGAAAAATGACGAAACCCTTGCTGTGCAACCATACTCAAATTTGGAGTTGGGTCGAGTTCTGAACCAAATTGGTTAAGAGGACCCCATAGTTTTGCCGCATGACTTTCTGATATGCAGATAAGAAAACTGGGGCGGGGCAACTGCTGCTCTCCCAAGGTAATTTTCATCACTCCTAAAAGAATACTTAGCCAATAGAAAGATCTTAGGAACATGGGCGAAACTTTTGGTTATGATCCTAAAATAGTCCAACATTTTCATGAGTAAACGGGTTTCCAAATAATACACATTAAAAAACATCTCCTTGAATCATTAGCTAATTAGCTTATCTATAAGTCTATGTGTGGAATAGTCGGATATTTAGGAAGTGGGGTTGCCCAAGAACCTTTAATCGATGGATTGCGTCGTTTGGAGTATCGTGGATATGATTCTGCAGGGGTAGCTTTTCATGACGGGGATGTTTTTACCCTAGCACGCGAAACAGGCCGTGTTGAGAACTTAGCCAATGTTCTTCAAGGAAAAGGAAGCCAATCTTCTTTGGGAATTGCCCATACCCGATGGGCGACGCATGGGGCGGTCACGGTTTCGAATACGCATCCGCATCTAAGTTATGATAAAAAATTTGCTTTAGTGCATAATGGAGTCATTGAAAATTTTTCCTCTCTCAAAAAGTCTCTGCTCCACAAGGGAATTGAATTCTCATCAGAAACAGATTCCGAGGTTTTATGTAATCTGATCGCCTATCATTACTCGACACTTTCCCCAAACTCCGACAGCTTTATTCAGGCTGTAAGTACAGCTTTAAGTGAGTCCCGTGGAGCCTATGGAATTGCTGTTCTTTGTTTAGATAATCCAGAAATGATGATTGGAGCTCGGAGGGGATCACCCTTGGTTGTGGGAATCGGAGAAGATGCCAACTTTATTGCTAGTGATGCTTCTGCATTTGTTGGGCGAGCCAAGGAAGCGGTGTTCCTGAAAGACGGTGAACTTGCGATTTTACAAGGATCGGAGTTCAGAATTACGAACCAACAAGGTCATGTAAGTGAAGCAGTTGCCCAGCCCTTGGATCAGACTCTAGAGGAAGTTGAGCTTGGTGATTTTAGCTCCTACATGGAAAAAGAAATATTTGAGCAACCCCATGCTCTTCAAAACACTCTACGTGGTCGATTCGGGGACGATGGAACAACTGCAAAGTTAGGTGGCTTGGAAGGCCATGAAGACGAGTTAAGAAATGTGGATCGGATTGTTTTTGTTGCCTGTGGAACAGCACGACACGCATGTATGGTAGCCGAGTATTTAATTGAGAAACTAGCTCGGGTGCCGGTCGAGGTTGAACATGCATCTGAATTCAGGTACAGGAATTCTCCGAAGTCTGGAAGATCCCTTGTTATTGCTGTCAGCCAATCGGGCGAAACCTTAGACACATTAGAGGCCGTTCGGGAGGCGAAAACAAAAGGTTTACTTACTCTTGGGATTACTAATGTTGTGGGATCTTCTTTGGCCCGAGAGACAGATGGTGGAGTTTATCAAAGAGTGGGTCCAGAAATTGGAGTTGCTTCTACCAAAGCATTCTCTTCCCAAGTATGTCTTTGTGCGATGTTGGGGTTGGCACTTGGCCGAATGAGAGATTTATCACCAACTGACGGTTCAAATCTCGTTGAGGCACTATTGGGAATGCCGGACTTAATCGCTGAGGTTTTACAAAAAGGAGAGGAGATTCGTGAATTGGCCGTTAAATACAGCAAGGCAGAGCATTTACTTTTCCTCGGTCGACAAAGTCTATACCCAGTTGCCTTAGAGGGGGCTCTTAAGCTTAAGGAAATATCCTATGCCCATGCGGAGGGGTATCCAGCTGCAGAGCTAAAACATGGGCCCATTGCCTTGATTAACCCTGAGTGTCCATCTATATTTTTAGTCGAAGGAACCAAGCTGTCTGCTAAAACCATTGCAAATATGCAGGAGGTCAAAGCTCGCAAAGGACCAGTGATCGCATTTGTTCCTGAGGATATTGAGATACCCGAAGGCGCAGCGGACGATATATTTCGGCTACCAGTTGCTCATGAGGTAATTCGACCTATTTTGGCTAATATTCCCTTGCAGTTGTTTGCTTACCATTTCGCTCGTTTACGTGGCTTAGATGTAGATAAGCCAAGAAATTTAGCTAAATCTGTAACGGTTGAGTAACGGGAAGTTTCACCTCAAGACTTTTGAGATTTCAGAATCGAGCAATTGGAGAGATTCCAATGCTCCCAAAGGAAGAACTTCAACACCAGACGGTGAATGATAATCCCTAGGATTGATGCGGACCATTTCGCAATCATAGAACTCTTTAGTTTTTTCACAAAATGAACGTACCGTAGGTATGGTTATCCCTGCTCCAATTTCAATTACGAAGAGTTGTTGATTCCCATTTATGGATAACCAATTTTCTAGTGCCTTTTCTTGTTGAGATGTCCTAGACTGATCCCAGTAAAAATCAGAAAACATCAGAATATTGGGTCTTGCTAATTTATGGCAACCTGGGCAGCTCGGAAGTGCAGATTTACATCGCAGTGTTTTCATACAAACTTGAATTTTCTGCTTTATACTGCTTTGTGCAATCCAAGGACTTTGCCCACAATTTTCAAGGCACTGTAAATGCATTAAAGACCCATGGCACTCCAGAGTTTGATTTCTCCAACCTGTGCTAGAAAAATGTCCATCTACATTTGAGGTGTAGATAAAACTGGGAATCTGAAGGCTTTGGATCCATTTTTTTAAAATCTCATAACCTTTATGAGGTCTTGTTGATTTATAAAGTTGGTATCTGTGACCATAAAATCCCCATGCTAAAGTGGGATCTTCATGGAACCATCTTGGATTTGCCATCTCCTCAAATTGTAAACCTAGGTCAGCTAAGGGCGGGTAAGCTCTCCAGAACCCTTCTTTCCCCCTGAAATCAGGTAATCCAGAATCAACCCCCATACCCGCACCAGCCCCAATTAAAATAGACTCAGCTTGTAAGATCCTTCGAACAATTTTTCCTATCTCCATTTTCATGCTTAAATATATTAACTTTCTGTAAACCTCACTTTTGTTTTGAAAGGAATCAACTCAACCTCTTTTGTGACCCACTGTTTTCTATAAAAGTAAACACTTGAAAAATGATTTTAACTCAGACGCTTTTTTTAATCTTCATTCTTGCATTAGGGGGTTGCTTGAGCTCTTCAAACCACCATGAACCCCAGGATGTTCTCAAGGCTTCAGGGGTTAAAAAAGCCTCTCCAAATCCTAAGATTCAACCCCCATTCTTTTTAGAAGGTGGATCATTTTCTATAACCAAAGATGGGACAATCTATTTTGTGGATCTCCGAGATAAATCTATTGTTCGAAAAGCAAAACTAAGTGATCCGGAAAATGTCACTATCTTCATAAACTTGAACGAATGGTTGAAAGTCGAAAATTCGAAAACCCTTCAAATTGATGATATATGGACTGATCACCTGGGCAGATTGATTGTGGCAGAATCCACAACTGGTAAAATTTTGCGTATCTCAGAAGATGCACGAAAGCTTGAAAACTTAGCTGATTCCTATGATGGATATCGGTTTACCAGAATTAAGGGTTTAGTTGGAAACGAGAAAAATCAAATTTTTATCGGAACTCCCAATGCCGCGACTATTTACGAATTTGACCCCAAGATAGGGAAATTGGAGATTTTGAATGAAGATTTAGTTCGTCCCAATGACATTTCGATGAACCATAGAGGAGACAGACTCCTAGTCGCAGAGTCAGCACCTAATCGGGTTATCGTTTTTGAGCTAAGTCAACAGGGTTACATCGATTCAAGTTGGGATTTAATACATCTACCAAGCTTCGATGATGAGCCCATTTCCATTGATATTCTGAAGAATCGACCCAATTTACTTGCGGTGATCATTCGAAATAAAAGAAAACTTCTCTTTTTCAATTTATCAAAAGATCGAATGATTAGAAAAATTGATTTACCAGCTCTATGTACTCAGGTGCGTTCCCATCAAGAGTGGCTTTATCTTCAAACGGAAAAGGGAATCATTCGTATCCAAAATCCATTTTCTTGAATGGGTTTTTGAGGAGGATAACTCTCACATCCTTCGACTATTTTTAACGAAGACATTTTCTAAAGTATAGTTTTTAACAAGGCATTTCTTATGGGGATAACTTCCTTTTGACGTTCATGAAATGCCTTCCACTCTTTCCGTATGGATACATTGTGTTAACCTATGGATGAGGATTTTATACATCTCTTTGAAGAGTCTCCAGCTTTGCGTCTCATGCGTGGAAGGTTGGGCTCTTTCGTTGCTGGTTTCTTTTTCAAGACTTTTAAAAAATGGGGAGTCATTGAAGCATCCGAAGAAGAACTATCTGCGACCCTAGCCGAACATATTGAGGAAATTCGCGAATTAGAGGATACAGAAGCTCCCAAGCGTAGCCCGCAGGAATATTTGGATGAGTGGTGTGATGAAGAACATCGATATCTTACCAAAACATACCATGAAGAAAGAGAAGAATTTGTTTTCCGGTTAACCAGGCACTCCGAAAAGGCTCTAAGTTGGCTTAATGATCTGCTTGCTATGCAACATCGTGGTTATGCAACAACTGAATCTCGATTTAATCGAATTCTCAAAGAGATGCAGGAACTGAGTAATGGAGTGAACTCAGACCCTGAGGCCAGAATTCAGGAACTGGCCCGGAAAAGAGATGAGATTGATGAGGAGATCAAACGAATTCAGGAAACTGGGGAGGCTCCCATTTTTGGAGAGGATATCATTCGGGACCAAGTTTATGATTTATCTGATTTGGTAGACCATTTCCTGTCTGATTTTAGAGCTATTGAGGAGTTCTTTCGGGATCATGCCCGTGACATCTCCAACCTGTACGCTCAGGGAAAAGCATCGAAGGGTGATATTGTTGAGCATGTTTTGGATGCGGATGAAGCATTGCGCTCTTGTGACCAAGGTAAGAGCTATTTTGGTTTTCGTGAAATGATGACGAGTCCAGCCTTGGCTCGCCAATTTCGTAATTTAGCTGAGCAGACTTCTGATATTGCCCGCAGAAGGGGACTTGACCCTCAGAAAGTATTCTCAAATTTGGGAGACCGTCTCTTTGGGGAGGCGAGTTCTGCCCATGGTGCATACGGACGAATTAGTAGAAAACTTCGTCAGGTAGTTGGGGATCATGCAGGCGGAAGCGGTCGGCAAGTCCGAGAAACCTTGGCTGAGATTCGCTCATATGCCTATCGCTTGCGAGAGATGTCCTTGGATGATTGGGAGTTTGAGATCGAGATTCGCCCCCAGTTTTTTACCTTAATGGAAGCGGAATTTTGGGAACCCAAAGCAATCGAAACTTTTGCAGAGATTCAGCCTGCCACAACCAGCGATTCTGATTGGATGAATGAAATTCTTGGGTCGGTGGGCGAGCCTTTGGATTTAAAAAAATATCGTACGCGAGTTTCTGAGACACTGGAAGATGTGGAGCAAGTAACTTTATCTGAGATGGTGGACCGGTATCCATTAGAAAGAGGAGTTGTAGAAATTGTCTGTTATCGTGTGATTGCCGGAGAAGATCCAAAACATGAAATTCTCTTAGATCAGCTTATCCAAATAGATTTAAATCGTCCTGCACAGCCTAGGTTTGTCGAAGTACAACAATTAATTTTTCAAAGAAATCGTCTATGAACGCATCTATTACTCATCGCCATGTTATTGTACGCTTACTGAACGGACCTATTTATCAGGAAGATTTAGATCTCTGGAGCCGGCTGGGGGCGGAGTGGGAAAAGATCAAGGCACACTTTCATGAAATGGGCATGGATGTCGCTCGCGATGACTCAGCTGGCTACGCTTATGTTCGGCAGCAGGATGAGGATTCAGCAGAAGATGAGAACTGGGATGAAAGTGTATCTGCTCCATTACCTCGTGTACTCCGGCGAACCAGATTGTCTTACCATCAGACTATTTTTATGGTTTTACTGCGAGAAGAGTTGATGCGCTTCGAGCAAAACCAAGAGGAAGGTGATCATTTATATCGTTCGAGCCTGGATTTAATTGAGTTAATGTCTCCGTATTATCCTGAACTTCATGACGAAAAGAAAGTCCACCGACAAATATCTGGTTTAATCAATAAGTTTGAAGAGTGGGGGATCATAAAAAAAGTGCGCGATAAAGACGAAGGTCTCTACAGGGTGGAACGAATTATAAAGGCGAAGCTTCCTCCTGAAAAGTTGACTGAAGTTAAAAATCAAATCAAGAGAAGGGCTCCGGAAGTAGAAGAAGAAATGGAGGAAGATGATGCTTGAATCACAACTTGAATTAGAATTTACACCCGATAAATCAACTGCAGGCTACCGTCTGCATGAATTATCCCTTTTAAACTGGGGAACTTTTCATGAGAAGGTTTACACCATTCGACCAGATGGAAGAACCTCCATGATTACCGGCCGAAATGGTTCGGGTAAGTCAACTCTCGTAGATGCTCTTCTTACCCTGTTGGTTCCCAACCGAGTACGTAATTACAATGTGGCATCTAGCCAGGCGGGTAGTCGGGAAAGAAATGAACGTGACTATGTATTGGGCGCATATTCTGAAATCCACGACTCCACCACGGGTCAGGGTCGAAAGGAAACCCTCCGTAAACCCGGGGAGACTTACACTGTGTTATTGGCTCATTTCTTCAATGAAGCCTATCAGTCTGAGGTAACCATTGCCCAAGTCCTTTGGTGTTTACCTTCTGGTAAGGTGGATAAGGTCTACATGGTCGAAAAAAGAAAGCTCACCATAGAGGATGATTTCAATCAACTTGGCGACTCGGATAACCTTCGGCGTATCCTGAAAGAACGAGGATTCAACATCTTTGATTCCTTTACCGCGTATCACAAAAAATTCGAGTCTATGCTCTTTTTGGATGCTGATCTGGGTACTCGTTCCCCCATGTCGATTTTCAATCAAGCCGTTTGCATCAAAGATGTTAAGGACCTTACCCAGTTTATTCGCGAGCATATGCTCGACGATGGTGGAGCGAAGGAAAAGTTGCTTGCCTTACAAGAGCGGTTTGATGATTTACGAAGCACCCACCGTCGGATTGAAACAGCTTCTTATCAAATTGAGCAATTGGATGAAATCAAGTCCGTACATCAGCATTTTCTTGATGCTATGCAACAGCGCACCAATGCTGATGATATTCGTTTAGCTATCGAGCCATTTTATGCCCAGGCCGAGTTAGAGCGCCGGACCGAATGGATCGATGAATTAAAGCACCAGGAAGAAGCTGAGCGTGCACGACTTAAAACGGCACGGGGTGAGGTGGACCGTTACCGAGAAAAGTTGAACCACCTTGAACGGGCACTTTCGGATAGCGATGAAAATCGTAGGCTTGAGCAGGTAGGGGCAGAAATTGATCGTTTGCGAGATAAGCGAGAAGTTGTGGGTAAGCGTTCGGCCAATTTTGAACGCCATCTAAGTGCTTGGGAAAAGGGTTCCTTTGTTAAGCAAGAAGATGATTTCCTTACCCTACGTAGGGAGTTAGATTCTCAAATACCTAGAATGGAAGGCAAGATTGCCGAACTCGATGAAAAAATCATTGAAGTCTCCTACCTACTTAAAAGGTCGAATGAGCGAGTAGAAACATTGGAAGATGAAAGGAATTATTTGCTGGAAGCGAATACCAATGTACCTCTAGATTTAGCAAGGCTTCGGGCTTCTTTGGCATCTGAATTGGACCGTGATCTTGCTGAGTTACCCTTTATTGCAGAGCTTATTCAGGTCGTCCCAGATGAATCGAGGTGGTCTGGTCCGATTGAGCGAGCCATGCGTTCCTTTGCCCTGTCTATCGTAGTTCCTTCCAAGTTAGTTCCCCAAGCAGAAGCATTTCTTGAGGAAAATCATCTTGGGGAAAGAGTGGCTATTATAACTCCAAGCACCGGGAATTCTAAAGTAAAAGCGGACGATGATTCATTGCTCGCTAAACTGGTGGTTCGCCCAGAGGTCGAAAAATCTAGGCAATTATGGTTGCGATGGGAAATTGACCAACGATTCCCTCATTTATGTTTCGATCAAAGGGGTAAAGAGTTCGAGCAGGCTAAAAATGCAATTACTTTAGAAGGTCTAATCAAAACTAATGGGGCTTTGCGTGAGAAAGATGATACCTTTTTTCTGGGCGATGCATCCTCGTGGGTTCTTGGTTGGGATCTAAGTCCTAAGCAAAAATCTCTCGATGAAGCACTCGCAAAATGGCGTGAAGAATCGGATAACGCTGGGCGTTCCATTCGTGAATCTGAATTTGAAAGACAAACGCTTCGTGCAAAACTGAGGGCAGGAGTTCAGTTGCAGGCATGTGCAAATGAATTTTCTGATATTGATGTGCTCGGCCTTTCTACTCGTATTGCAGACTTGGAAGAGGAGGAGCGAGTCATAGTCGGAGGATCTGATGTATTGAAGAAACTCAAGGAAGAACACGACAAATTGGTTGAAAAGCTTGATCAAGTGCAAACGGCTCGAGATCAAATTCTTCAAAGAATTGGTGGAGTTGAAGCCCGAGCTGAACGAAACGAAACAAGAATGGAAGCCATTCGTACTTTACTTGAAAAATGCAAGGAAGACCGATTAAGCAAATTCATTAATGGTGATAATGAAGAGGATGCTCGGGACGAAGCAGATGAAGCTTTGCTGAGTCTTTATAAACAAATCGAAGAAGAATTTGGAGCTCCCCCAGAATCTCCAGATGATATTGAAGAGGCTGCCCGTGAGGCTTCTCACAAGCTTGAGGGCAGGATTCAGAAATTAGAAGGCGCTCTAGATAAGTTTCGGGATAAAAATGTTGCTGCGATGCAGCGATTCATTGCAGATGGCAGAAACCAGGCATTTAGAGATGAACTCGTTTTGGACTTGGAAGAAGGTTATACGGATGAGACTTACAAATCCTTTGAACAAGTCCGCAAGCAGATCGAGGAAGAAGACCTTGCTAAAAATCATGTTCGCTTTGAAGAACTTCTTCGAGTTCAGGTGCCTGAGGAAGTTTCTGGTTTCAGTGAGGCTTTGGAGTCCCATCGAGACCGAATTCGAAAACGGATCAATGAGTTAAATGAACATTTGTCCCGAGTTACATTCGATCGCAAAGAACAGACCTATATCCAGTTAATGATCGAAGATGCTGGGGATGACGGAGTCCGTCGATTTAAAAAACTTCGTCGGCATGCACTGGAAGGAGATCTTGAATCAGATGACGATGATGAGCGCCGTCGTGAGCGTTATCACCGGGTTGAACAATTCCTTGGCGAACTCGAGCAGGATACGAACTGGACCGAAAGAGTGATTGATGTACGAAATTGGTTCAAGTTCCGTGCCGACGAATTTTACAAGGAAGAGGGCAACCTTCGACAAAGCTACAGTGGAGCAGCAGGGAAATCTGGAGGAGAGAAAAACCGCCTTGCCTCAACCATTCTGGCTACTGCCATTGCTTATCAGTACGGGATTGATGTTGGTGGTAAGCAGACGGAGACCTTCCGCTTGGTCGCGGTCGATGAAATGTTTAGTAAAACTGATGACGAGTTCTCCCAATATCTCCTCGATCTATTCAAGGAGTTTCATCTGCAGCTTTTGATTGTCCAGCCTCTTGATGCGAAGATCCATGTGGTGCAAAGATATGTGGAGCGTTATCATGTGGTCGAGCGAAGGGAAGGGGAGTCTTTCGTCGGCGATCTTAGTGTGCATGAATACCTTGGGCAGGGAAAGGAAGTGAGCGATCAATCTGTCGAGGACGAACCGGTGACTGAACCGGCAGATTCCTGATTTCTTCCTTCATGCTTTGTTAGCTGAAAGATGACTTCAGCGAAACTACCCCCATCGATGTACGATGGTCGTATGCCTTATCGGAGGTCAGGCTCGTCTGGTCTCAAGCTACCTTTGTTGAGCTTGGGGTGTTGGCATAATTTTGGAGGAGATTCCCCGACCAACAGCCAGCGGGAAATGATTCGTTGTGCTTTTGATGAGGGAATTACCCATTTTGATTTGGCCAATAATTATGGCCCACCCTATGGATCCGCTGAGCGGAATGTGGGAGCAATTTTACATGATCTTCCCCGTGATGAACTCATCGTATCAAGCAAGGCGGGCTATGATATGTGGCCCGGGCCCTATGGCTCGGGCGGGTCCCGCAAGCATCTTTTGGCAAGTCTCGATCAGTCTCTTTCTCGGACTGGTTTGGAATATTTTGACATTTTCTATTCCCATTGCTTTGACCCTGATGTTCCCCTTGAGGAAACTCTGGGCGCTTTGGATTCCGCGGTCATTCAGGGCAAAGCCCTATATGTGGGAATAAGCAGTTATTCCACAAGTAAAACGAGGGAGGTTCTCGAGCTTTGCCGGAAACTTGGTTTGTCCATTCCGGTTCTCCACCAACCCAACTATTCCATGCTGAATCGTTGGGTGGAAAAGGAACTGCTTTCCTTTTGTTTGGATGAAGGTCTGGGTGTGATTGCCTTTTGCCCGCTCTTTCAGGGGTTGCTTAGCAATAAATACCTCGATGGCATTCCTCCGGATAGTCGATTCAATCAACCTCTTTCCCCCTTGCGTAAAAATGAGGTTAATGAACAAAACCTGCGGGTCGTTCGCGAGTTAAATGGATTGGCTCTTGCCCGTGGTCAGACCTTAGCCCAAATGGCTCTTGCCTGGGTTCTCAGAAGAGAGAGCGTGACCAGTGCACTGATGGGAGCAAGTACCACCGAACAAATTAGGGATAATCTCAAAGCAGTAAAAAAGATTGAATTTACAATCGAAGAACTAAGTAAGATCGATCGGATTGTTGCTAAGATCAATCTGCCCAAATCGCTTTGGGCGACTGACTGAGCCTTTTTCACTAAACTAAATCTTCCCGGATATCCTGCAGAGCAGGAAAGGAACTTCGCCAGTCTTCCATAAACCTGTGCTCGAGAGTGAAGGAGACCAATTCCTCAAGCATGGCGGCTTCTACAAGGGTCTTGCCCATTGGATCAATCATTTTGGAACCACCCACATATTTATGGTTTGGATCTGAGCCTGTACGGTTTACTCCGATCACATAAGCCTGGTTTTCAATGGCCCGGGCTAGCAGCAAGGCATGCCAATGACTCATTCTCGAATCAGGCCAACTAGCCAGTACCACAAAAAGATTAGCTCCTTTTTTAACACTGGAACGAAATAACTCGGGGAATCGCAGATCATAGCAGAGTAGAGGGCTGAGGCGGAAATCTTTGATGTTAAATAATTTTGGTTCCTGCCCAGCCATGTGTTTCTTGTCCTCACCCATCGGAGTGAACGGATACATTTTTTGGTATTCCCCGACGTACCTTCCTTCGGGATCAAAAAGAACAGCTACATTTCTTCCTAGGGCACAACTAGGATCAGGGGAGATGCAACCAGCCATAATCCAAACCTTGTGAGTGGATGACAACCTGCTCAAAAAGGCATGAGTCTGCTCTGGTTCACCACCACAGGTTACCTGCAGATTCAGGCTGAATCCCGTGGCAAATGCCTCTGGCAAAACCACTAGGGAGTGTGGCTCCGGTAAACTGCTCTCAATTAAGTGTTCAACCCGGGCAAAATTTGCCTCCTTGTCTTCCCAAAGGGGTGAGAATTGAACGAGGTGAACTTTCAAACTTAAAGTTCGAGAATCTTGATGTTCCTGAATTCCACCCGATGGGGAACCCCATGGTCCTGCAGGCCGATGTGCCCACGCATTGGCCGCTTGGAAAGATCGTAGGGAGGAAGTCCATCATCAACTTCACTGTCGAGGTAAACATTTTGCACCTCCACGCCATTCAAGCCCACCCGGATATGATGTCCTTCGCAGGAGACAATGAGATGGTTCCATTCACCGGGTTTTTTAGAAGCATTCTTAGATGGCCTTTTGAGCATGATAATTCCTCCGTGGTCATGATGGGTCATGGATTCATCCTTTTGGCCAAAGCAATCAAGGATTTGGATCTCCGTACCTGTGCCTACGGGGTTTTGAGGGTTTCCAATGCGGAAGAAAAGACCGCTGTTGCCCTTGGGGGGGTATCTATATTCCATTTCCAAAATGAAATCTCCATAAGTTTTTTCGGAAATTAAGTAATCATCGAACCTATTCCATCCTTCTTGACCTGGCTTAGGATCGATCATCAAGGACCCATCCTTTTGAACCACCCAGTTCCCATTTGTCTTCCATCCGGATAAATCTTTTCCAGTCAAAAGAGGAACAAATTTGGAGGAAGTGAGATAGGTATTAGATTTATCATTAGCCTCCAAAGAATTTACAAAAACGAGGATAACAGCTTGTAAGATAGTTGAAAAAATTTTCATATATCAGAGTATTCTAGATTTTAGTGATTGGCCCTTTGTTAAGGCAAGTTGAATAGACTTGATTAGGGGCTTTCCTTGATTTGAAGTGAAAGGTTATGATTTGATTCAATTGTCCTTTACAGTTAAGAATTAACTGAACTCGCTGTTATTAGAATTTTTCTTTCTTCATTAATGCCCTCAAAATATGGTTTCTGATCTCATAGATTTGGTGCGCAACAAATCAACCCTGTTGGTTTTGTTGCTTATCGGTCTATTGCTTTCAGTTTATGCGGGTAAACTAGTTTATGATCGCGAGACCGATGCTATTCAATTGTCCTTTAAGCGTGATTTTAGTGACAAGGTAAAAGCTCTAAGAAGGGAGCTCTTTGTAGTGGTGGAGGTGATTCATGGAACAAAAGACCTTTATGACTCTTCGGATAATGTTACTTACGATGAATTTAAGACTCTTGTTTTATCTTCTTTGTCAAGGCATAGTACAATACACGGGCTTTCCTGGGTACCGAAAATTAATAAAGATGATCTCGACGCCCATATAGCTGAATTGCAGGGCATGAAGGATATTGAACCACAGTTTGCGGGATTTGAGATTTCTGAGAGAAATTCGGATAACCTCATGGTGGCAGTTTCCCGAGATCGTGAGGTTTATTACCCTGTGACTTACATCGAGCCAATGGTTGGGAATGAAAAGGCAATTGGTTACGATATTGCTTCCAGTGAAGACAGGCGAAACACTATCGATTTTGCGATTCAATCCGGGGAAGTTGTGGCCACTCCTACAATTTCTTTGGTGCAGGACAGGAAAGGTGAGCGTGGTATTCTTATCCTGGCTCCCGTCTACAAGGGCAGGCCCAAGACCGTGCAGAGCCGGGAAGCCCAAATTAAAGGATTGGTATCAGGTGTCTTCAAAGTAGGCCAATTGATTGATAAGGCAATGGACAGCACCTCGGTTCAAAATATAAAGATCGAGGTATTCGAAGGGAATCTTCACATGGACAAGAAGGAATCGAAGACAGTTACCCAGCAGGCTTCATTTCTTCCCTTTTCCGAGAAGGATTTTTCTAAATCATTTTATAATTCCCATAGTGAGGGGCTAGGATCCTTCCCTGAGTTGACCTTTTTTGAGGAATTTGAACGCATCCAATTTGCCAACCGTGTCTGGGGCATTAAGGGAGCTCCCTTTGAAGATTATGTCAGCCAAAGGCGGAGTTATGCACCTTTTCTGGTCGTTGCCCTTGGAGGAATGCTTTCTATTTCGATCTTTGGTTATCTCTTTCGGATGTTGGCGGTGCAACAGAAACTGGAGCAACTCAGTTTGCTCGACAGCCTGACTAAGGTTGCCAACAAGAGAGGAATCATCGATTACCTGAATCACGAGTGGGAGCGCAGTATTCGTGAAAAGCAAAGCTTGTCTATTTGTATGATTGATTTGGATGACTTCAAGAAATTCAATGATACTTATGGGCATGTAGCCGGAGATCGTTGCCTACAAGAAGTGGCAGAAGCCCTGCAAACAGCAGCTTCCAGATCTGTTGATATGGTGGGCAGATATGGAGGAGAAGAATTTTGTTTAATTTTACCCAATACCAGTGAACCTGAATCTGTAGCTAAAGATTGCCTCGATAAAGTGGCCGATCTTCATATACCACACAAATCCTCAACTGCGGGTGATTATGTTTCCATCAGTATTGGTTTGGCAACCATTGTGCCACAAACTGGAGATAGTCTGACTGATTTGCTTAAGGCCGCAGATAACGCATTGTATGAAGCAAAGCAGGCGGGAAGAAATCAATTGAAAATTGCTGAAGCGGTGGAGAAGACGCATGTCTTGCTTTCGGACAATTTTCGGCCCGGTTACAGAAAAAGCACGACTAGGCAACCTTGGTAAACTCGTCTTTCTTATAGGTTGCTTCTTTAGAAAGTTATCTACTAATTTAAACAAATAATTTCTTATGAATACTGAAGATAATCGTGAGTTCGTCCGCATGGATGTACAAATTCCCTTTCTCTACAGAGTGCTCTCACAGGAGCAGGCTAGCCAAATTAATTGTCCAAACTTTCCTGACTATTCGTATTTCAAAGACTACATTGCCAGTGAGTTGGAGGACTTGGATAAAATCCTTTCTCATAAAGTCTCAGAACTAAATAAGGAATATCCTCAGATTGCTGAAGTTTTTCGACTCCTAGAACAGAAGGTAGAAGTCAACCGGGAACGATTGGATGCGATCATCCAAAACGAGGAAGTTCCTTTGCGATGGATCAACCTTAGTGCCACTGGGATTGGGTTTTTTGCCAATGTGGATTTATCCACCTCAGATAAAGTGGATATTCTCTACCGTTTGGATGCAACCATGCCCATTGTTATTCTTCGATGTGATGTGGTAAAAGTTGTATCCACGGGCGGCACCCGCAACCGCGTATCTTTACAGTTTCAAAAAATATCCGAAAAAAACAAGAGAGACATTGTCATGTTTCTTCAGGAAAAACAGATCGAAAAAGCCCGGAGAAAAAAAGGAGATTAAGCATTTTTTC
>Ga0255779_1002066_pt1 | contig 21749 bp, 20 predicted proteins | sample 011ome_21_FD_179977 | JGI IMG/M metagenome (GOLD analysis project Ga0255779, IMG submission 179977) | Coastal salt marsh microbial communities from the Groves Creek Marsh, Skidaway Island, Georgia - 011508AT metaG (version 2) | ecosystem: Environmental > Aquatic > Marine > Intertidal zone > Salt...
CGGCGCCGCTGTCAGGCGAGTTTACGGACAGGATCAGGCGATCTTCGTCCAAGGAAAGCTTTACCGCGCGGGACCGTTCGGATGATACGGTTGCCACACGATCCACGGCCTTGGCGAATTCGCTGGCGTCGACTTCCATACGGCGGGTGTTTCCAGTGGGGATCACACGGGTATAATCGGGGAATGTCCCGTCAATCACCTTGGACGTTAGGGTAATGGTCGGCGTTGCAAAACGAACCTTGGTCTCTGACACGGACACAGCGATCTGTGCTTCATCGTCATCCAAAAGCTTGCGCAATTCGCCCACAGTTTTGCGTGGAATAATCACACCGGGTGTGTCGGATGCCCCATCGGGTAAATCGGCGTCAATGCGTGCCAAGCGGTGACCGTCGGTCGCCACACAGCGAAGCACTTTACCCCCATCAGAATCCGCGACATGCAGATACACACCGTTTAGATAATACCGTGTCTCTTCGGTCGAAATTGCGAATTTTGATTTATCAAACAACCGACGCAGCACAGGCGCAGGCGCCGAAAAATTCGCGCTGTATTCCGACGATGCCATGACTGGGAAATCTTCTTTCGGCAGCGTCGCAAGAGAAAAGTTGGAACGGCCCGCTTCGACGGTCAAGCGCCCTTTGGCGCTGTCATCAGTGAGGGTCACCATCGCCCCATCAGGAAGCTTGCGAACAATCTCATGCAGGGTCACGGCAGACACGGTGGTTGCACCGCCGCGTTCGACCATGGCATTGGCCTTGTCCAGAACTTCGATGTCCAAATCGGTTGCGCGGAATGACACGCTGTCACCGTCTGCTTCGATAAGGACGTTAGCAAGGATTGGAATCGTGTTGCGACGTTCCACAACGGATTGGGCTTGGGACACAGCTTTTAACAAAGTGCTGCGTTCAATGCTAAGTTTCATAATACTTGCTCCTCTCCTAGCCGGGACAAGCACGATACCTTAAAATACCACCGGCTCAAGTCTTTTTTCTGTTGTCCCTGTAAATAAAAACACCGTCAAGGCCTAAGACGCGTTGACGGTGATAAATCCACTTGTTTTCGCGGTATTTACGCTTCTAACGCGCGGCGCAGCATTTCCAAATCTTCGGCGATTTGCCCGTCTTGAATCTTGAGCTCTTCTACGCGCTTCACGCCATGCAAAACGGTTGTGTGATCGCGTCCACCAAAGCGGCGGCCGATCTCGGGCAAGCTGCGGCTGGTCATTTGCTTGGCCAAATACATCGCGATTTGACGGGGCCGCGCATAGGTGCGCAAGCGTTTCGGGCCGATCATATCCGACAGGCGAATATTGTAATGCTCTGCCACACGGCGCTGAATTTCTTCGACGGTGATTTTGCGTTCTGAGGCGCGCAAGACATCTGCCAAACAATCTTGGGCAACATCCAAGGTAATGTGACGACCAATAAGGGACGCAAACGCAAACAAGCGGGTCAATGCACCCTCTAACACACGGACATTGGTTGAGATGCGGTGCGCCAGAAACTCTAACACGTTGTTATCGATTTGCAGATCCGGATATTGAACTCGATGCTGTTCGACTTTGGCTTGCAAAATCCCCAAACGCAATTCGTAATCTGTTGGATGAAGATCAACCACCAATCCGCATTGTAGGCGGCTTTTGATACGATCTTCCAAATCCTTGATTTCGCCGGGCGCGCGATCTGCGGAAATGATGATCTGTTTGTTTTGATCCACCAGCGCATTAAAGGTGTGAAAGAATTCTTCTTGTGTGCTGTCTTTGCCCGCGATGAATTGAACATCATCAACCATCAACACATCAACCGAACGAAACAGCTGCTTGAAGTCCATCATCTTGCGATCCCGCAGCGCTTGTACAAAGCGATACATGAATTGTTCCGCCGACAAATACACAACGTTCAAATCAGGTCTGTTTCGATGTAATTCCCATGCAATCGCATGCATCAAGTGCGTTTTGCCCAATCCCACACCGCCGTAAAGGAACAGGGGATTAAAGCTCACGACTTCGCCTTCACCGACGCGGCGCGCCGCAGCATGCGCCAATTCATTTGGCTTGCCGACGATAAACGTATCAAATGTGAAACGAGGATCAAGAGGCGCACCAGGCAGATCATCTGATTTCGCAAATGATACCGGCTGAGCAGGCGCAGGGCGCGCGCTTGCAACAACGGCTGTCGGGGTTGATTTTGCAACCGTGAACCGCACGCGACGAATAGAGTCGTTCACAGTGCTAAGTTGGTGGACAATCAGATCCGAAAAATTTTGCGCAACATAATTGCCCAAGAAATTGGTCGGAACAGACAGAACGGCAACATCATTTTCAACTGCACTAAATTCAATCGGGGCAATCCAGTTTTTGTAATTATGCGCACCTATCGTTTTCTCGATAGATTGCTTAATTGTGCCCCATTGCAGTTCGTTCATAATTCTGTGTCCCGGCCCGTACAGCGTCGCCATTGTCTGGCGTCAAAAAACAAAAAACTCTCATCGCATCACGAGTGATCCGTTCAAGTAAAATGTCAGAAATGGACAAAATAAAGCCTCGCAAATTGCGAATAGGTGTATCCCAAACCACCTGCTTCTAATCTGTCCCCCAAGTGCGATTCACTCGCTTGGTCACGTTAGCAATTTCAAACTGCGTCGAGCAACAGAACTATGCACTTGACTCGGATTTTTTTGAAAAGAATCTATCTGGGTGTTTTTCCACTCCCCAGACACAAAAAAGGCGCCGCAAAAATGCAGCGCGTTTTTTAAGGTCGTCGAACGCGAAAATTAAGCGATTGCTTTTACGCGTGCTGACAGACGTGACATTTTGCGAGACGCTGTGTTCTTGTGGAACACGCCCTTTGTCACACCACGCATAAGCTCTGGCTGAGCTACGCGTAACGCTTCAACTGCTGCGTCTTTGTTGCCGCTTACGATCGCTTCTTCGACTTTGCGAAGGAATGTGCGAATGCGTGAGCGACGCGCTTTGTTTACTTCTGTGCGGCGCTCAGTTTGGCGCGCGCGTTTCTTGGATTGAGGCGTATTTGCCATAAGTCTCTCATCCCACTGCTTGGGTTACGTATGTTCTGAATTCGGGTCTTTAGGGCCGACTCACGCCCGAGTCAACAGGGCAAACTGGGAATTGGTCAAAAAACACGAACATCAGGGCTATTTATCGCGAAATTGTGGTTCGCGCTTTTCGGTAAAGGCACTCATGCCTTCTTTTTGGTCTTCGGTCGCGAACATTGAATGGAACAAACGGCGTTCCAACAATAACCCTTCGCTTAGGGTGGTTTCGTATGAACGATTTACGGCCTCTTTGGCGGCCATGACGGCAACCATTGATTTCTCTGCGATTTTTGCAGCGGCGGCCATCGCCTCGTCCATCAGCTTTTTGGTCGGCACCACACGGCTGACCAAGCCACAACGCTCGGCCTCTTCAGCGTCCATAAAACGCCCTGTGAGGTTCATGTCCATCGCCTTGGACTTGCCAATCGACCGGGTCAACCGCTGTGTGCCACCCATGCCGGCGATGACGCCTAGGTTGATTTCTGGTTGACCAAATTTTGCATTGTCTGCCGCGATGATAAAATCGCACAGCATCGCCAACTCACATCCGCCGCCCAAAGCATAACCGGAAACAGCAGCAATGATCGGCTTGCGAATCCGTGTGATGCGGTTTGATTCTTCGGCGAACAAGTTTTCTTCAAAGACATCCGCAAATGTTTTCGTGCTCATCATTTTGATATCTGCACCCGCAGCAAACGCTTTTTCGGATCCAGTGATAATCACACAACGGACTTTGTCATTTTTTTGTGCGCTTTCTAACGCATCCGTCAACTCTGACAGCAATTGATCATTCAACGCGTTCAACGCATCAGGGCGGTTCAATTTCATAACCGCGATGTGGTCTTCGATCTCTACGATGATCGTCTCATAAGCCATGAAACAGTCTTTCGGTTGTTTTCTCAGGCACGTTCAATACCATGCCTGACAGTTGGATCAAGCTATCTTTGACACGATGGGCAGAAGAAACTGGATCGCCCTGACTGAACAAGACGTTCAATTGGGGCAGAACATTCAATGTTTTTGCAGGTTTCGCCCTCGCGGCCATAGACGTCAAAGCTATGTTGGAAATATCCCAATTCTCCGTCAGCATGCCGAAAATCACGCAGCGAAGACCCACCTGCCTCAATCGCGGCCGTCAAAACATCCCGAATAGTGGGAATCAGATTCGCGATTTCGTCCTGTGTGATATCCCGCGCCAGACGGGTCGGATGAATGCCCGTGCGATGCAAAACTTCGCAGACATAGATGTTCCCCAATCCTGCAACAACAGATTGATCCAGCAAAACCGATTTAATTGGCGATTTTTTGGCGCCTATTTTTTGGGCAAGATAGGATTGATTAAAGCTGTTCGAAAATGGCTCTGGCCCCAAGACTTTGATCAAAGGGTGCGCCTCGAACTCATCTGTCGCAATCAAATCCATGGCACCAAATCTGCGCGGGTCATTAAAGGTCACGCGTGCACCATTATCCAAATCAAACACAACATGATCGTGTTTTTGCGCCATTGGATGGGTGTGGACAAATTGGCCCAAGGGATCGCCCGACACCAACATGCGCCCCGACATACCCAGATGAATTAACAGGGTTTCCTGACTGCTGAGATCGGCCAATATGTATTTCGACCGACGGTGCATACGCATCACGCGCCGCCCCGTGATGCGATCTGCCATATTCGCAGGGAACGGCCACCGCAAATCTGGGCGGTTCACAGATGCCGTTGCGATAACAGCCCCCGTCATCGCAGGCGCAAGGCCACGCATGACTGTTTCAACTTCGGGTAATTCTGGCATGATGACGATCCTATGCTTCTCAGTCCGTCATAGCCAAAAACCCAGCCGCCTCCAACATGAAGGTATCTATTTTTTAGCCTTTTTAAATTTTTGATGCCGACGCCGCATGCGATGTGCCGAAGGTGAATTTTCATACCACAGATTGGCCGCGCACAGTGCTGCGGCGGCGCAGGTAATGAAAAATGATAAACTTAAACCTGACACTGGATACTCGTCTTCGTTTGCGAACAAGTTGAAAATACCCAGTGTTCAAGGCAAAATTATGCCCATTTCATGTTGGTTTTTATCCTCTGAATCCAAAAGACCGCATTGCAACATAGGCCGATCCCTATATATGAATGGCCAAGCGCAAGGATGATGACATGACCGACGATACGCAAACGACGACACATTTTGGTTTTCAGACCGTTCCAGAATCTGAAAAGGCATCAAAGGTCCAAGGGGTGTTTGGCAGCGTCGCATCCAAATATGATATCATGAACGATGTGATGTCGATGGGAATTCATCGTATCTGGAAGGATGCAATGATGGATTGGATTGCCCCCCGCGCAGGACAACGTTTGTTGGATGTTGCCGGTGGAACCGGTGATATTTCATTTCGTTTCTTGAAACGTGCAGGCTATGGACACGCAACCGTTTGCGATCTGACGGAACCGATGCTGATCGAAGGGCGCAAGCGCGCCGAAGCCGATCAAATGGCAGATCAACTGAATTGGGTTGTGGGCGATGCCATGGCCCTGCCGTTCGATGACAACACATTCGACGTTTACACCATCAGCTTTGGTATCCGAAACGTGACCCGTCCCCAAGATGCATTGAACGAAGCCTATCGCGTTCTGAAACCCGGCGGTCGTTTGATGGTATTGGAATTTTCCCATATCCCGAACGATATGATGCAGTGGATGTACGACAAATATTCATTCAATTTCATTCCAACCATGGGAAAAATTATTGCTAACGATCGTGACAGCTATCAATATTTGGTGGAATCCATCCGCAAGTTTCCAGACCAAGATACGTTTTTAAATATGGTGCGTGCTGCCGGTTTCGAAAATGCAAAGTACCGCAATTTGACGATGGGCATCGCGTGTTTGCATTCAGGTTGGAAAATCTAAATGCGCGGACCTCATAATATCATTCGCCTTGTCCGTACGGGCGCGACCTTGGAACGTACCGGCGCGATGCGCGTGATCTTAAACGCGATGGAAGCACCGCGAACCTTGCGCGTTGCTGCGCGGGTTCTGGGTTGGCCGTTTCAGTTTTTGGGGCTTAAGGGTGATCCGACAATGCCACCCGTCACGCGCGCCCTGACGGCACTTGGGCCGGCATATATTAAATTTGGTCAAATTCTATCGACACGGCCCGATGTGGTGGGGGATGAATTGGCCCAACAGCTTCGGGTTCTTCAGGATAAGCTCCCCCCATTTTCGACCCAAGCTGCAAAAGCCAGTTTTGAAAATGAAACGGGTCTAAACCCTGACACAATCTTTTCTGAGTTTTCCGAACCTGTCGCCGCCGCGTCGATCGCACAGGTTCACAAAGCGCGTTTGGCAGACACAGGCGAAATCGTCGCGGTCAAGGTCTTGCGCCCTGGAATCGAAAAAGCGTTTCGCCGCGATGTGGATGCGTTTTATTTCGCAGCACGGGTGATCGAAATCTTGGCCCCCTTTGCCCGCCGTTTGCGGCCCATGGACGTGATCGAGCATTTCGAAGGTGTGGTCTTGGGCGAATTGGACCTGCGCCTTGAAAGCGCCTCAGCATCCGAATTTGCGGCGAATACCGAAAAAGACGAAGGTTTCCGCGTACCCCATATCAAATGGGCCCTCTCAGGGCGGCGTGTCATGACGCTTGACTGGGTAGAGGGTTCGCCGCTTGGGGATAACGAAGTTTTGGATCAGATGGGGTTTGATCGCGTCGCATTGGGCGAACGTGTCCTACAGCTGTTCCTTCAGCACGCGCTGCGTGATGGATATTTCCATGCAGATATGCACCAAGGCAATCTTAAGGTTGGGGATGACGGCGCGATTGTTGCCTTTGACTTTGGGATCATGGGGCATATCGACGAATATACTCGCCGCGTCTATGCCGAAATTTTATTTGGCTTTATTCGCCGTGATTATCAGCGCGTCGCAGAAGTCCATTTCGAAGCAGGCTATGTTCCTGCCTCGCAAGACGTTGATGAATTCGCCCGCGCCCTGCGTGCCGTTGGTGAACCCATCTTTGGTATGGACGCCACCCACATTTCCATGGGGCGTCTGTTGAACCACCTGTTTGAAGTGACCGAACGGTTTGGCATGGAAACCCGCACCGAATTGATTTTGCTACAACGCACAATGGTGGTCGTCGAAGGCGTCGCGCGGTCCCTAAGCCCGCAAATCAATATTTGGCAGGTCGCCAGACCCGTGGTCGAAAACTATATCCGCGACAGTATTGGGCCAAAGGCAGTCGTCAACGATCTGTTGAATACTTTGCGCGTTGTTGGCAGATTCGGCCCAAGGTTACCATCGCTGGTGGAACGCGCCTTGATCCGTCAATCCAACGAAGAAGACGCACCGGTCAAGAAAATCAAATGGACGTTCTTGTACTGTTTGCTGATTGTTTTAGGGCTCTTTTCAAACGCAGCCGCGTTAATTTGGGTGGCCATGAACGTTTAGGATCGCAAGGCATAGACCTGATCGGCAGGCACATCGGACCCGCCATCCAATCCCAAAACGGCAGCTCCGTTGCGCAGACTGACTTCGTTCACCAAGTGATACGAAAATGCGGGCGATGTTCCCAAAAGATCATCGTCGTAATATTCAACCAATTCCGCCGTATATTGCCCAAACGGAACAGCGTTTCCATCTTGCGTCCGCCCATCCCATGAGGAATATGGATTGTTCCCGGGAAAGGCACATCTTTCTTATTTCACATTTTCCGTGGACTACGCGCTCAAAGGCGGGATTCTCTATATAAATGTATTATAGGGGATCCCGCCTTTGAGACACCTGAACAGGCGGCCAAATGGAGGAAAGATCAGTTAAAAGACAATCGCCCAGTTGCAGAACTGGCAAATGCAATAGACGAAGCAATGGCTAACTGTGCGGAAAATGTAAATTTACTGCATTCACCATTCCCAGTCTCTGATTTCCGGCCAGTCAAAGCCAAGGTTAAAGGCTCTCGGTACTTCGCGCAGTTGTACGTCCGAGTTGAAAGTGACGAAACCCCCATCATGGCCTTGCAGCGGATACTCGGCGACGAAATGGAGGACGTCGAAGTCAAATGAAATTACACCCGAACGAATTTGTCGGGTCAATACTAAAGACCGATGAACCATGGACCGCGGACCATAAAAAGGGGATACCCCTTTTTGATCTTTTGGATACCATCATTCAGATTTGGCGAAGTAACCCCCGCTTCCAGCTCCGTGGCCCTTGGGCCTTGGCTATAGCTTCCAGTCTTTGCGCCAGTTGCGTTCTAAGACGCCCTGCTCAATCAAACTTGCTTCAATCTGCTTGATCTCTGCACGGACCTTACGGCCAATCTCAGCGCGCTTCTCAGCGGCCTCGCGTTTTTCCTTTGTGCGTCTTCCATGCGTAGTATGCAAAGCAGCAATTTTATCACGGCCAGCTTGGGTTCGAGGCCCAGTGCTTTTGCCGCCGTGTCGACTGCAGCGGCCAGTTCGCTTCACCGCTGGACGCTGACATTCACCTCCAGATTTAGTTCGTGCACCGCATCGGACACCGGGCCAATCAGGCCCGAAACGCGTTTCTAGGCCGATCGTGACGTTACCTTTTGCTATCATTTTGAACACCCCTATATGAGTGTTATATTATAACAAATTATAGGGCGTTGTGCGAGGGGGCACGCTTAGTGGAAATCTCACATATAGCATAACTGCAAGTTTGATGATCTCTGGACTGGTTTTGAAATAGCGAAGGTATGCATGATTGAGCATAGCTAATTTCCAGAGCGCACTCAGACAAGCCGGTTATTTTTATAGAGCCCTGCAAACCAAAATCTCCAATTTTAACTTGTACGTTGCGCATCGCGAACAAGTGCTGCCATTCTGTAAAACCCATGCGCCATTTTGGTAAAGGGCGTTAGCACAAAAAACGCTAAAATAGCGCCAAGATGCAGAACAAGAAGCGTTGACATCAAAACGGTATCCCCAAGAAAATAAAGGATCAACCCGCTAAAAGCGACAAAGCCCAATAGGCCGATGAACCCGACCTCACCGCCAAAGGCATTTTGCGCGCCAAGTGATGAGTCTGATTTCAGTTTCAAGCGGATCATTTCAACGCAACCAAGGGCCAAGAGCACCCCACCGGATATACCGGCAATCTTGGGCAGAGACCACAGTGGATAGGGTGCAGGCATGTCAAAGCCGTAATGCAGGACCGTCGCAAAACTCGTCGATGCAAAGCACAGCAAAAATCCATACATTACAGCATGATGGGCGTATCTGCGATGATGGGAAAACCTGTCGGTCTCTTCGAAATTGCATCCGTCACCATGTCCCCCCGCCAAATTTTTCAATGTTGCTGCGGCGTAAAACGCACGCCGAAGATGTGCAAAGGTGATTGCCCCTCCGCCTACGGAACGCCAATAGCGTCGCAGACTGATCGCGATACTGATCAACGGAAACAAAAACGCGGGCAAGAAAATGGCAACCATGATATTATGTGACAAAACGGCGTAGAACCCATCACCACCAACCGCTTGGACCTGCTTGATCAACCAAAAAAGGAACGCAAACCCAAGAACGGTTGCAATCGCAATGAACAGACCATTTCTTTGAAATGCCTGTCCTGCGGATTTCGGAAATGCAAACTCTTCCCAACTTTGCTGGCGCACATTGGCAAGGGCCTGAGGCAGGTTCAAATCAAATTCATGTGGGGCCGTGTATTGGCAGGCATAATAACACCCCCTGCAATTATGACATAGGTTTGCAAGCTGCATCAAATGCCCGTCTGCAAAGGCCCTTTCCGCATGAAGGGCGGGGAATACGGAACAATAGCCTTCGCAATATCGACACGCGTTACAGATCTCTGCCTGTCTGCGGGCTTCGTTGATAAAATCATTTTGCATTGGCCGCGGCCTCCTTGCCTGCAATACGCCCAAAGACCGTTCCGATGGTCATCCCAAACCCTGCCAGATACCCCTGCCCAAGGATGGACCCTGCCATGGTTTCACCCGCAGCCCACAGGTTGGTGATCGGGCGGTTTCCAATCGAACATTGTGCATTTTCATCAACCTTGAGCCCAAGATAGGTAAACGTCACACCAGTTTTCAAACTATACCCGTAAAAGGGCGGATCGGTGATCGGGCGCGCCCAATTGGTTTTAGGGGGGTTTAAGTTTTGCGTACACACGCCATCAAGTTCGGTTGGATGGAAATTTGATGTATCACCACAGGCCCGATTAAAATCGTCCACGGTGTTTTTCAAACTTTCCGGCGGCAAACCCATGAGATCTGCCAATTCTTCGATGCTGTCCGCTTTGATTGGCGGAAACACCGAGGGCATGAATAAATTCAACGATTTTGAATCAATCACGACATAGCCGATTTGATCAGGTTGTTCCGCAACCAACCGCCCCCAGATCGCATAGCGTTTGGGCCATACATCTTCGCCTTCGTCGTAAAACCGTTCTGCATTCTTGTTTACAACGATGGAAAAGGGAACGCAGTCCAATCTTGTGACAATACCACCGTCAAATTTTGGGGCGCGGCCATCAATTGCAACCGCATGGCATTGCGTTGGGTCACCAACCTGTTCGACACCCTGATCCAAAAGGTCGGCAAGCACGACACCCCTATTGTAGGGTGTGCCGCGGATGAGAAAATTCTTGGCTGCGGGTCCCCATGCCCGCGCAAGCCAATCTGTATCAGCCTGAAATCCACCAGATGCCACCACGACCGACTTTGGAACGACGCGGTGGATTTGATCGGATAGGGTGAAATCAAGATAGGCCACCCGATCATCATCCAATTCGATATGGGTGACCGAGGCGTCGTATTTCACTGTAACGCCCAGATTTTCTGCAGTTCTGTAATAGGCATTCACAAGGCTTTTGCCGCCGCCCAAGAAAAACGCATTGGTTCGGGCAAGCGACAAAGTCCCCGACAACGGCGGTTGAAACCGCACACCGTGCTCTTGCATCCAAAGAAGACAGCCCTCGGAGGCGCGGATCGCCATTCGCGCCAGACCTTCGTGGGTTTTGCCACCCGTCACTTTCATCAAATCGTTAAAATACTCGTCTTCTGAATAGCTATCCACCAAGGGGCCCAAGGGGCCGCGGTGCATACATCTGAAATTGCGGGTGTGCCGTGAATTCCCACCGCGATAGGCCTTTGGCGCGGCCTCAAGGATCAAGACCTGCGCGCCCTCTTCTGCTGCGGTCATTGCTGCACACAGGGCGGCGTTTCCGCCACCAATAACCACGACATCCCATTCGGTCTGTGTCACTGTTTGCTGTTCATTCATCTTTGTTCTACTTTTCTACACCGCATATCAGATTGGCAGGTTCATCACTTGTTAGAGGGATGGCGCCAGATACACCTTTATTCCTCACCCACCGGTAACTGCCGAAGGGTGCGAATACGCACCCTTTGCGCCGCTTCTATATGCGCGCGCATTGCCCGTTCTGCCGCGTCACCGTCGCGCGCTCGAATGGCCACAAGAATGTCTTTGTGTTCTTCAATCGCGCGCGCGGCGCGGTCCGGATGTGTCAAAGTCGTTGGCCCCAAAATCATCAAAGATTTTTGAAGGCTGTCCATTGATTTTGCCAAAAACCTGTTCTTTGTCGAATGCAAAAGCGCCTGATGAAACTGTCGATTGAGCATCGAGGCCGTCTCTGAGTTGCCCGCCGCAGCAAGGTCATCATTCAGGGCTATCAGTTCCTCAATCTCGATATCAGAGGCCGAACGCGCCGCCAGACGCGCGGCGGTCCCTTCCAAAACGGAACGCATCTCATACAGCTCCATCACCTCGGCGTAATCCAGACGGCGGATCGTTGCCCCATGGCGCGGTTGATGGAAGATTAATCCATCCGCTTCCAAAAGCCGGATTGCTTCGCGGATCGGCGTGCGACTGATACCAAAACGTTCGGCCAGATCGATTTCACGCAAACGATCCCCCGCAACAAGACGACCATCGCGGATGTCGGACAAAAGTTGCAGATACGCCTGATTTCCCTGTGGACCATCGGCGGAAATGCTGTCGTCTGGTTGTGCCATAACAATCACCTTGATTATTGCATCCAAGTGTATACAATTAGATACAATGCAAGTCAATCAGTAGTTCACCAAATGTCCCGTCTTATCAATTCGCCTCTTGGCAAACGAACCCTTACATTCGCTCTCGGTCTGGTCGGGACGTTAGGGTTTTGGGCGCTTCATCTGCCGCTTCCATTCCTGTTTGGGCCTATGTTTGCGTGCCTCTTTGCGGCGTTGATTGGTCTGCCCCTCAAGGGATTTGGTGTTATCTCTGTTGGCGCAAGAACAATTTTGGGCGTCGCCGTGGGCGCAAGCATTACGCCCGCCTTGTTCCACCAACTGCCCAGCATGTTGGTGTCCATTGCGATGATCCCAGTGTATATCCTTGCCATCGGCGCGATCGGAGTGCCGTTTTTCAGTCGGGTTTGGAAGCTGGACCCAGCAACGTCATATTACGCCGCCATGCCCGGCGGCTTGCAAGACATGGTCATTTTCGGAACCGAGGCAGGCGGTGATCCACGGGCGCTGTCTTTGATCCACGCAACGCGGGTTCTGATTATCGTGACGCTTGCGCCTTTTGTTCTGACCACGGTTTATGGCGCATCGCTCAATAACCCAATTGGTGTCCCAGTCGCCGATGTCCCCCTGTTAGAGGTCTGCTTTATGGCCGTTGCCGCCATTGGCGGATGGCGATTAGGCGTGCGCGTCGGGCTTTTTGGGGCATCCATCCTCGGACCAATGATTGTCACCGCGGCGCTATCACTGGGGGATTTTATTCATGTCCGCCCACCGCAAGAAGCAATCCTTTTTGCGCAATTTTTTATTGGTGTGGGGATCGGGGTTCACTTTGTTAGTGTGACATTAAAAGAACTTAAACGCTTTGTCGCGGCAGGTGTCGCTTATGTTGTCCTATTGGCTGTGCTTGCCGAAATCTTTAGCCAAGTGATCTATTTCCTTGGATTAGGTGGCAAAGTTGAGGCGTTCTTGGCCTTTGCCCCCGGCGGTCAGGCGGAAATGACCGTTCTGGCCATTGTGGCGGGGGCCGATTTGGGATTTGTCGTCACGCACCATCTGGTTCGGATCATTCTTGTCATCACCGGTGCACCGATTGTTGCCGGGCTCCTCAGGCGGTCCAAACTTCGGGATTGATCATGTGAATGGGCGCACCTGCTGCGAATGCGTTCACTTGGTCAAAAATATCGGAAAACTGAAAATCGAATTCGTCTTCTGTGACAAAGCCGATATGCGGCGTCGCAATCAGATTTGGATGGCTCAGAAGCGGATCAGTCGGATCAAGTAACGGTTCAACATCGAAAACATCAATCGCGGCCAATTCGGGCCGACCACGATTTAGCGCGGCCAATAATGCGCCTGCTTCGATCAGTCCTGCGCGGGATGTATTCACGAACACCGACCCTGGACGCATGGCGGCAAAATCATCCGCTGTAATCAACCCCTTGGTCGCCGGCAGCATTCTGACATGGACCGAAACAATATCACAGGCGGCAAAGAATTCTTTCCGCGATGCGGGGACGCATTCGCCATCGGCAGCGGCGCGGCGGCGCCCCTCTTCAGATCCCCACCATATGACATTCACGCCAAATGCCTTGGCATAGCCTGCGACCGCCTTTGCAATCCGCCCGTATCCATAAAGGCCAAGCGTGCGCCCATGCAGCGTTTTACCAACACCCATTTGCCAATTGCCTGCCTTGGCTGATGCCATTTGAAAAGGAAGCTGCCGCAAAGCAGACAAAATAAGCGCAAAGGTCAGTTCCGCCGCCGCATGCGCGGGGGCCTCGCCACTTGTTTTTGAACAGACCAAAACGCCGTTATCTGTGCAGGCTTGGACATCTATATGGGGATAGACACCGCGTTGGCTGATAAGATTTAGGTTTGGCAGACGTTCAATCAATTCGCGCGTCACTTTGGTCCGTTCGCGAAATAAAACCACACCATCGGCATCGGACAGGCGATCAACCAACCCATCAACCTCTTTGACGTTATCCGTCCAAACCGTGACCTCATGTCCTGCCAGTTTTGCAAAACAGGGCAATGCCGTAAGCGTGTTGAACCAGTCGTCAAGAATGTGGATTTTCATAGGTTTCTCTATCACTTATACTGTTGCAGGCGCGGTCATCCGTTATTTTTGGACACCCTAGCGCGGTTCAATGAGAAAGCAAGACAGGGATTTCGATTTCACGAAGCACGGTCGCTGTCACGCCGCCCAAAAAATCTTCTCTGAATTTTGAATGCTCATACGCCCCCATCACCAACAATGTTGCATCTTGTCGTTTACAGAACTTAAGCAGCGCCTCGCCGATGGACGTCACCCTTGGCAAATCGTGATAAATAGCGTCTGTTCCATGTCGCTTGAGATGCTCAAGCACATCATCGACGGGTGGATTGTTGGTTCCACGGACGGTCAGCAGGCTAACCCGTCTTTCGTCTTCAAGGATCCGAAGACTGTCTGACACCGCACGCGCCGCGGCCCGCCCACCATCCCAAGCGACAGCAACGTGGCTGTGTTTGTCGGGCAAGACAAAATTGGCGGGAACAACGATCACGGGTCGGCCACTGATCAACGCGATCCGATCAGGATGAAGCGTGATATGTTCATCATCACCATCTAAATGCTGGCCAACAATCAACAAATCAAACGCGCGTGCTGTGGTCGCCAAAAGATCGTCAACGCGCCCCGTGCTGCGGCGAAACAGCAATCGATCCCCCAAATCCAATTCTTGGGAAAGCCCCAAAAACTTCGCCTCGATTTTTTGGATGATTTCGTCATTTGCATTTGAAATCAATGCTTGTGCTTCGGCGGGGATCCAACGGTGTCTTGAATCAATCACCTCATGTCTGGTGTGGGCCAGAATCGCGGTGATGTAAGCCCCATCCTTTTGCGCGATTGTCGCCGCATATTTTAACGCGGCCACAGCGGCATCGGACCCGTTGAAGGCGACCAAAATATTCCGAATTGGCATGTCGTGCCCCTATTTCATCCAAACATCAGAAGGAACGTATACGTTCCCATCCGCAAGTTTTCGCGCCGTCCGAATAAGACCCGCTGATTTGAGAGTGAACCCATCCTCAGTCGAAAAATCGACCAAAACATCGATATTGCCAGATGCGTGTTCAAGGATCACTTCTGCGGGACCGGTCGTTGGACGATCCAACAACCCATCCGACACCGTTCCCGGTGTCAGCGCACACGAAGCAAGGCATTGTGCCCCTGTCACGGCCATCGTTGGATGTGTGTTCCACGGCATAAAATAGCGTGTCGCAATCGTCCCGCCGTTTTTGGCGGGCGCGAGCAATCCAAATTTTGGCGTCACCGATTTCGTGACGTCACCCATTCCCATGGCAGCCCCTGCTTCGATGCGGATCGCTTCCATTTTGGCAAAGAAATCGCGATTGTTATCAAGCTCTTCGGCCGTTTCATATCCGCTTAGACCGAAATCTGCCGCCTTCGCAATTACAAGAGGCATGGCAACATCCATACAGGTGACTTCGATCCCGCCGAAGGTATCCCGCACGTTGCCGGTCGGCAAAAGCGCCCCCGTCGATGATCCCACAACCCCCATGAAATTCAAGGCAATGGGCGCAGCTGCGCCCGGCACACCTGCGATTTCTGCGGACCCCGAATATTCCAACTTACCGCCGGGTGTTTGGACTTGCGCGACCACGCGCGCACCCGTGTTTACGGCATGAATTTTGATATCGGTCACATCACCGGTTGGCGCAATCAACCCCATTTCAAGGGCTGCAGGTCCAACACCTGACAGGATGTTCCCGCAGGTTGGTTTAAAGTCAACCAGGCGTTCTTCGACCGAAACCTGAGCAAAGAAATAATCGATGTCCGCCCAGTCATCATTTGAACGGCTGAGCATCGCAACCTTGGTTGTGACCGCCGCACCGCCGCCGATCCCGTCGATGTTAAGTTTATGCCCAGACCCGATCACCGCCAACAAAACCTTGGCCAAGTGATCCAGATCTTCTGGCAGATCTGCGCGGTTGAAATAGGGGCCACGCGATGTGCCACCACGCATAAAGATATATGGAATTGGATGTTGTGTCATTTTAACGGCCACGGCAAATCTGCCGCTCCCTGCAAGAGCCCCGGAGGGAAGTCACGATTAAGCGCGCCGGCCATGAGACAAATAAATCCAATGCCGCACACAGTTAAGAAAAGGGTTTTGACCCAACCCGCCTGAGCACGAACGCGCAAGAAGGTGATAAGAAAACCAGCCAAAGCGATGATAAATCCGACAACCCATGTTGCCGCGATGAGCCCTGCAAACCACGCCAAGGTGGACCACAGGCCATAGGGGGCATCCGCGTCTTCGCCCGCCACTTCTTTATCGGCAAAAACAACGTGGCCTTCGGGGCTGCGCATCATTTGCACCAAGACGATCAAACAACAGGCCAGCGAGATCCCACCCACAACAAGCGGCACGATTTTATCGGTCATGTTAAAGTCAGGGATCGCATTTGCGTTCAAAACGGCAACGATCAAATACGCGGTGATGACCAGCAAAAACGTGATTGGTGCGCGTTTGCTGCCAGACTGGATATCCCCTTCGGCCATGATTGATTTTGCCTGACGAATACCAAACACAACCGAAATCACAGTTACGATAATCAGAACGATCACAATCGGGCTGAACAAATAATCCATTCCTGTTTCAAATCCGCGACGGAACTTAAAGCTCGCAATTTGAAAGGCTTGGTTGGAAAATTTCTCGACCGGGTTTGACAGCACGAAACCGATCAAAAAGGCAGGTCGCGACCAATCAAAGCGGCGCAAGAAAATACCGATTAAACCGACACCAAACAGGGCCAGCAGATCTTCAAAGTTCTGACCCGATTGGAAAGCCGCAAAGCTGATCAGCATGAACAAGAATGGCGCAAGATAGGTGAACCGTATTGTCGTCAGACGGGAAATCCCCCCTGAAAGCGCGATACACATCAGCGTTCCAAACACATTGGCCAGCGCGAGCAACCACACGATCGAATAGGTGATATCAAGATTATCCTTGAGCATCTTTGGCCCAACTTCGATCTCACCCGACCCAAGCAGTGCAATCGCCCCGATAAAGATCGCCATCGACCCAGATCCGGGAATGCCAAACAACAAGGTTGGAACCAGTCCCCCACCCTCTTTGGCGTTGTTGGAGCTTTCAGGCCCGATCACGCCGCGGACATTGCCTTTTCCAAACCCGGATTTGTCTTTGGTCGTTTGTACCGTATGCCCATAGGCAATCCAGTCGACGACCGAACCTCCGAGGCCCGGAATAATGCCGACCAAAACACCAATCAACGAACAGCGCACAGACAGCCAGATATTGTCAAACCAGTCTTTGACACCCACAAGCCAACCTGCACCCAAGCTGCTGTTTTCAGAAATGGATCGATCTTGGCGCAATAGGGACACAATCTCGGGGATGGCAAAAATGCCAAGCCCAACAATGACCAATTGCAGGCCGTCGGTCAGATATGGGATATCATAGGTTGCCATCCGCAGCGAACCGCCTGCATCCGCGATACCGATGGTTCCCACCATCATGCCAAGACCCGCAGCCGCCAAACCCTTCAACGCAACACGCCCTGCAAGGACGGCCACCATAGACAGGCCAAGAATGGTGATCATCAGCATTTCGGGCAATCCGAATGCCAAAACGATGGGGCGCGCGACCAGAATAAAGGCGGTTAGGAAAAACGCCCCGACAAGCCCCCCAAACAGAGAAGAGGCAAAGGCCGCCGACAGCGCACGCGCTGCTTCGCCTTTTTTCGCCATGGGAAATCCGTCTAAAACAGTGGCCTGCGACGCAGACGATCCCGGGATCCCCATCAAAACAGAGGCAAACGTATCAGATGTTGGCACCACCGCCACCATCCCGATCATCAAGGCCAAACCGTAAACGGGTTCCATACCAAACATAAAGGGCAGAAGAAGGGACAGACCGGCGATACCGCCGAGCCCGGGGAACACCCCAACCGCAAGGCCCATCGACACGCCAAGGATCAAATACCCCAGCACAATTGGCTGCAATATCAATGCCCATGCGTCACCGAGCGCAGGAAGTGCGTTGGCGAAAATCTCCATCGGATTCGCTTTCTATTAATTTAGATTTTTGCTGTTGTTTTGTTGCGCCCACTCAACCCCGAGTGGGCGCATTGAACCGGCTTAGTTCAGTTCGACGCCATAAGCTGTCTTAAGCCATGAGAGCACGAATTGTTTCGCTTCTTCTGAAACAGTCGTGGCCTCGTTGGTCGCGTTTTGTGCACCAGCACCAACAAACATTGGGTATTCACCCACTTGTTTTGCTGCAATCGTCTTGAAATCGGGGCGATTGCGCACGGCCTCAAATGCTTTGGTAAACGTATCAATCACATCCTGAGATGTGCCTGCAGGAAGGAACGCAATTTTTTGCGATGGATAGCCTGCGATAAAGAACGCTTTCCACGCGTCCCATGCAGGGCCAGATGTTTCACAGCCAACTGTTGCTTCACAAACTTCTTTGAAGCTTGGCAGATCAGGGAAGGTCGGGTCACGAACGATCACACCGTTTTCGTCAAGCGCGCCCCAGCTCATCATAGGAACCGCAGTGCCTGCATTCACCAGATCCATGGATCCACCAAGGTAGCCTGATGACGTTTGATAATCGATTGTCGCCTCGCCACGTTCAAACATCAAACGGCCGTCACCGCGTCCCTTGATGCCAAACACTGGCTCAACATTCATGCCTAGCATTTCCCACGCCAAAAGAGGCACAAGATCCAAACCTGTTGCGCCTTGCGACCCAAAGATAAATGGAATGTCTTTCAATTTGTTTGCAGAGCCATCAAACAAAGCACCATCCTCGGCGTTCAAATACGCAACGCCGCCTGTCCCTGTGGCCATGACCGCGTTCCAATCCGCGTATTCGTACATCACGCGAGGATCATTAAGCAGGAATGGGAATTGGGTTGAACCGGATGAGCCGAACATCAAGGTGCCGTCGCCGCCAGTTTGTTCCTGAAACCAATTCGCGCCTTTGGTCGATCCTGCACCCGGCATGAATTTAACAACAACCGTTGGGTTTCCCGGCAATTCTTCTGACAATAGAGGGGCAAAGAAGTTAGCCCATTTCGCGGATCCACCTGTTTCAGAGAATGGGATCACCCACTCAATCGTCTTGCCAGATAAATCAACGTCTGCCATGGCAGGTGCAGCAAGACCCGCAGCTGCAGTAAGAGCGAGTGCCGCTCGGCGTGAATACTTAAATACGGTCATTAGTTTCCTCCATTAATTACCGATGAGATCACAGCGGCAGTCAAAACTCCACTTTAATCCTTTTTATTTTGGGGATTGATTCCCCCCTCCAACGTTTTTACCTTTGACCGCGAACCTTGCGGCAAACTTGCGGAGTGGAAAAATTCGTATCGTCATCATCGAAGACAACGTGACACTCTCAAGCGCGATTTCCTATCGGCTGAAAGATCGCGGCCATGCCGTTGACATCCTACACGATGGATTAGAAGCGGATATGTATCTGCGCAAAGAGGGTGCAGATCTCATTGTATTAGATATAAATTTACCGGGCATGAGCGGGCTGGATGTTTTATACGCCTTGCGCCAACGCGGTGCGCAAACGCCGGTGATCTTGCTTACAGCGCGCATCGAAACCAGAGATCGCGTTTTGGGGCTTGATCGGGGTGCCGATGACTATCTGGTGAAACCCTTTGAAATGGACGAGCTAGAAGCGCGGATTAGGGCGCTTTCGCGGCGCAAAAACCTTGAATACAGCGCGCATGAGACACTTGGCCGATTGGTCTTTGATCGCTCAACGCGCCAAGTCACCGTGGACGATCAGCCCCTTGATCTACCCAGAAAAGAGCTTGCAACGCTGGAATGTCTGATCGAACGCAAAGGGCGGCTGGTGTCTAAATCCCAAATTATCGATCACGTGTACGGCGTCGGCGCCGAAGTTGATGACACAGCAATTGAACCCCATATTTCCCGACTGCGGCGTCGGTTGGCGGAATGTGGCGTGCAAATCAAAACCGCGCGTGGCCTTGGATATTTGCTTGAGGTTGAGGGATGAAAACTGGCCCTCATACGCTTCGGTTTCGTCTCTTTGTTCTTATTCTGACACCCCTATTGATTGTAAGCCTTTTTCTTGGATATTGGCGCTTTTCCGTTGCACAAGACACCGCGAACGAGCTTTTTGATCGGGGATTGTTGTCCACGGCTTTGGCCATTTCACGAGATGTAGCAAGTTCAGAAGGCGATGCACTATCCCCATCAACCCGAAATTTGTTAACCGACGCCTCTGGAGGTGAGGTGTTTTATCACGCAACAGGTCCGGGCGGATATTATGTGACGGGGTATGCCTATCCGCCTGTTGAACCGATTTCGACCGGTGCCGACCCACAAACAACATCCTATTTCGAAGCGGTTTACCGTGGTGAACCTGTTCGGGTGCTCAAGCTGACCGAAAATGCACAGGTCAGCGGGATCACGGGAACAACGATCATTCGCGTTTGGCAACGGATGTCCGACAGAAACGCCTTTGCGCGTGATCTTGCGCTCAAGGCAACAGGCCTGATGGGGGCGCTTTTGGTCACCCTAGCACTTGTGGTCTGGTTCGGGGTGCAGCTGGGTTTGCGGCCGCTTGATGACTTGCAAGACGCCATTGACAAGCGATCCCAGTCCGACCTGAGCCCGATTAAGCGCGCGGTTCCAATTGAATTCAAAGGGATTGTGAGTACGCTCAACCGCCTTTTTGCCCAGGTCTCGGACAGCATATCCGCGCAGCAAACCTTTATCTCTGATGCCGCCCATCAACTTAGAAATCCAGCAGCCGGTATTCTAGCCATGGCAGAAGCCATCAATTCAGCACAAACAGACGCGGATCGCGATCAAAGAATTGATAAACTTCTCTATGCCGCCAAACATTCGGTGCATGTGACCGAACAGCTCTTGTCACTTGAACGGCTCAGTTATGATCGTACCCAACGAGAAACCAAGGAGATTGATTTAAATTCAATGGTGTCTGAGGTGTGTACGGATTTTGCCTATCTTGTGCTAAAACAAGATATCCACTTTGAATTCAGCCCTGCGGAAAAGCCGTTAATCGTGCTGGGGACAGAAGTGTTATTGAAAGAAGCCATCAAAAACATCCTTGATAATGCTTTGATCCACGGTGGCCCCACCCTCAGCAAAATCGCTGTTCGATGTTCATATAACACGGACATGGCGATGGTTTCGATCTGGGACGATGGAAAAGATCTGCATCCCGACAGCGCAGCCAAGATTTTTGGACGCTTCACTCAACTTGAACCCAATACTGGCAGTGGACTGGGGTTGGCAATTGCATATGAAATTACAAAACAGTCAAACGGCGCCCTAACCGTCGATCAAATCGACAAGGGTGCGCAAATCACACTGGCCCTCCCTATGTCGGGCTAAGTCCCAAAAAGTCCTGCTCATTCTAAATTGCGGGTAACGCAAAACTTAATCTTGATACAATTATGATACGCGGGTGTATGAAGATCGATTTTGATGTTAAACGGTACTGTCAGAGAAACAAGCCCAAGCATCGATATGCATTTTATTTCTATTCCTATGAGGTCACTAAGGAAGGCCACTTGTTGATAGCGGCGTCACGATCAAGCTTGTATATACTCTGTTTTGAGAGTGTCCTATGTAAGTTGAAATGATAGAAA
>Ga0255779_1002073_pt1 | contig 21709 bp, 28 predicted proteins | sample 011ome_21_FD_179977 | JGI IMG/M metagenome (GOLD analysis project Ga0255779, IMG submission 179977) | Coastal salt marsh microbial communities from the Groves Creek Marsh, Skidaway Island, Georgia - 011508AT metaG (version 2) | ecosystem: Environmental > Aquatic > Marine > Intertidal zone > Salt...
GGATGCAACCTCAATATCGATTGTTGCGACATTGATTGCACTTCGATTGAATTCTATATTGCCAGGATAATAGTCATTGATAAAAGCAGGAATATACTTCGTGTTTCCATAGATTGTTTTACCAGAGACTCCTTTGTTTGCTGTTACATATTCGTTGGCTGCTCTCATAGATTCGAATCTCTTACCAGCGTTTGCTACGCCGACAGGAGTTCCGTCAAGAGCTTTCCAATTTGTTTTTAGATTTGTGGATGTAAAAAGGATTGGTTCGTATTTGATTTTCTTTTCGATTCTTCGACCATGATCATATCCTCGTAAAAGAATTTGATTGCCATATCGAGAAACGTTTGTATAGAATTGAAGCATGTATATATTATACCATAGTTTAGTCGTTTTGTAAACGTTTTTTTCACTTTATTTTCAAAAGGTGGGGGCTAATTTCTTAGCCCCGCATGAGTTCAAGTGGCTCAACTACAAAGTGAACATGATTGTGATTGGTGCTAAACTAATAGCAGTTAATCCAGTTATCAAAGTAGTTAAGGCCTCATTAACGTCATCATATTTTCCAATCATATGGATTATAGATTTCATTATGTTTCTCCAGTAGAAGTTTAAGTTTTTCTACTGAGATTCGCCGTCATCAGCCTTTGAGAAAGGCTTTTTTCTTTGACCCAGTAGACCCTAATTCGATCTTCCTAGGACGCTTTTCTTCTGGGAGTTCAACTCTAGCATACACTACGAGTATTCCATCCTCAAGATCTGCACCATCTATTACGACAAATTCTGAGAGGCGGAAGCTCTTCTCAAATTTGCGAGATGAAATGCCTTTATAAGCATATTCACGATCACTTGGTTCTACTTCACCTTTGATTTTAAGAATTCCGTCTTTGAGTTCAATATCAATATCGTCCTTCTTAAATCCAGCAACAGCAAGTTCGATTAAGAATTTTTCTTCATCGATCTTTACGACGTTGTGTGGTGGGTAGTTATCATTTCCAGATCTAGCACTTTGATGAATCCTTTCCAGGTCTTCAAATAATGTGTCAAATCCAACGAATAGCGAACGTGGTACGTTCAAAGTATTTCTTACCATTTTTATTTCCTCCTATAATAGCAAGGTTAATTTAGGACCCGATTATTCGGCATCCTATTTTATTTATAATCTCTAAATGAGCGATTATAAATTTTTTTTGTTTTATGTAAATTTTTTTATTACTTTATTAATTCTTCCTGATTTCATTATCTTATGAAAAGCTTTTAAAATTTTTATCATTCCTGTTTTTGCGTGTTCCCAATATTGTATTTTGGACAGAGCTCCCATTGAGATTTTTCCTTAAAGGGAATCACCTTAATTTGTCTTAATGGAGCAATCTCTTTTGCTAGGTCAGGATTAACTATTGATATGAGTCCCCAATCAGCTAGCAATGTTGATATTGTATTTCTACGATGTACATCGTTTTCTAATAAATTAGATGGCTTTCCATCTAATAAAAAGAGCTCTTTAAAATGGACGATGAAGTATCTCCCTTGCTTATGTAGTATATGACAAGACTGATATAGCTTTTGGTCCTTTCGTGATGCGACTCCAATACGAGTTAATGTTTCTCGTATCTTTAAAAAGTCGTCTGGTTCGTTAAGTGTAACTTCAAGCATGCTGCTTGGAGTCCAATCTGTGATTTGTATGTTATCGTTTTCCACCTTTGTAAATCCTCAATTTCAATTGTTCAATTTGTTCATGACTCATTAATGATAATGCAGATTTAGCCTTTTCATTACTATATCCATAATATTCTTTTATGAGTTCGAGATTATCGACTTCATTAGCCTTAATCCATTTGGACCATCTCTTCTTCTTCCTTATTATATTTATAAAAAAATCAAACTGAAGACGATTGTCTAGGTGATGAAAACGATTCATTTCGTTAGCATATAAAATAGTATCTTGAAAATAAGAAAGCCCACGATTGATAATAAAAGCATTATATTCTTTTTCAGCAATATCATCTACCATGATATCTTTCTTAGATTCATTGATTGCTTTTAAATACTCAAACGGATTCATTTTCTCTTATATAAATTTTTGCTTGATCTTCATTATCAAAGATTCGTTCATATTTTACTTCGTTATCTTCGAAGCGAACAACTCTCCATCTTGTGACTTCTAAATCGTACATGACTGGCCACATTTGATATGTTATACTGATATCTTCTTCTGGTCCAAAGGTTCCTTTATGTATGTTGTGTATATATTTTTTCATTTAAATTTGACTCCTGCCATGACTTCAGTTAAGCATGCAACCATATTTAATTCATGATCTGCGACAAAACTGTTTTTGTATTGATAATCAGCCAAGATCAAAACTAATTGTGGTATTGATTGTGGTTCTACAAACTCGTTCATATTGTCATATATCTTACGAAACATAGCTGCAGGTTCAGTGTCAATATTATCTGCAACCCATTGTCTCATCTGCTTAAAGTTTTTAATTTTAAGAGAACTCATTAAAGTATCTAAAGAGATATCTGTTGCGTTTGCAAGTATCCCACTGTCGATCTTACCAAAGTTTGAATATCTTTGCAACTCATTGAGAGTTCTACGAAAGTCTGGAAAGTATTTAATAATCAGTTCAGCAAGAACAGCTGGATCTGAATTGATACTTTCAACTGCAAGTATTTGTTGTACTCTTTGCATAAACATACCAGCCAAAGCGTCTCGTTCTTTCTTTGGCATAGCAAATTCAATTACACTACATCGAGAATGTAATGGTTCTATAATACGATTCTTAAAGTTGCATGTTAATATAAACCTACAATTAGATGAAAATTCTTCAATGAATCCACGTAATGCTGGTTGAGTTGATTGTGGGTTAAGGTAATCCGCTTCGTCAAGGATGACCACTTTGTAGCCACCAGATAAGGAAACTGACGAAGCGAATTGTTTGATTTTGTTTCTTAATGTATCAATACCTGATTCTTCTGATCCATTGATAACAATATAATCTAAATCAAGTTCGTTGCAAAGTGCACGAGCAACTGTGGTTTTACCTGTACCCGCCGTTCCAGTGAGCATCATATTTTGAAGCTCTCCACCTGCAACTATGTTTGAGAATGTTTTTCTTAAATCATTTGAGAGTATACACTCTTCGATTTTCTTTGGTCGATATTTTTCAACCCATAGGAATTCATCCATTGATTACCTCCCATGATTCAACTGTATCTAATCTGAATGATCTCCAAGCTGATTTATCAAGTGACCATACTGGAAATGCTTCCATCTCTGTCGGTGAATAATTAATAGTTGATGTTACTCCATTTTCTTTTAAAGCTTCTGGCTGTAGAGTACAAGGCATAACTCTTATTTCGCCTGTATCTATTTTTTTGAATGTAACTGTGACTTGCCCATTTTGTAAAGCCTCGAGCAATTTGGCTTTTTCATTTGTTTCCATAATATATCCTATAATAATATGAGGGGGCTTTCACCCCTCTGCTTTTACTCTTCTGATTCTGATTCTTCAGCAACAGGAACTTCTCCTTCAGGAACATTTTCAGCTCCTTTAGATGCAGCGTTTAAGAAAGTAACGATTCTGTTTCTTAATCCTCCAACTGCTTCAAGTTCTGGTCCTTCAAATCCACCTCTTTTAGAACAGATATCAATTATCTGAACCATTGTTGCGATGTCTTTAAGAGACAGTTGAACTTGTTGTTCTTCTGTGCCTACTTCAGTTTCAGTGGTATTCACTTCTTCTGTCATAATTTTCTCCTATGCATAGTTACGAAAATAAGAAGACCCGAATATCGGCATCTTCCGTTCCTACAAAGTATTTATACATTGTAGCTTGAGTTTTTCTCAAGAGCGATAAAATAATCCACTGGATAGTTACTATTAGTCCAGTTAGAAATTAGCTTTGAGCTTATGCTTACAAAGTAATCTCCTGGTAGTAACTTCAAGTTTGGAATACTTACCACGAAGCTAAACTCATTTTTACATGAGTTGTCTTTATCTAGTTCAATCTCAAAAACATTTGAAGTTGAGTCTCTTGTATCAAGTACAGAGGCTTCAACAACTCCATTGTTTCCTGTGATTGCTAGCTCAGTATGACCTAAAACAGCTGCAGCCTTTCGAATCTGATTTAATTTATCTTCTTCGATATTGACTCCAAGCTCTGGATCAGGCATCTGAATTTCTTTTTGAGGAGTGGTAAGGATATCGCTTTCAGAAAAGAAATATCTGATCTTTTGACCACTCCCTTGTATTAATACTGACTTGTCTTCAAACTGTAAAGTTGGTTGGTCAATTAAACTTAAGACTGATAAGAATTCGTTTAAGTCATAGACTCCAAACTCTTGTGGAAAGTCTTCTACAATAGTTGCTGATGCAAGAATTGTTTTAGACTCTGATATTGTCTTTAATTTTTGACCTGGTTTAAATACCAAGTTAGGATTAATTGTTGCGAAGTTTTTTAACACATTCACGGTGTCATTTGATAGATTCATATTTTCTCCATAATAATATATTATACCATACTTTCATCGTTTTGTAAACGACTATTTTTCATTTTTGTCATGACAGTCCAAAGCAATAATAGCATAGTGCAATATCTTTAAAAGATCAGCTCTATTATGTCCTTCCTTTTTGCCATATCTTTGAGCGTACTTAAGTACATTACCCAAAGCAAATCCCATACCATGACCACAATCAATTATAAATTCAGTTGATTGAAACTGATTCTTTGAATAGTGGCCACCATAAGTTTTATCGATATAAGCTTGAAGCTCTGTAATCAGAGCTTTCTCATTAAACTTATAGTCAATTTGTTTAGATTTCTTCGTAAACATCTTCATCTCCTTCGTAAGGATTAGTTTCTCCTGCTACAATTTCATCAGCATCTACTTTGCTGTAAAGATCAAGGAATGCTTCCTTGGTATCGTTATCAAACCTTGAGATACAAAGATCAATTGCTTTGTCTCTTTTATCAAAGATTGAGAATGTTTGAACAATGTGGCAAAGTCTTCTAGTTGAAATAACTTCATCAACGCCATCATCGTAAAATGTTTTACGTATAATGTCAGCCCATGTTACGAGCTTATCTGCAAAGTCGCTATCTACACAGTCAAATTTCTCCATGTGTTTTAATACAATCTTTTTCTCGATTGATAGTGATGGGAACTGCTGATCTACTGAGATAGTAAATCTTTCTAGGAAAGCATCATCAATGATCGAAGCAGCTGTAAATCTACCGTCATCAGAACCTTTACCTTTTGTATTTGCTGTTGCAATAACATTGAATCCTTCTGCAGGATATACAATATCTCCAGTCTTTTTGACTAGGACTGGTTTGCCTTCAAGGATTCCTTGTAAGCACATGATTTTATTTGTTGCTCTATCGATCTCATCGAGGAGTAACACTGCGCCGTTTTCCATAGCCTTTAAAACTGGACCTTTAGAGAAAACTGTTTCTCCATTGATAAGTCTAAATCCACCAAGTAAATCATCCTCATCTGTTTCAGGATTGATTTGAACTCTTATAAATTCTTTGCCGACCTTAGCACATGCTTGTTCGACCATAAATGTTTTACCATTACCAGAAAGACCAGCAATGTAAGTTGGATAGAACATATCTGATTTGACAATTTTTACAATGTCATGATAAGCTCCCCAAGCAATAAATGTATCATCAATTTGAGCAAAGTTTTTCTCTTCATTTACAATTGATTGCATTTGAGCTGCTTGAGCAGGAATACTATTAACAACTGATGTGTTTACCATAGTTTCTCTTAATGGCTCAATAAGACCTGCAAGATCATAAGTACCAATCTTGACTCTATTGTCCTTTTGCATAAGTGGATCCCAGTCTTTTCCTGAGTATCCGAACGATTCGCCAACTTCTACGATGGCGTTTTTTCTAAACTGAGTTTGATCAGGATATCTGATCGCAAGCTCTTTTAGAATTATTTCAGTTGATTTTTTCAAGTTATTCATAATATAGTTTTCTCCTTATCTTTATTATTTGTATATTATACCATAGTTCGGCGTAATTGTAAACGATTATTTTCACTTTTTTTGAAAATAATTGACAGAAAAGTGTTGCTCTTATTCTGCAACTACTTTACCGAAGTTAGTTAGTAATGTTTTGTTAAGCTTTTTAGACTTACTAAACCTTTTAAATGCTGTAGTCAATTGACCTTTTGAAGCGTCTTCAGCGGCGACAAATTCTTCTGCATCTGTTTCTAGTCTTTTAGATTTTAAAATATAGAATTCGTTATAGCCAAGAGTATCTTTAAAAGTTACACATTTATTTTTATTGTATTCTTTTTGATACTTTCTCATATTACTGCTATCGTAATATGTCTCTTCATCACAATCTTCAATTTTGTATTTAAAGTTATGAGAATTTTCAGCTAAGAAAAAGCCGATTGTTGTACAACCAAATTTCTTTTGAAGATTCTCAAGTAGACTTTGAGTTCCACCTTTTCGAGTATCTTGTAATTTGATATGCTCGCCCATGATATTAATAATTGCACCTTTGTATGTTTGAGTAAGAGTATAATCTCTTTTTTGATTTTTAACGATACTGATTCCATTTGTATCTCCATCAGAGATTACTACGAAATTCATATTGTCAATGTTATTATTTCTTTTAAAATTATCTACCATTCTATGAGCAGCAACTAATGATTGATTAAGTGGTGTTGAACCATACTCTTCTTGTTGAGCCAATACATATCTTTCGTAGAAACCCCACTCTTTCTTAGCAAGTATTTTTCTTAAATAAATGTGAAATAAAGCTTCTTCATAATCAGACTTTTTAAGAGTTGATGCAATGACTTGAGGTAATGATAATCCACCATGATGTATTTCAGATTCGATTTGAGATATTAAATGATCTATTGATTCTTCTCTATCCTCATCATACTTCCATTGGCTTAATCTTGGATTGCTATTCGTAAAACCATATACATCAAAAGGAATATTGACCGTTTTACAGAAAACAACTAGGTGTAAAAGTTGATCCATTACATTCGTCATACATTCTGACATAGAACCTGAGTAATCAATTAACATCATCATTCCATGATTTTTAGCATCAGCTAATTTAGTAACTCTTGCAAATATATCATCATTTGTTTTATATGACCATAATCTATTTACATCAACAGAACCAGTCTTTGCAGTTTGAGCTCTTGTATATCTGAAAGCAGCTTTTCTCATTTCGAATTCTTTGACAGCAAAGTTAACGTTTTGTTTGACTGTTTTAAGATATTGCTTGAATTCTTCTCTATGTTCATCAATTGATAACATGTTATCATATGTCCCAACGGCTTCATTGTATTGATCTAATTTAATTTGTCTTGCCTTTTTAAGATCTGCATATGGCGTAACAATAGCATCTCTTACTGGTTTACTAAATTCGTTACCAATAAGAGTTTGAGTACCATCTTCGTTTTTATCTAAGAGTGTATGCTCTTTTCTTCTGAATGATTCATCAGTTATTGAAACATCTTCATCGGGTTGACTTTGCTCCTCAACATTTCCTTGATCATTTCCATCATCATTGGACTCTGAAGTATCTCCTTTTGCTGAATCTTTTCCTTCTTCATCAGTTTCATCAATAGGATCTTGTTGTTCATTTCCAGTATCTTTTGTTTGTTCATCTTGACTCTCCATATCATCGTGGCCAGTTGGACTCATGTCATCATTTTCTTCTTGACCTTCAGTTTTATCTTGTGATCCCATAGGAGGAGGTGTCATAAGTTCTTGTTGATTTTCTTTTGTATAAGCAAGAATGTCTCTTACTAAATCAAGCACTTCATCAAATGTTTCTGTCTTCATAGATCTATTATAATAAACCATTTCCTCATCATTCATTGGTACTTCAAGATGAGCTCCAACTTTAGCCTTTAAGTTAATTTTATCAATAAGTTTAACTTCGTCCCAATCGAGATCTTCATCAACTCCAAAAAAGTCATCATCAAAAAGCTTTTTATATCCTCTTGCCATTGGAGCGACAAGACCAACATAAGCATCTTTAATATGTCTTTCAATTCTTGCATCTTCAATAACATTGATATAAGTACGTGGACAACCTTCTAGTTTTTCAGGACTATCATGCCAACCTTCATATGGTGTAAATAAAGCATGTCCAACTTCGTGACCTATAAAAAGATCAGCAACATCTTTACCCATATCTTTCCAAAGTGGAATACCTAGAATTCTGTTTTTAATATCAAACCAAGCTGTTTTATAATTACCATATTGCACAGTAATATTCTCTTTTGCAAGAAGCTTAGCAAGAGTGCTTTTGTGTTTTATCATATTGTTTCCTTATCTTGTATGTATATTATACCATAGTTCAGCGCATATGTAAACGTTTTTTGGTGAAATAATTGAAAAAACTTGACAGAAAAGTGTTGATCTTAAAAAATGGTGCTGGATGCCGGATTCGAACTGGCCACCTGAGGTTTACAAAACCCCTGCTCTACCTAATGAGCTAATCCAGCATTATTTAATCTTCGAGAAGTTTCTTTCTTTAAAGAACTCTATCTTACTTCTAAACTTGTTCTCGAGTACGTCACCTTTATGTGATATAATAAAGACATTGCTTCCATCATCCAAAGTATCTAGAATCTTAGTCAGGTTATCTACTCCATCTAAGTCAAGACTTGAATCAAAAGTTTCATCAAGAATAAGCAGATTAGATGCTGCACTGTTCTTCATTTTAGCTATTTGTCTCCATGTAAAGAGAAGAGCTAAATCGATTCTTTGTTTCTCTCCTTCAGAGAAAGAAGCATAATTAAACGAATCACGATGACGAGATCGGATAGTTTCATTAAAGTTTTCGTCTAAATGAAATGATACAAAGAAGTCTAATACTTGTAGGTAACTGTTAATTAATCGATTCATTACTGGCAAATACTGCTTAATGACTTTTGTTTTAATTCCAGTATCCTTAAGCATTTCTCCTATGACTTCATTATAGGTTCTTTCTTCTACATACTCAAGTTTCTTTTCTGTCGATGTTTCTTTACTCTTTCTTAAAGTATTTAATTCTTTCTTTGCTTTCGATACGTCTCCAGTTTGACCTTGTAGACCATCAATTTCTTTTTGCACTTTATTAACTTCTTTTTGCAAAAGAGCAATTGCATCATTATTACTATTTATCTTTTGTTGTTTTTGACGAAGCTTATTTAAACTATTAGAGACTTCTTGTTGTTCTACTTTAAGCTCATCAATATTCTTTGTTAAATCTTGTTTAGCATTTTGTATTTCTTTTGCTTTATCTTTTAAGAGCGAAAGCTTTTCAGTTTTCTTTTCTTCTTCAATGGGTTGATCACAAGTAGGACATTGATCATTTTCTTCATAGAATCTTGACTCATCAACTAATCCTTTTATCTTATCATTAAACGACATGTCATAAGAATCAAGTTGAGAAAGTTTCTTAACTAATTCGCCACTATGTTTTTCTTCAGTTGATATAGATGCTGAGAGATTCTTTCCAAGCTCTTTACTTTCATCAAAGAGTTTATTAATTTCTTCTTTATGTACCTCTATTGATTCTCTCTTCTTTTCTATTTGATCATCATTTAACTCTTGTAAGTCTTTGATATACTTACTTTGAGCATCCATTTTAGTTTTAAGAATATCGATTTGATGATTAACATCAGTTAATTCATCTTTGATTTTAGAGTTTCTTTCTTTTAACAGAGTATTCATCTTAGAAAAGATATTAATATCTAATAAGTCTTCAATGATATTTCTTCTTGACCAAACTGGCAATTGCATGAATGGTATAAAAGAAGATGAACCAAGTACAACTACCTGGTGAAATGACTTATGGTTAAGCTTAAGAATATTTTGCTCTAAGAACTTTTGATAATCTCTTGCATTAGATGCTTGATTAATCAGATTGCCATTTTGATAGATTTCAAACTTACCTGGTTTAATACCACGTACAATCTTAAACTCATGACTTCCTATTGTCATTTCAACTGTAACAAGCGTACCTTTTTTATTAATACTATTGATCATTTGATCTTTCTTAATATCTCTATGGGGTTTACCAAAGAGTGCAAAGGATAATGCATCAAGTAAAGTTGATTTACCTGCGCCATTTTGACCAACAATTAATGTTGATGGTGTTTTATCTAATAAGATTTTTATTGGATCGCTTCCAGTGGATAGAAAATTCTTCCACTCACATGATTTAAAATGTATCATACTACCTCGAGGTTTTGTGCCTCCGTAAATAACTTACGTAATTCTGCTTTAAGATGTTCTTTATCTAAGTCAGTATCTACTGCTTCAACATAAGAATCTAAAAGTTCAGTCGTATCTTCGAGGGATATTTTCTCGTCTTCTACGCTTTCTCCCAAATACTCTTCAAAACTTTCAGCTATCTTAAGCTCATACGTTTCAATATTTTGTAATCGATCGACAAACTTATCGAACATATACAAGTCATTTTTATTTATAACAATCAGTTTAATGAATTTCTTTTCAAATTCTGATATGTCTACTTTGTCATAATCTGTTTTGCTATCATCATATATGACTTTCTTAAACATTGTAATTGGATTTCTTACTGGAGTCACTTCTCTTGTTTCAGTATCTAATATATGAAAGTATTTAGGATCATCGACATCTGCCCAAGTGAATTCCATTTGAGAACCAAGATAACTGACATTACCTTGAGTTGATCTTGTATGAAAGTGGCCACTTAATACTTTTTCAAATCTTGAAAATACGTCAGCACTCATACCATGTGGATTAGGCATCCCTGCCATCATGTCAAATCCTTTTAATTCCAAATGAGCTCCAAGTATTGGTGCACCACATTTTTGTGCAAACTCTGTATATTCTTTATAATTAGAATTATTAATCCAAGGTATTACAGCAACTTTAAGACCATCATAGTCTAATACAGTTGGCTTCATGATAATATTAACATTTGACGTAAAGTAACCAAGCAACTCTTTGAGAGAACAAAGCTCGTTTGTGTTTTTAAAATAGACGTCATGATTACCTGGAATGATATCCATTGTAATACCAGCATCTCGCATTGGCTCTAAGAAATGCTTACGATTAGCATTAAGAGCTTTAAAGTTAACAAACTTGCGATGCTCGTAATAGTCTCCTAAATGAAGAATGTTTTTGATGTTGTTTTCTTTTAAATAAGGAAAGAATATCTCCTGATAAAAGCGCTCTTGATACTGTAAGAAAATATCACTACTATTTCTGACACCACAATGAGTATCATTTAATATTGCTATCTTCATGCTTGTCTTGCGAGTCTCATCATACGTTTCTGAGCTTTCATAATTCGTCTTCCAGCCATTTTAATCTTTTCCATTTTATGAGCAATGATTACTCTGTGGACTTTACGTTTCTCTTCACGTTGAGTTCTTTTCTTCATAAGACGCATATGTCTTAGGTTTTGTTTTGTACTTACTTTTTTCATTACATGAATAACTCGAGCTTTTCTTTCTCTCGTTTTTTCTCCTCTTTGGCAAATTGCTTAATAGCTTCATCTTTAGTACGTATAGTACCAATCCTTTGTCTTAACGTATCAACATAAGCCATTGTTTCTTCTGCACCTTCGTTATCCATACCCATAGCAACAAAGTCTTCAATACCCATCTTTTCGATGAACTTAAACTTGATATCTTGTTGTTTCTTTTCTTTGGTTATTCTACGAATAAATGCAAAATAACATATTTGAGTAAAGTAACTAAATGCGTTAGGCTTACCTGTTCTTGTAGCAGTTTCGATATTATAATTACCGATTGCTCTTAAACAGTTTTCAACAGCATCCATTACCATTTCTTCACGATAAGTGTACCTCACGAAGTTCGGTCTGTGAGACAGTCCTTCTGAGATTCGAATAAAGCATTTTGCTATATAATCAGGAACTATAGGTACTGGCTTATCAGCTTTTCTACACTCATGCGCTTCTACAGCATAATCCATAACGGCTTCAGAGAATTCTCTGTTATTGACGTAATGAGGTTTATCTTTTGGTTTAATTTGAGCCATATATTTTCTCCATAATGTATTATTATACCATACTTTTGGTGAAATGTAAACGATTAATTTATTTTAATTATTTTCACTAAAGTCGTTTACAAATGCCTGTTTTTATGGTATAATATATTATCACCCGGAGCGGTAGAGGTATAGAATTAATGTATTGTCCTCTTCGCATCAGGTATCATATCATCAACTGTTCCATTCAAACTGTCTTCGTACTCTTGTAAGAGTTCTTCATCAGTTCGAGTATCAGGTGGGCTGATGGGTTTATCCATCTTAAGAGCAAAATTAACATATGTATCTTTTATAGTCTCTGCTATTGGTACATGCTGTAAAATATTATTCTTAAGTACTTTAAATTGTTTGCTATCTGAGAATGGAAACCATGCTGAGAATTGAACACCACCAAGAAGATTTGGATGTATCTTTACTGGTCTTTCAATAATAAAATTATCGTCATTCTTAATAGCGAGTAATCCGATGATCTCTTCACCGTTTATGAGTTTAAAATGTCTTATATTTAATCCTTCCATACTATTATTTATATGTTTACGTCGTACATCTTATAGTTAAATCTTTCTTTAGAGTATATTTTAATCCTTTCAGCTGCATGCTGTAATGTATAGTTCTTTTGATTTTTCCAATGTAAGTCATCTGCAATATCATATATCTTTGTATCTGTTCCATCTTCACTCTTCCTCAACCCTCTCCCGATCGATTGAAGTACTCTAATTTGGCTTTTACTTGGGCTAGCAAAGATGATATTGTGTAAATTCCTAATGTTAATACCAGTAGAAAAAGTCCCAATACTTGCAACGATAATTGCGTCTTTCTCTTTCTCGGTAATCTCACGGACTGATTCTCTTGTGTCAACATCTGTTTCTCCTGATACGTAAAAGAGTTTTCTTTTATCTGGCATCTTTGTTTGCAATAATGAATGCAATGGTTTACCATGCTTGTCTACATAATTAAACAATATTAAAGTATTCCCTTTTTGATCTAATGCCAAATTACTTATAAAATTATTTCTTGGTTCATACCTTACAATAAAATCTAACTCTTGCTGATATTTCTCTTTTACTATCTGTTTGCAATACTCTTCTTTATATTTAAGTATTAATATATCTATATTTAATTGAGCAAGATCGTCATTATCCATTAACTCTTTTGTGGTAGTTACTTTATATACTGGTCCAAACAATCCTTCTAATACTAACTGATGAGTTTGTGTTCCATCTAATGTTCCAGTTGTACCAATACGATATTTAGCTTCTGTACATTTTTCTAATATACTTGTAAGAGATTTTGCTTTAAAGTTATGTGCCTCATCTCCTATAACCATACCAAAACCACTAAACCAATTTGCTGGTAGTTTATATATTGATTGCCAAGTTGATATAATAACTCTCTGTTGTACTCCTATTTTTTCTCGGCCAGAATATATTCTATGACAGTTTTCTTCATGAGACCATGTATCCTTTCGAGAATAGTCTCCAAAATCAGAGTACATTTGCTCGACCAATGATGTCGTAGGTACTATAAGCAAAACGTTACCATCAAAAACATCTAGGTAATATCTTATTGCTAAATATATGATTAAACTCTTCCCAGAAGCAGTTGGTGATAACAGTAAGGATTTCTCTTTTGAAAGTGTGTGCGAGAGTCCCTCCAATTGATATTGTCTAGGTATAATATCAACTCCGTTCACAGAAAGGGACAGATTTGATAATAAGCCTTCTAGGTTAGGCTCGAGGGATGATTCGAGTGTACCATATTGTGGTGATTCTATCACTTCTAGGTTATAATCCCTCACGTCACAAAACTCACGCAAATATTTGTGAAGTCCACAGTATAATGTTTTCTTTCTACTATCAAATAATCTTATTTTGCCGTCCCACATACGATTACGATATGCTGGCATAAATTTATATCCAGGCACAAAGAATTGGAAATGCTCAGAGAGTTCCATTTCAATAGATGGGTCAGTTTGAATATTTAAGAAGACTTCATTCTTCTTTTGAATAGTAATGGTTTCCATTAGATACCGCTTACGAACTTCCGCCATTCAATCATGTTCTTTATATTTTGATGTCGCCATTTGACATTCTCTAGTATCTCTTTTAATGTTGCACATACTTCTTCTAAGTACTGTATTTTTGCTTGATGTTCTTGTATTAATGGATCAGCATCATAGTATCTATCCATATCTCCTTTTAAAACAGTAAGACCATTTAAAGGATCATAGTCCCAGCCTTTTTCATCAATCTCTTCTTTAGACATTTTACCATTATAGTGTAACCATTTGTCTTTAAGAAGAACTTTGAATTCAAGTTCAGCTTTTTTAAGTTTCATTCGATTTACAGAAAGTAATTCGAGATATTTACCGTGAAGTTTAGCGGAGTCTCTTGATGTCTCATCTAGATTCATTTCATCTATAATGGAATCAGTCTTCCACATTTCTAAGATTTGTTGCAAATTATTCATAATAATATTATACCATAGTTTTAGTGATTTGTAAAGGACTTTTTATACAAATTCAAAGTTAGTATAGTTAAATGTAATATCCATTTGGACATACTCTATACTTTCTGTCTGAGTATCAAATTCAACTGCAGACATACTTGTTGGAAACACTCCTTTAAATGCAATCTCTTTTACTACATTATTATGTGATGATAGTATTAAAAGAGTAGCATCAACCTTAAAATCTTCAGCATTATTTGTTTGAGCTAAATTGTGTATCCAATCAAAAGTTTCAACATAGTTTTCTAAATTCTCAGTAACATTAACACGTAATGTTAAATCTTCAAAAGTAAGTCTATCACCTGTAAATGCTAAATTGACTCCTCTATAAGATTGTTCAGCAGCTGTCATACTTATACCAGGTAAAGTAGCTCCTACTGCAAAATATTCTAAGTTAGGATATAACGTATCTATTTTAAATTGAAAGCCTGTAGGGCTTAAGAAATTCTTGTTTGTAGTTAATGTTGCCATACTACTATTTATACACCTTAAAATGTTAAGATAAAGAAAAGGGGTCTAAAAAGACCCCTTTAAATGAGTGATTAACTCTGGCTTACACCATGATGTCGTCAACTCTGAAGATTCTAAAGTATTGGTTAGCTCTATCAGTACCAGTACCGTTAGCAGCTACAAATGGGTTTGCGACCATTCCATACCTTGTTTTGAATCCCATTCTTGGTTGGAAATCGTTCTCACCGACCGCTTTAACCATTGTTAAAGGAACGTAAGGACAATAGAACATACCAGCATCATACGGGTTAGTTCCTCTGTATCCAACACAAACGAAGTCAACAGTAGCATACGGATCAATGTAAACTTTAACTCTTCCGTTAAGAACACCAGCAAAAGTATTACCTGTGTCATCAACATTTAAGTTAGCTGATAAAGCTGGAGTATAATCCAACATTCCAGCAGCAGCTAAAGCTGAAGCAACATCTGAAGAACAGATAACAAAGTTACCTTTTCCACGTCTTGTTTCTTTAGCAATAACGTTACATTCTCTTTCGATCTGCATGATAAGACCTTTAAATCTTTCTACCATCCATCTTCCATCTGAGTCTGTGTTAACATCAAAAATACCAGAAACAGCTGTTGAAGTTTGAAGAGCACCAATTTTAGCTTTCTTCAAGATTGTTCTAACAACTTCTCTGTTAATTTCAGCAAGAATTTCTGCTGATAGGATGTTAGCCAATTCGCCTTCAGCATCCAACCCGTGGATTGCTTTAAGGTCTTGTGCTAATTCCATTGTGTACTCAGCTTTAAGAGCTCTTGATTTAGCTGTTACAGTTGATTTCTCAATTGAAAAAGCCATCTCATTGAAAGAACCGTCGCCAGTTCCACCAACTCCCAATCTCTCTGCAGCTGATGTACCTAGACCTTCACCGAGTGTTGAAACTGTATCAGTTTCGTCTGCGATTGTGCCATCAGTATCAGCATCTGTTACACCACTTAATCCTGTTGGATCAGGCTGATGTGTACCAGTTCCTGAGAAGCCAGTATTAGCTTCATCGAATAAAGCTTCAGTACCGCCCTGAGTTGTGTATTTTGATTTCATTGCAAAGATAAGTCCTGTAGGACCACTCATTGGTTGTACACCAGCGATATCATATGCAATCAAGTTAGGCATTGCTCTACGAACTAAAGAGATTAATACTGGATCAAAAGTTCCAATATTACCACCACCAATGTTATTGGCAGCTGCTGCTTCAGAAATATAATTTCCTTGCATTTGAGCTCTTTCTTCTTGTAGGGCAATTTCCTGATTTTCTAACAAGCGAGCTGTTACAGCCTTCTTGTAGTTATCTTGGATAGATGGAGCTGACTCGTGATCGAGAACAGGACCCCATTTTTCCATTAAATTTTTATCTGCGTTAAACATTTCTGTTTCCCCTTATTTAGTGAAATTTGTTATAGCTTGTGTATATTTAGCCATTGACTCAGATACAGCTTCTTCTGAAACATTATCTTCGCCTAATAAACTATCAACCTCATCAGCTGTTTCGCTAACATCTGATTTGAAGTATGATTCTTTAACAGTTTTAACTTTCATTTCAAAAGTTTCTTTGTTATCGAATTCAATATCTTCAACTAAAGATGCTAATTTCTCAGCTTCAGTTTCTGCAAGCCCTGAAGATTGTTCTCTGACAACTTCTTGCTTTTCAAATTCTTGAACAGCAGTGTGTAGTCTGATATTATCTTCTGTGGTTTTGTTTAAAGTCTCTTCGAGTTCAGTGACTTGTTCGTTGAGGTCATCAACTAAGTCTTCTTTACCTTCAGGTACTTCGATATAGTGCTCTTTAAACACTGACTGAAGTGAAGTCATAAACTCTTCAGCAATTTCAGTCCTAAGACCTTGTTGCACTTGTAGTTCATTTTCTTTCATCCATCCTTCAACTACATAGTTAAGGTATGAATCTACCTTTTCTACGAGAGAAGATTGAACTTCTGAAACTTCTTCTTCTAAATTTTGCGCATATTCTGCTTCAAGTCTGTCAACTTCTTCGCTTAACTTACTTGTAAGTACTGCTTCGAAAATTGCAGATGCCTTGTCACGGAATCCTTCTGAAAGTGTAGCTTCTTCTTTGATGATTGCATTGATATCTTCATCAAAATCAATTGCCTCAACCTTAGCTTTCGCTTTAGGTTCTGGCATTTTGCCCTTAACAGCGTTAGCTGCGTCATCGCCTGATTTTACTGAATCTTCTTCGCCATCAATAGTTACTAACTTTGCAAACATTTTTTGCGCGTCTTCTTTCTTTGCTTTCTTAAGCATTTCGACTGCTGCTTGAATTACGCCAGCTTTAGTTTTTGGAGTTTGAACAGTTTCCTTTTTAGGTTCATGTTCTTCTTCCTCATCCTCGTGCTTGCCTTCTTCTAAAGATTCGCTTTCTTCTGATACAACTTCCTCGTCTAAAATTTCTTCATTTTCAACGAGCTCTTCTGTTGTTTCTTCTGAAACCTGCTCTTCGCTTTCAACAGTTTCAACTACTTCTTCAGCGTTATTTAAAACGTCGTCTGACATAGTATTCTCCTATGATTTTAGATTTAACTTAGAGAGGAAATTTTTAAAAGCTCTTATTTCAACTTCAGGTAAATTTTTACTTGAAGTACTTCTAATTTCAGTCTCAATTTCTTCAATATCTTGTTGACGAATTAGCCCATTATCCCATACCCATTCAACACCTTCCATAACTCCATTTACAAATGCACTTGGAGCTGAAGGGTCTTGAACAATATCTACAGTTGATAACATAAAGTCATCTCCCACGTATTGAGCGCCATTCTTCTGTACAAGACTTCCCATACCACGACTTGATACACCAAGCTTAACTCCACCTTCGAGTAGTCCTTCGACTATTTGTCCCATAGGAGTTTTCAAGATTGATGCCTTTCCTACAACATCATTTCCCTGCCAATGCAGATCTGTGATTTTGTGTGAAACTTTATCCAGGTTTACTGTTGGTCCTTCTGGATGATTTAACTCTCCAACAGCTCTTCCTGTTTTAACTTGTTCGGTTACGTATTTTTCTACAGCCTTTTCAAGACTTTCTTTTGTGTAGATACGACCATTTCTGTTCTTTTTTTCCGATTGCATAAATACGCCTTCGATAAAATAGTTCTTAGAACCATCTTTCTTAGCTTCGCAAATCGTTTCTAAATTTTGTTCTACATATTCGGTTATTAATTTCATTTAGATACCTAGTAGTTTTAGCATATCATCTGCTGCTTTTTGAGCTTCTTTTTCGTTTTTAAAGTTATTATCAAGAAGTTCTCCATCTACATAGACGGAAAATTTTGTACCTTTTTTAGCAAGTACAACTTCTTTATCTTTACGCTTACCAGCTTTGAAAGATTTAACTTTCTTTTCGCCGCCTGCAAGTTTAACTTTTTCTCTAAGCTCTACAAATGATAGCATGGATTATTATCCTTCTGTTGTTTCTTCTTCAGCTACTTTACGCTGAACCATTCCTGATGCTATTTCAATTTTCTTAGCATCAAGAGCTGCGGCCATTTTATCAGCCATAAGAGTATTAAACTCTTTATTAGCTTTTACGTTATCGCCATCATTTAAGTTTTGAATCAAATCATTTACTGCCATTTTTTTTATTCCTGTTTATATATTTATAAAAAATCATATCCTAATCAAACCGTGGATCATCTGGATCTGGCATATCATTCTCGCCAGACTTATTCTCAGCATCGATTTGTTTTTGGATTTCCTCAATTTCTTCGTCATTAAAGCGAAGAATATTTTTTCGTACCCATTCATTAGATATAAATCTACCGATATGTTCATCTAATGAACTAAGCATCTCAAACCTTTCTCTTATCATTTCTGATTGTTTTAATTCAGAAAAATAGTTATCTTCAATATAATCAAAGGCAATACTTTCTTTCCAAGTTTTCCAATCATCTCGAGTTATAATACCCTTTAATAAGAGTTGAGTTTTGAGAAGTTGCATAAACAAATCAGAGAATCTTTTTCTTAATCTGTCTATAAACTTCTTAAATTTAACTTCGTCTCTTGTAATCTCAGTTGTTCTTCCAAGACTATATTGAGCTTCTTGTTCTAAACGATTTACTGGAACATTGAGTGATTTATATAGTTTCTTTTGGAAGTATATAATATCATCTATTTGTCCAAGATTCTCGCCGCCTGGTAGCGTGGTAATTTCAGTTCCTCTTCCACCTTCTCTTCTTGGTAAGAAGAAATCTTCCAACATACTCATATGTTTTCGATCATCTTTGATATCACCAGTCTTTGCATCATATACCAATTTGTTTCTATATTGATTCATAATACCACGTAGGTATTCTTCGGCTTTACCTTTAGGTAAGTTACCAACATCAATATAAAATATCCTACGTTCTGGGGCACGTGATATTCTGTATATAACCAATGAATCTTCCATCATTCGAAGTTGATTTACTGGCTTTAATGCTTTATGTAAATATGATAAAATCCTTTTTCTTTGTGGATCCATTACACCAGATGTACAATATGCAATTGCATCAGGATATATTTTTAAACCCTGATTAGCTCCATTCATTGTTTTATCTTGGAACATAAAAAACTCATCAACCTTTTTAATAAGTTTAGCTCCAGTTTTTGGATCAGTTGTTTCTTCGATCTCTTTCACCTTTCTTAATTTGGTAGGATCGATATAACGTAATTCTTTTATTCCCTGCTTAGGATTTTCATTATTAATAATGATATGATATGGTAATCTACCATCAACATACCATCTTCTAAAGATATCGTGAGCATAAGCATTAAAACTTAAAAGCGATAAGATATTATCGAACTCATGTTTAATTGATTCTTTAATTTTATCTGAAACTTCTAATTCATCTAAAACAATATTAATAGGAGCTTCATCATTATCTCCGACTATTGATTCATTAATAATGTCTTCAACAGCTGCATCGCATTCAGGTTGTGACGCGATATCTCTGTATTTCATAATTAAATCATTATCATTCTTGGCTTTGTCGCCGTCCATATCAATGTAGGCACCAAAATGCCCACCGGCCTGTATAACACCAGTGCCGTCCTCATCAGTTTTTGGTACAAATGAAGGTAATTCTTTACCTTTTGTACTTTTTCTATTGATTTCGAATCCGAAAAATTCTGCCATAATTTACCTCATATTATCAGAGGGGACTTTGCATCCCCTCATCTAATATTATTTATATACCTACGAAGTAGTGTTACTTTCCCAGTATTGTACTTGGAATTCAACTGTGAACTCTTCAATGGTATTTTCTGAATCATAACTGACTTCTATCTCAGAGACGTTAGTTGGAAATAGACCTCTAAAGTCGTATCTCTTTGTAACTTCTCCAGCTTTATTCAATTGTTCAACAATTGCGTCAGCCTGATAGTCTGTAGGATTTGATAACCCTGTGTTGTCGTTATTATTATTAATACCATTCATCCAACGTTCCATAGCGTTACGAACTTCGAAACCAGTGTCATTAATGACAGTGATTGTCCAAGGATCAAATGTTCTGTCACCAGCTATTTGCAATGTTCTACCTCTGAATAATACAGGGATAGGTGCAATAATTGATGCAGGCATTTGAGCTGTTTTACACATGAATGATGTCAATTCAACATCACCTTGTGCATAACTTGGATAGTTCATAGTTACCTTAAAAAGGTTGGATCTTGCGCCACCGCCTACTAGTTTAGATTTAAAATCATCTACGCCTAAAATTGCCATGTGTTAGTCCTCCTATGAACCTGAGATCTCAGAGAATTCAACTCCGGATCTGGTTGCTACAAAGTTCAGTGTTATGAAGTTAATAGATCTGCTTGGCTTGATAAAGATATCTGCCACAAATCGATTTCCATCAATCACTGCGCTAGTGTTGTTAGTTTCGTCACAAACTACTAAAAAGTCTGTAAGTCCACGTCTACCTTTGACGTCTCTTAAGAACGGTTCAACTAAATTTCTGAACTGTGCTCTTGTAAATTCGTCGTTAAATTCGAATAGTTGCGCTTTAGCTGCTGTGCTAACCGCTTTTTCTAATGCGATAAAAAGTCTACGTACATTTATTCTATCGAATGCTGAAGGTCTACTTAATAAAGTTTTGTCACCAAATAATAATGTACCTTGTCCAGGTAATGATACTATTGGGTTGACTCGAGCTTTATATAAAGTATCTCTGTCTGCTTTCTTAGGATTAAATGCAAGTTTTGTTACTCCTAACAATTGACCTCTATTTACACCTGCTGGTGAGAACCATGCGTCTGCTACTGAATCAGTATTAGCACATAATCCTGCGTGATGTCCTGCAGCTCCTATCCATCTGTATACATCGTTATATTTGTCGTATACATATAGTGCTGTGGAATCGCATGATGCGTAAGAAGTAGATGTTAAACCATCAGCAAATGCTTTCACATCTGTTGCTGGTGTTGAACTACCTACTGTGTCTTCGATTGGAGGTGATACAAAAGCCATACAATCTTTTCTTGCGTTAACGATAGAAATTAAATCCTCTGCTATTGTCTCTGCGCCATTGGCGTCTGGAGTAGCAAATAATAAATTTACATCTACTGTTTCTGCATCTTCTAAAAGATCGTATCCTGTTGCAATTTCTCCAACTGTTGGAGCGTTATCGTCTGATCCACCTGAAAGTGAACCTTCAATTGCT
>Ga0255779_1002082_pt1 | contig 21662 bp, 17 predicted proteins | sample 011ome_21_FD_179977 | JGI IMG/M metagenome (GOLD analysis project Ga0255779, IMG submission 179977) | Coastal salt marsh microbial communities from the Groves Creek Marsh, Skidaway Island, Georgia - 011508AT metaG (version 2) | ecosystem: Environmental > Aquatic > Marine > Intertidal zone > Salt...
GCATGTCCGGATCGAGCGTTTTATGCGCGCGACGCAGCGCTCCTTCCGTACCCCGCTGACCAAGCTCCTCTTCAGCCAAACCGGTGACAACGATCGGCAGCTCATGGGGGGGGAGACCATCGGTATAGTGAAGGACTGAGGTTACGGGCAGGTTTTCACACCCCACGGGGCCATCAATGATGACTTGCAGTCCCTTGACGGCGGTAAAGATATAAACCGATCCCCAGTAGCCGCCAGCACGATCGTGGTCAAGCACTAACATCAGGCTGCCCCCCCGATTCGTGTGAGACCGGCTTCACGAGCAGTTTCTTTTGTCCAAACCCCAGCGGCCTCACCCGAGCCGACGCCCTCAAAAAACGCGTCCATGGCATCGAATCGATGTTTGTTACCCACCGCGGTATTAATGATTTGCGCGAGCGATCCCGCACCCGCCGGCCCCATTAGAGGGCGGGCGGATATAAGGTTGGTGAAGTACAGGCCGGGAACACCTGCTTCCTTGGCATGCTGCACAACCGGTGTTGTACCGATGGCAAGATCGGGTTCGAAGCTATCCATGGCACAGAGGTCATCTTCGAGGGACGCTCGAAACTTGACGCAAACACCGTGGGCTTCGAGCCATTCACGGTCTTCTTGATTCCACTTGGTGCTCGGGCAGGCAGAGCCAACATAACGAAGATCGGCACCGCTCTCCACAAGCAGGCGTCCAACCAGAAGTTCTGACCCTTCATAGCCCGAGAGCGTTATCCGAGCCTTGATGGGGTTCTCTGCGAGCGCAGCAGTGATCGCCCCTCGCATCGCATTTTGCTGTGTCTGCACCACTGAGGGTGACAGACCAAATTGGTCGCCGACTTTTCCTAGCCACGCAATGGTGCCCTCAACACCGACAGGTGCGGACCCGATGACCGGTCTCCCCGCGGCCTGAAACTCTCGCTGTGAGGCGACATAGAAGGGGTGCAGCATCGCCGCCGCATCACAGGCCATGGCGCCGTATAACTCACGCCACTCCCGGGTTGGTACGACGGGACCCGCCGCGATGCCAAGCGGTCTGAGTAGTCGGTCAATAATGATGGCATCGACCGGAAAGATTTCGCCCAGCAGAGCGATAGACGGTAGTTTCTCTGCTGAATCGCCGCCCCTAGGTCGAGCAACCGGTCCGGCAGCGGCTTCGGCGCGTGCGTATTTGAGCATTGCGGCCGCCAGCACGTCTTTTGCTTCGGCGTGAGTTGGGACGCCGAAGCCGGGCACGTCGATGCCAATAATGCGAACGCCATTAATTTCTTTTGGCAGTAAATCGAGCGGCACACCTGATGCGGTAGGGACGCAGAGGTTGATAACAACTACCGCGTCATATTTTTTAGGGTCAGCAAGGGTATGCACTGATTCGCGAATATCCTCAAACAACTTACCGGTGACCAGGCTCTCCGAATCAAAGGGTACGTACCCGACCGTGCGCCTAGCACCGTAGAAATGTGAGGTAAACGTCAAGCCGTAAACGCAGCAGGCCGATCCGCTGAGAACCGTTGCCGTTCGCCGCATTCGAAGGCCGACGCGCAATGAGCCGAATGCCGGGCACATGCTTTGGGGCTGGTCGTGGGGGCCAACGGGGTAGTCCTCGGCATACTGCGCTAGCAGCTCCTGATTTGCCTTACCCCCGGCTCCGTTCGCCAGCGCTTCACGATCGCCGTGGCAGCCAATGGCCTCGGGTGCAGTATCGGAGGCGATCACGCTATCGGTGTCACTTATTTGGTGCTCAGACATCGTCATAAACGACCTCAAGTGATGGCCGATTGATCTTCTCAACGTCACAAAGATCTTCAAGAGATGCTGGCTGGAGTACAACGTCGCGACCCACTGAGTCGCCATCGAAGAGCCCAAGCAGTTCATCCTGAGTAAGCGGAGTCGGTTGGTGTGGCGGCGCCGCGGCGACGTTGGCTGCCAGATCGGCAAACAGAGATCCCCATTCCCCCTCGGGATGGCCGATAATTTCGTAGTTGGCGCTCTTGCGGCGAATGTCCTCGTTAGCAGGAATTGCTGCTAGCTCCGGTATTCCCGCGGCTTTGCAAAAAGCCTGTGCTTCTCCAGTGCCGTCGTCTTTGTTGGTTACCATCCCCGCGACACCCACGTTGCCACCCAGTTTGCGGAAATACTCCACCGCGGAGCAGACGTTGTTGGCGACGTATAGGGATTGTAGGTCATTCGAGGCAACCACAATGACCTTCTGACACATGTCTCGTGCTATCGGCAGGCCGAAGCCACCGCAAACCACGTCACCTAAAAAATCAAGAAGCACGTAGTCAAAATCCCAATCGTGGAACCCGAGCTTCTCGAGGGTTTCGAAGCCGTGAATGATGCCTCGACCACCGCAGCCACGACCCACTTCGGGGCCTCCCAGTTCCATCGCAAATACCCCGTCACGCTTAAAGCAAACATCCTCCACGCGGACTTCGTCACCAGCCGCTTTTTTCGCCGAGGCCGTTTCAATGATGGTGGGGCACGCCTTGCCACCGAAAAGAAGGGACGTAGTGTCGCTCTTTGGATCGCAGCCGATCAGAAGAACCTTCTTGCCTTGCTGCGCCATCATGTAGGACAGGTTAGAAAGCGTGAAGCTCTTGCCAATGCCTCCCTTGCCGTAAATGGCGATAATTTGTGTCTTGGGCGCCGCCTCTGCCGCGGTGGCGATGATGTCTGCCCTTGCGCCACTCGCTTCGAGGCCAGGGTCATAGACGCGGGCAGCTTCAGTTGGACTCATAGGGATCTCCAGTCGAGAATCAGTTTTAGGCACGTCGGATCAGAAAAAGCCGTGGTGTAGGCCGGAGCAGCGTCACTCGCCGCAAAACGATGAGTAATAAGGTCGTCAACGCGAATGGCGTGTTCCTGCAGCAAGCTCGTTGCGAAATTCAGATCGTCAGCATGCCACTCGGCTGCGATGGCAATGGTCGCTTCACAACGGAAAGCGGGGGGGAATGCGAATTGCACAGCCCCGTGATAAAAACCTGCCAACACAACGGTGCCGCGATGATTCAGGCGCGGGAATAAGGCATTGAGAATCTCAGCGTCTCCACTGACGTCGCAGATTTGGTTGTAGCTTGCGGAGTCTTCCTCAGGAGCGATGACTCGATAGCCCTCACCGCCCTGGGCGCGTATCGGGTCGCGCTCCCATACCACCAGATTGTCAGCGCCCATCATGAGGGCTATTCGGGCGATCAACCGGCCCAGCACGCCGTGGCCGATGATGAGTTCGGGGAGTTGGCCACCATCAAAGCGTCGGAGCGCATGCACCGCGGTAGCCACAAGCGCCAGCAACACGCCTTCCTCAGCGATGCTGTCGTCGAGGGGAATCAATCGACTGGAATTCACTACCAGACGTTTTGCCGCCCCGCCAAACAAGCCCTCAACATCCTGAAAGCCGCGACTTCCTGGCACAAAAACCCGAGTACCCGGTGTCAGTGACGCGTGTGCGCCAGCAAGGACGATCCGGCCAACACTTTCGTAGCCGGGGACGAGGGGGTACCGAAGCCCAGGAAAGGGGGGCATTTCACCGCGCCACAAGAGCCGCTCGGTGCCGGTGCTAATGCCTGAGTAGTCTATTTCGACGAGGCAGTCTGTTGGATCACAGTCAGGCAAGGACACCTCCCGCAGGGACAGATTCCCGGGAGATTCGAAGACGACTGCTGTCGCTGACTGCGCCATGTAACCACTCCAGAAAGGCGCTCTTAAGGTGCGCGCGCCTTCGTTGTGCCGGATAGGATTTAGGTATTATTCCGGCATCAAACTGTAAGTCTAATCAGACATAAGCAGGTGTCAAGAAAAAGTTACGAAATTGGTTTAATACCTGTCACCACCCGCACGAGGCAGGGCATGGAGGTTTTTTGCTCTGCGAGCTCGTGAAAGCCGGCCTCTTGAAGGAATCGAGAGAGCTCTTCAAGGGTTCGCGGCCGGCCGCTGCCTAGTGACCAGAGGTAAAGCCCAAAATAGGCGTGCCCAATGGGTTCGGCGCCGGTGGTTTCGGCCATGGGTTCAGCAATAACGATTTGGCCGCCGGGCTTTAGCGCGGAAAAGGCGTTGCGGAGCACTTTCCTGATCTTGTCATCATCATGGTCGTGAAGTACGCGGTTGAATGACACGACGTCGGCACCAAGAGGCAGCGGCCCGGTGAACATATCGCCACCGGCGAAGCGCAGCCTTGGGTTGTCGACGTTGAGTTCAGCCCCGGCAGTAGCGACCGCGGGGAGGTCAAAAACTGTAGCTTTCAGGGTGTTAAAGGCATCCAAGGCTCGACCCGCAAAGGCGCCGGTGCCGCCGCCAATGTCGACCAGTAAGTGGCAGCCTGAGAGATCAATTGCGTCAAGCACATGATCTGCAATCATGGCTTGGGATTCGCGCATCAGTTGACTATAGACCTGGGGGTTGCCCTGTCCAGCGAGTACAGTGTCGTACTGCCAGTAGCGCGAAAGCGCGCTTCCCTCCCGATGTCGCAATAGACGGACCGGGTCGGCAAGGTCCTGATATAAATGCTCGTGGTGCCGGACCATTTCGGCAATGCCCGGATTCGCCCGCATTGCAGCTCCCAGTTCGCCCAACCCCCACAGGCCGTTACCGTAGGCTTCGATCAGACCCAGTGACCCACCCGCTTTAAGTAGCGTCTCAGCGGCCGCAATCGACAGCGCTGAACCTTGCGCAATCTCATCGGTGTGCACAGGTCCGTCTGCTAAGCGGTCAAGTAACTCTAGATTTACAATGGCACTTAAGGTCTGGGAATAAACAAATCCTGCGGTTAAGTGGTGAAGGGCAAGTGCCTTGCGGTGCCCGATGGATCGGGTCAGAGGATTGCGCGCAGCCCAGCGTTGAAAGGCCGGATTGCTCAGTAGCTTATTCCGGTAGCGATGCCACTTCATGCGCCAGGTGAGCGGATGGTCGCGCTTGCTCGAATAGGACGAAAAGGCTTCCATCAGTCAGGCTGCAGAGCGTTTGATTCCCTTGGGGAAGAACCGATTCGAATGCTTTTGCACCACCGCATGGAGTTGGCTACGTCCTCGGCAGGCGGGTATGGAGTCAAGGCCTCGAGTGATACAGGCTTCCAAGCGCTTCACCGCACCGTCGATTCCGAGCTCTCTTACCGCGCTCGGCCTATCAAGGGCGATATCAATGCCGGTTGGCTTGCCAATGCTGTCCGGGTCCGCGATAGCATCCTGAATATCATCGGCCACCTGGTAAGCTTCACCGATACTGTTGCCGAGTTCCACCCAGCCGGGTGTGGGAACCCCCGCGGCGGCGGCACCCGCGCAAGTTGCCGCGACAAACAAGGCGCCTGTTTTAGCCCGGTGATAAAGCGAGACGTCCACGCGGCTTTCACATTCCCAGGCCTGCCCGGCGCAAATACCCATCGGTGCGCCGACCCCCGCGCTGACAATGCCCATGACACTGGCTAAGCGAGTTGGATCGGAGACAGTATTGCTGCCCGAGCCATGTGTTGAAAAGCAGCAACAATCAGGGCATCGCCGGTAAGCACAGCAATCCGCTCGCCGAATTTGGCGTGCAGCGAGGCCTTTCCTCGGCGGGTTGTCGCGTCATCAAAGCAGGGGAGATCATCGTGGACGAGCGAGGCGCAGTGGAGGAGCTCCACAGCCACAGCTGCCGCGGATGCCAGACCGGGCTCAGGGTTACCATTTGCCAGCGCGACCGCGAGGCACAGTTGCGGTCTTACTCTGGCGCCGCCCGGAAAGACTGCGTAATTGAGTGCGCTGGCGAGGGTGGGCGGGCACTGGTCGCCAGTTGCGTCTCGCAGGGAGACCCCCAGCCCGTGCTCACAGTTCAGTACTGATTCATCCATAGCGCTTCCCTCCAGCGGGGAGTCGGCGATTAGTGTAAAGTAAACAAGACAGAGTCAATGTTCAACTAATATTACATCCCTTGATAGGCAGCTGCTCGCTCTTCCGGGGCCCGGAGAATGGGGTTATGGAGTCACAAAGGCCGTTAGCTGGCCGAGATCTGGGGTTTGACTGGCCGGTGCCCGATAATGGCTATCGCTGGTGGTATTTGGATGCCTTTAGCGATGACGGCCACGCAGCGCTTACGGTCATTATTTTTGTGGGCAGCGTGTTCTCTCCCTATTATTTTACTGCGCGCCAGCGTGGCGTGGGCAACCCGCGCAATTTTTGCAGCATCAATACTATTTTGTACGGACCTCGTCGTCGGCATTGGTCTATGACAGAGCGAGGGGCGTTAGATCTCATCACCGAATCGGAAGCCATAACGATTGGGCCCAGTCGGGTCGAGGCTTTAGGAGAGACCGGGTTGCGCTTTTCGATTGAGGAGACCTGTGCGCCCATCCCTACCAAGATGAGAGGCACAATCGACGTTGCGTTTGAACACCCCGATAACGAGTGCCATGCGCTAGATGATAAGGGCGAGCACCGTTGGTGGCCGATTGCCCCTCACGCGAAGGTGAGGGTAGTGATGGAAAAGCCCGACGTGCAATGGCGCGGGGCGGGCTACCTCGACAGCAACGCCGGCGTCGCGCCGCTTGAGTCCAGCTTCAAAGAGTGGCACTGGCAGCGCAGCGCGCTCTCGGATGAGCATGGGGAGATTTTCTATGATGCAGAGAGCATTACTGGGGACAGGCGATCGCTGGCGCTGCGCTTCGACGCGGCGGGGCGGATCGAGAGTCATGTTGAGACAGCACCTCAGCAACAGCTGAGACCCACCCCGATTTGGCGCGCACCGCGTTCCTGCCGGGGCGAGGACGTGGTGTCTTATCACGTGCAAACCCTGGAAGATTCACCTTTTTATGCGCGATCGAAACTGTCCGTGACTGGCCGCGAACGTCCCCACTCAGTTATGCACGAGAGCCTGCACTTAAACCGATTTAAAGCACCTTGGATGCAGCTGCTGTTGCCTGTCAGGATGCCGCGCCGCGCTTCCAGAATGCCACGATAGTCATCGGTCACTGGGTTTGCTGCTGCTCAATGCCCGCGTCGCGTTGGTCAAGCGCCGCAAATAAATCAAGCGTCCAAAGCAGACGGCGATAAAATCGATGAAAGGGTGAATCGTTAAACAGTGAGGGGGGCTTTCGTTCATGAGGGGCGGCCTGTACTGCGTGAATCATAAAGGCACATTCGCGCAGCGGGGGCTCCATCAGGTCCCTGTTTGATAGCTGCATCCAACGGAGCGATTGCATAACAAGCCGGGTTTTGCCTGCGGCACCGATAATGGCCCGTTTATCTACTGAGTTTCCTCCGCTCGCAATCAGCGCATTGCCGATTTCAGCGTAAAGCAGTCGCGCTGCGTAGATGCCCGGTCGAGCGCCCATAGGCAGTTCGGGTATACCGCTCTCCGCGCGTTCATACAAAGCCGCGGCTTCTTTTAGTAGCCGCTCGATGACTGTTTTTAGTGCTGGGCTGTAACTGGGGTGTTGCAGAAAGTGATCCGGGTCTATCCCCGCTTCCCGCAGCCATTGCTGAGGAAGGTATAGGCGCCCTGTTTTGGCGTCCTCGCCTACATCCCGAGCAATGTTGGTGAGCTGCATGGCAACCCCTAGGTCAGCAGCGCGTGCCAGTATGCCACCTTCTCGCGACCCCATGATGATGGTCATCATAATCCCTACGACGCCTGCTACCCGGGCACCGTAGTCCAATACATCAGAAAGCGTCTCGTAGCGTTTACCTGTGGCATCCCAAGCAAAACCCTCCAACAGGGCGTCGAGCAATTTCCGAGGAAGATTGTGTCGATGAACGATCCGACTCATGACCCGGTCGACGGTGAAGCTCATGGGTTGTTGTGCGTAGATGGCATCCAGCCGCGATTGCAGTTGCAATAAACCCTGTTGTGGGTCTGAGCCTTCGTCAATCAGATCATCGGCTTCACGGCAAAACGCATAGAGCCCACTGGCATCATTGCGTAAATTTGCGGGCAGTAAATGCGAGGCAACCCAGAACGAACGACTGCCGCCAGAGAGCGTATCCCGGCAATACGCGAGATCGGTATGCGGGGTGGGGAGTTCAATACGCTCGGAGAGAAGCTGCACTCGGCACCACCTCATCTAATACTCGGGCCGAGGAGATCACCCCGGGAATACCTGCACCTGGGTGCGTGCCAGCGCCCACTAAATAAAGCCCTTCAAACTCCTCGCTTTTGTTGTGGGGTCTGAACCAGGCGCTTTGGCTAATACGAGGTTCAAGGCTGAATCCTGCTCCTTTGAACGAATTCAAGCGAGTCTCGAAGTCAAGCGGGGTCAGCAGGCGTGATGTGACGATGTGCTGGCTCAGGTCGGGCAACACGGTCTCCGCTAAACGTTGTTCGATAGCCTGCCGGAATGTCTCGGCATGGGTCGTCCAATCGACGTTGGCGTCGAGGTGGGGAACTGGCACGAGGGCGTAAAACGCATCGCAACCTGCGGGGGCCATGGTGCTGTCGGTGGCTGTCGGCCGATGCAGGTAGAGACTGAAGTCTTGACTGAGTTTTTTCTTTTTGAAGATGTCGTTGAGTAGCCCTTGATAGCGCGGCCCGAGGAGTACCGAGTGATGGGGCACCTCGGGGTACTGCCGGTCGGTTCCGAAATACCAAACGAACAGCCCGCAGGAGTAGGCGGCATTGTCAATTTTGCGATTGGTCCACCGATGTCGTTTTGTGTGACCCAGAAGATGCCGGTAGGTCCAAGCCGAATCGGCATTTGAGACCACGATGTCGGCATTGATGACTTCACCCGACTTGGTGGTGACACCGGTAACGCGCCGGCCCTCGACGTTGATCCGATCAACCTCGACGTTGCACCTCAGCGTGCTTCCCTGTCCACGAATGAGGCCAACCAGTCCGGTAATGAGCGTTCCAGTGCCCCCCATAGCAGAGAACACGCCGTAGCGTTGCTCCAGGAAGGAGATGAGTGAGTATATGCCAGTGACTGAAAAGGGATTTCCGCCTATTAGGAGAGGATGGAAACTCATCACCTGTCGTAGGTGGGGATCTTTGATGTACTGGCTCACAAGGCGGTAAACGCTCTTGTCACTGCGCAGGCGAATGAGCTGGGGTAGGTAAGCAACAAGCTGCATGATTCGGTCGAAGGATTTGAATCCGAGCCGCTCGAAGCCGACGCGGTAGCGTTGTTCGCTGGCTTTTAGATAGCCCAAATAGCCGTCGACATCCTTGGGATTGTAGCTGCTTATCTGATCCAGATTTCGCTGCCGGTCACCGCTGTAATCAAATATCTTGCCGTCGTCAAACCGGATGCGAAAGAAAGGATCCATCGCCTTTAATGTCACGTCATCGGCGAAGCGTTTACCACAAAGCTCCCAGAGTTCCTCCAGTAAAAATGGCGCCGTAACAATTGTGGGGCCCGCGTCAAAGGTGAAGCCGTCTTGGTGATAAACATAGGCGCGGCCGCCCGGCGCATCCAGCTTCTCGAGCACGGTAACCCGGTATCCTCGCGCACCCAGCCGCACGGCTGCTGCCAATCCACCGAAGCCACTGCCGATCACAATGGCATGGGGTCGTCGGTCCCCGCCCTCGTAAGCACGGCCTAGCTTAGTAATATCAATCTGGGTGTTCATTATATTTGACACTCGCGGTGTCTAATTTTTCTGCAGTCTAGCAGTCTGCTTCCCTCAGGGATAGTCCGCTAGGCCTTGGATTTACGTGGCTGCCAGGGTGGCGCGAACAATGTCGATAAATGGGGCGGGGTCCTCTTCGTGGCCCAAGTGCCCAAGCGCCGGTATGCGGTACAAGCTGGACTGGGTGATGAAGTCGGCCAGTCGTTCCGATTGCCAGGGTGAGACAGTCTTGTCGTTGTCACAGGTGACAAGGTGGATCGGGACTCGCAGGGTAGGAAGCTGTTCTCGTTGAGCGCCAAGGTCCCAGCCCGCCATCATTTTGAGTGTCCCAAGAATGTGATCGGGTCTGGATAACAACGCTTGATAACAGCTCAGCATAGTTTGTGTGGGATGCGAGCCGGTTTCCGTCAGCATGTTGCGCACGGGGCGGGTGAACAGACCGTGAGCCGCGGTAATGTAGGCGAGCAAACGAGATCGCGACAGCCATCGAGCCAGTCGATTAAAGACCGGCGCTGCCGCCGAGCCGAAGGGCAGAAAGGCACCATTGAGCGACACGATAGCGGCGGGGGATAACTGATAATGCAGGGTGAGGTGGGTGGCAATAACGGCGCCTGCGGAGTGACCCACAATGACTTTAGGTTGTGCGCCCAGGGCGCCGAGCAATTTATGCAGGCTTGCCGCGAAGCCAGCGATATTCACCTGGCCGTCAGGCAGGCTTTCGCTAAATCCCTGGCCGGGTAGGTCGGGCATGACCAAGGTAAAGTTTTGGGCCAATGCGTCAGCCATCCCGGCCCAGCTGTGTGCCGAGGCGCCGGTGCCGTGAATCATGAGCAATACCGGTCCCGATCCACGGACCTGCACGTGCCAGCGCAAGCCCTCAACCGTTATAAAGCGGCTGTACTCGCGATTGGGCCAGTTGTCCGGCAGTACGGGTTCATTCGCCGCGTGCGCGCTAGTGGGGGAGTAAGACATCGCGTAGTCCAGTGGCCGATGCGTGGGGCATGGCTAGGTAATTACCGTTTAAAGCTGACGCGAGTTCTCGGGCCCGACTACTGGCGCGGGGAGAGGAGTCGATCAATAAGGTACGACTGGTCAGCTGTTGAAACCGTTTCGCTGCGATCAGTACATCTGCCTGGGCCTGAGGTCGTCCGGGCGTCCCATCCCGCGCGATATTGGCCATGCCGTCGGTGAAGAAAACGGTGGTAGGTGTGATGCCCTGGCGCTGAATCGTCGCGGCCAGTTGCTCTGCCAGCTCGATGGCGTGAGCCAGTGGGGTACCGCCACCACCGGGCAGTGCGGCAAGCACCTTTTTCGCTCTAACCAACGAGCGAGTTGGGGGTAGTAGCACTTCCGCCTCCGTGCCTTTAAACGCGATGAGGGCGACACTGTCTCTGCGCGAGTAGCAATCGGTGAGCAATAGTTCGATAGCTCCTTTGGCTTCGGCCATGCGATGCAACGCGGAGGAGCCGGACGCGTCGACGACAAAGATCGTCGCGGTTTCCTGCGGCTGCTTGAATCGAGTAACGCGAATATCGCTGGGCTGAATCCGAAGTTTCCTCGGTTCGCCGATGGGCTGGCGCAGGGTCTGCCAGGGCGCGCAAGCACGCAGGGTCGCCATTAAATTGAGTTTGTAGCCCTCTCGGGGTGACCCGGGCATGGACCCGATCGGTCGACCTCGCTGCTTATTTCGTTGTTGGGCTCCTGCCTTGCCGCTACTTTTTTGTGGTGGATGGCGGGCCGCCGCACGACCTTGGAGCTTGTCGAGTAACTGCTTCGGAAGGGTGGCGGCAATCGTTTCAATGAGCTGATCTTCCGGCGGCAGCTGTTGTTGTTCTGGCTCGGCGCTGTTTTTGTTTTCCTCAGCGGGCGGTTCTGTGACTTCTTGCGCGGGGTCTGCAGGCGCATCCGGAGGCAGCGGCAGCTGCGTCGCGCGATGGAGCATGCCGAGAGCAATTGCCCTATGTAGCTGTTCGTCGGAGACTGACTGTTCGTGCTCAAGCGCACTGATAATTCGCGCGATGATCGCGGTCTGAAGCATCGCACGAGGGGAGTGAACCCCTAGCTGTATGCTTGCCACCGCAATCGTGCTTAGGGCGGCTTCGCCGAGCTCAACCGACCGCCATCGCGAGCGGGCATCGGCAATATCGGCTGCGGACCATGGGCACAGGGCAAGGTCGCGCACGCTAATACCATCGAGCTCAATAGCAAGCCCGAGACGCTCCAGCAGGGCGGCCTGAGGTTGTTCTTCCTCTGCTCCCTCGTCTAAAGCGACCACGCCAAAGGCGGCGTCAGCCTCTCGGGTCATGCCCTCGCGCGCCACCAAGATTTCGCCTCGATCCAGACAGCTGCAAAGGTGTGCGATGACCCGCCGTTCAGCGCGCTCCGCCATGCTGAGGACCAGTGTCCCGCCATGGCATTGGTTTACTAACCCTTGCTCCCAGCAGAGAGTATTGGTGGCCAGAGTACGGGTGAGGTCAATCCCGCCGATTAAGCGCGATTCGGCCACAGTGCTCGGCACGCGTTTAATGGTTGCGGGATCCAGAAGCGCGCCCAGTTCCTCCAGCAAACTGTCCCGTATAGGGCCGGGGGCGCTTCGAACGGTTATACCGCCCAGAGCGTGGGGAGCTGTGGCATACACCGCCAGAGCCACCAGTGCCTGCTGCCAGCGCTGCGCACTATCTGACCCAGGGGTCGACATTGTTAACCCATGCTCTCCAGCGCGCGCTCTATTCGGACGTCGCTGGTCGACTCATCGAGTGGATCCCGGCGCAGGCGATGGCGCAGTACTAGACCCGATACATTCCGCAGGTGGGAAGGCGTCACCGATTCTTGGCTGTGTAGGGCGGCTAGGGCGCGGCCAGCGCGCAACAGCGTGAGCTCTCCACGAAGGCCGTCAGTGCCCAATTTCATACACAGTTCCGCCGCGAACTCGAGGGCTTCATCGGGGGTTTCGATCTCGGTGACTAGGGCTCGCGCCGCCTCGATGGCCTTTCGCTGTGCGGTTTCTTTCCGGCGCCATTTTTTGATAAAGCCCGCCCTGTCACGCTCAAAAGCATCTCTCAACTTTATGATGTTTACACGATCCTTGATATCCATGGGCGTTGTCACATCGACCGATAGACCAAATCGATCGAGAAGCTGGGGTCGTAGCTCGCCTTCCTCCGGATTACCGCTACCGACCAGCACGAAACGCGCGGGATGCTTTATGCTCAGGCCCTCTCGTTCCACCAGGTTTTCGCCAGAGGCGGCTACGTCGAGTAGCGCGTCTACGATGTGATCTTCGAGCAGATTAACCTCGTCAATATAGAGGAAGCCCCGGTGCGCGCGAGCCAGGAGGCCCGGTTCGAAGGCTTTTTCCCCCGCGTGTAGTGCCCGCTCAATATCGAGGGCGCCCACCACGCGATCTTCGGTCGCCCCAAGCGGCAGATCGACCACCGGTATGGTGATTGACTTGGATGGCAGCTTGTCTTTGGGGCCGGCACACGCCTGGCACAACCCCGTGCTGGCGGCAGATGGATCGCAGTTGTAGGGACAGTTCGCTACCGCGTCTATTTTTGGTAGCAGCGCCGCGAGGGCCCGGATCGCGGTGGACTTCCCAGTGCCGCGGTCCCCCATGACCAAAACGCCACCAACCCCTTGGTCGACGGCCGCTATCATTAATGCCTGTTTCATGGCGTCTTGCGCCACAATGGCAGTAAATGGGTAGGCTAAAGCCATAGCGCATGAGTCCCCCAGCTAATGAAGCCTTAAAGTGTAAACCAGAAATAACATTACATGTGTACCTGCATTGGTACATAATTGCGGTAGCCGAGGGGGTGTGCAATGGCGCTAAGCAAAGCGATTGATGCGGATCTGCAAGAATTCAGCCTGGGGCCCTCGCTGCCGCCTGTGCATTGTTACGTGGACGACAAGGCCTCGGGCCCGGGCGCAGAGCGCCCCGTGGTACTGATACATAGCATTAATGCGGCGCCCAGCGCCATGGAATTGAGGCCGCTGTTTGACTGCTTCCGAGGGAAGAGGCCGGTTTATGCCCTTGAATTACCGGGGTTTGGCCACTCGACCAGAGAGGATTTTCCTTACTCGCCAGCGTTCTACGCCAAAGTCATCGCAGCGTTTCTCGATAGGTTGCCTGCTTCCCAGCCAGCCCATGTCATCGCCCTGTCGCTTAGCGCGGAGTTTCTGCTTCGTGCGATATTGGAAGAAGGTGCAAGAGTCGCCGCTAACGTATTGATTTCCCCCACAGGTCTGGGGACTCGACAGCCCAAATCCTCTCCCACCTCCCAGTCAGTGACGGGCTTTTTGGCGCGTTCAGTTCTTGGCACGGCGCTCTGGCGGGCGCTGGTATCTCGCGCAAGCATTCGCTTTTTTCTAGGTCAGGCCTTCGAGGGTGATCCACCGGCGTCATTGGTCAATTATGCCTATGAGACAGCGCACCAGCCGGGCGCCAAATACGCGCCCTTCGCGTTTCTGTCGATGGCGCTTTTTACAGAGAACGCCTTCGATGCGCTGTATGCCCGGCTAACGACGCCCTCATTAATCCTCTATGACCGAGATCCCAACATCGGCTTTGAAAAGCTGGATGAGTTGGTCGCCACTAATTCATTCGTTAACGCCGAGCGCATCGGTCCCTCTCTTGGGCTGCCTCACTGGGAGCACACCAACCGAACGGGAGATTGCATTCTGAGCTTTTGGCAAGCCCTGGGTGATTAGCAGCGCACGTTATCTCGCTCTGAGATCCTCGAGAGCCGCGCGCGCGGCGATTCGTCCCGAGAGGGTGGCCATAGGTACGCCAGGGCCCGGATGAACGGAACCCCCTGCAAGATAGAGACCGGGTTTTCGTGTTCGCGTAGCAGGGCGGGTGAAGCTTGACAACATGCCGTGAGACGCGCGCCCATAGAGCGAGCCGCCGCTACCCGGGAAAAGGTGATGAAACTCGCTTGGGTGGCCGGTGCTGGCCTGGCTATCCGACAAGTCGAGACGTAAACCACACGCGGCCAGGACATGCTCCGTATTCGACGCCGCCAAGCGGAGATCTCGCTCCGACCATGCCTTACTGTCGCCATTTGCCGGGGCATTGATTAACACTAACAGTCGTTCCGGACCAGCGACCGGTCTTCCGGTCAGCCTATCCTGCGCACAAATATAAACTGTCGGATGCGCCGGTAACCGTTGCCGAGAAAAGATCGCGTTAAATTCTTCGGGGTAATCTTGATCAAAAAACACGTTGTGATAGCTCAGTGGAAAGTTCTTTACATCGGCCATTAAGCACCATGTGATGGCCGATAGGCCTCGCTTCGCAGCAGAGCTTTTCGTGGTGGCGCGGGCAACGTCATCACCAAGCTCGCCACTGGCGAGTGCGGCATGGTCCCCATTGAAGATCACGGCATCTGCCGGCAGGTGCTCTCCCGTCGTCAATGTGACGCCTGATGTGCGGCCCCGCGTTGTTGTAATGCGGGCTACGTCGGTATTGAAGTGAAATGATGCGCCGTGGCCTTCGGCAAGTCCTTGGATCGCGGCGGCTAACGAGGACATGCCGCTGGGCAGCATCCAGACCCCCGCCTGTTCGGCGTGGGTTATCAGCATCAGGGTTGCGGGAGTGAGCAGGGGTGAGGACCCCACGTAGGTGGCATACCGCGCGAACAGCTGCCGTAAACGGGCATCCTCAAAATAGTTCCCGAGGGAGTTCCACAGGGTCTGGTGTGAACGCAATCTTAGCAGGGCCCCAATGCGGGTGATCCCAATGCGATAGGCCAGTGACACCGGTGAGGGCTTAGGCGCTGCCATGAAGGTGTCGCGAAGCGTGTCGAATATGTCGGCAGCGTCAGCGCAGAGCTTTTTGTAGCCCTCAGCGTCTCGGTCGTTGGCAAACTCTTGAATAAGTCGCGCGCTGGTCTCGACGTCAACGTCGAGGTCGAGCTGTCCTCCGCTTGTCCACCAATGCCTAGCGAGAATGCTCGCCTGCTCTAGGGGCACGGCACTTTCCAGTGTCGATCCAGCATCTTGAAACAGGGATTCAAATACCCATCGCATGGTAAACACGGTGGGACCTGCATCAATGGCATGGCCATCCACATTGACGTTTCGCATCTTCCCGCCTGCGCTCGAGGCTCGCTCCAGTACCGTGACGTTGACACCCGCCACGGCGAGGTCGGCAGCTGCAGCCAAACCACCGGCACCTGCGCCAATCACAACCGCATGACGGTTTTCCACTAAATCCGCGCCTGCCGCAATTTGTGTTGGCGAGTGACCACGCCTTGGTGGTATACGATCAGAAACAGGCCAACGATAAGCGGTATGGCCCACAGGGTGGGCGTCAGCGCCAGTTCAGGCATAAGACGGACAGCGCCGAAAGCAAAGAACGCCGTGTAAACCGAGATCCCGGCGCCCACGAGGCTCTTGATGTGCTCTTTGACATAGTCGTGTGGCTTGGGTTCGGGTTTAAAAATAAACCAGACATTGGTTGCGACTGTTGCGAACCCTACGAGGGAAAAAGCCATCATCATCGGTTGGCCCAGTCTGAACCCGACGACGGCGCTGCTGATTGCCGTGATGATAAGCGCCCCCTGGAGAAAAATATTCAGCGGCGTCGCGACCGCACGATGATTGCGTTTGTGACGTAAACTGAGCCGGCCCTGCCAGACTAAATTCACCGTCAGCGTCGCTAGGTACAGCATCATCCAGCCAAAGATACCGCTGATCATCGCCGGATCGGCGAAAACCGGATGATTATTCAGATGCGGGTGGGTGCCGGTGGGATCAGACAATGTTGTCGCGGCGATGCCAATGGCGGTGAGGCCGGTGAGCAACAGTACATCGGTAAAGACTTTGCCTACGCGTCTGTGTGCCTTACCTCCCTTCCGTCCAATGATAGGAACCCAGAAACTGAGCAGTCCAATCGACCCCGTCACGATGTGGCAGGCGACCAGAATTTCAAAAATGAGATGACTCGACAGCACTACGCCGGCCTCGCATACTGAAGACTTTGATCGTCAAGGAAGTCACCGTGGATCACGGCCGTCCATTCATACCACCCCACCCCAAACCTTTGCCCGCGCTTGCTGCGCTTATTCGAGTGCTCAGGCATGGCGATGGTAATTTGCTCGAGCTTTTGCCTGGCGATGCCTATCGGTTTGATGTCGGTAACCTCGGTTATTCGCGCCGGGGAACGGTGTTGTTCAACGATCCTGAGCTCATCCGAATTATCTTGCGTGACGACGGTGCCTTGTTCCCCAAAAGTGATTTGATGGTGAATGCCCTCGAGCCACTTATCGGCGAATCGATCTTTGTCACCGACGGTCCCAAATGGCGCCGGCAGCGCGCGATGATTGATCCCGCTTTCAGCCACATGCGGGTGAACCACGCGTTTCGGGCGATGCAGGAAACGGTTTCCGATCACAAGAAGCAGCTGGACCGGGCGGCTCAGTCGGAGCAGGCTTTTTCTCTGGATCTTGCGATGAGCCACCTGACAGCGGACATCATCTGCCGAACGACTTTCTCCACGCCACTTGAGTCGCAGGTCGCTAGCGAAGTGTTTGAGGACTTCACCGAATTCGAGCGCTCGGTCGCGCAGGTGGATATCTTTCGCCTCATTTTTCAGAAGGCGTGGGCTGAGGTGAAACAGCCCGCGACCGTTATGGCGGCTTGTCAGCGAATCAGAGCTCATTTGGGCGATTTGATCGATCCCCATCTTGAGAATCCGTCGCACTTTAACGACATCGCCAGTGACGTTATTGCTGCTCGGGACAGTGATACGGGCGATGCTTTCAGTCGTGATGAGCTGATTGACCAGCTGGGCGTGTTTTTTCTCGCAGGCCATGAGACGTCGGCGAGTGCATTGACCTGGGTGTTCTATCTGCTCGCCGTGCAACCCAATTGGGTAGAGGTTCTGCGAGAGGAAGTGGCGGCGGTTGTCGGCGAGAGCGCTGTCGACTTTGATCACATTAAGCAGTTGACTCGAGTGCGTGCTTTTTTCCGCGAAACCCTGCGATTGTACCCGCCGATCACGTTTATTCCGCGAGTAGCCTTGGCAGACTGTCAGGTGGGAAGCCGCAAACTTAAGCGCGGATCGCTGGTGATGATCGCGCCCTGGACCCTGCACAGACATCACGCTTTCTGGCCGGATCCCAGTGCCTTCAAGCCTGAGAGATTTATCAGTGAAGAGGGGCACGGCTTTCCTGAGGATGCCTACATTCCCTTTGGCGTAGGCCCCCACACCTGCATTGGCGCGGGCTTTGCTCAGGCAGAGGCAGTTTTGATTATCGCCGAGTTTGTCCGTCGCTACGATTTTTCCTTGGCGCAAAACCAGTCCGTCAGGCCCGCGGCCAGACTCACGACCAGACCGGCTGAGCAGCTCATGCTTCACTGCCGCTTTGCTCCAGGCTAGCGCCAGGTGATGTCTCCCAAAGGGGAGCAATGTCCCGTTGGCAGGCTTCTCCCAACGACATCCCTTTGAATAAGGCGCTTTTTAGGATGGGCCAGGAAAGCGGTGTCATCAACAGGAAGGGAAGGGGGTCTCGCCAGCTCCACACGACGTCGCGACTTGAGGCAAGCCACTTAAAAATGCGCAGTGCTTCCCGCCAATTGCCTTTGAAGAGTGCCGCGTAGGCCTCAGTCAGTGAACTGTATCCCCACTGCCACCGATCGACGGTGTTGTTGTACACGGCTCGTAATGGGAAGTTTCCCGCAACCGCGTCTCCGAGAGAGGTTTGGTCAAAAAAGTGGATGCCGCTGGTGAGTCGCGGATTGCACTCTATGGGCCACGCGAGACCATTTTTATCAACGATAAAGTCAAAGGCGATAAAACCTTCGTAGTCCAAGGAGTCAACAAGCGCATCGACCCACTTCCGGACTGATATTTCACCAGGAGAGCCCGGTAGGCATCGCTCAAAGCCCACGGCGACCGTGCCGGCAAAAACACGGCCCTCGTAAATGCTCGTGCCGACGACCGAGCCCTGACGGACCAAGCTTAGGGTGCTCACGGGTTGCCCGACAATTTGCTCTTGAATGACATAACCGCTATCACGGGAGTCGTGGGTTGTGCCTTTATCGCAAAGACTGACTTCTATGCCCGAACAGCCTCGCACAGGTTTTTTAACGTGGGCCGCATCTCTAGCGAGGGTCGCAGCCCTCGGATCATCGATAGCAAAGGTTGCGGGGACACGTAGTCCTAGTGCAGCGGCTTTTTCGATAAAATGCAGTTTGTGTGATAGCTCCTGATAAAGCTGGTGCGCCGGACCAATGAGTTCGACGTTTTCTGGAAGCTGTGGCGCTAAGGGTAGTACGTGGTGAGCTTCTTCAGATACCGGTACCAGAAGGTCGACCGATTCGTGCTGAATGAGTGCCAGGATGGTATCTCGGTAGAGTTTTGGGTTTGTGTTCGGAGGCGGTAGGTAATAAGAGGCATCGACACAGCTGGACGCGCGGGCCACGTGCCACTTAAAGGGTTCGGCCACAACGACACGGTAACCTCGGCTCTTGAGTGCTCTCGCCAGAGTAAGGGCTTTCGGAAGCCGGCCTAACGTCAGCAGTGCGGTTGGCACGGGCTTGCCTCTGCCGTCCTTGACGGACGTAGCGCGTATAGGGGACCGACACCAGTGTAGTCTCCTGGTGGTCTCACTACCTGCTTGGTACAGGCAAGAATCGGCAAGTGCAGTCCTTTTTTATCGCGGGCTTACGCGAAACATGACACATATTAGCGTCAAAAAAAAGTGACAATAGGTGGTTATCTCACCAATCTGCCCATATGAGCGGGAGCGCCCAAGTCCGCGCCAAGGGCTACGCGAGGCGCTATTTAATTAGCGGCCTCGAAACTGTCGCAGTCCTAAGCGGAGGGCGCGACGAACTCGTACCCGTTTTCGCGCATGATGAGTCGAATGTCCCCGGCGCTTAAACCCTCCAGATCTTCGACAAATGCCATGGGCTGCGCCAGTCCCTCGGCGTGGGGGAAGTCCGAACCAAACAGAATGCGATCAGCGCCAATTAAGCGTTTCAATTCTGTGATGTCATCCTCGTAGTAAGGGGAGACCCAGACGTGCTCCCGAAAAGATTTCACTGGATCCGTGTTGAACAGCATCGGCATTTGGCCATAGGCCTTTTTCATTTTTTGAATCAGCGCAGGCACCCAGCTGCTGCCGCTTTCGATGGTCGCGACGCGGAGTGTCGGGAATCTATCGAACAGGCCGTCGCACACGAGTGCAGCGCACAGGTCCTGAATGGGTGTGGCCGACATACACAAGTTTTTGGGATTGAAGTCGAACGCGCGAAATTCCTCGTCTGATCCCCATTGAGACAGATAGGGAAGGTAACCGCTGTCGCCGGAATGGTAGGCCACAGCAATCCCCGCGCGACTGACCTCTGCCCAAAAGGGGTCGAAGCGAGAGTCAGCGGGAGAGCGGGTCCCGGTCGCTTCAAGCACGGGCGCGGCGCGCATAACGATCACCTTCGCCCCTTTAGATAGCACCCAATCCAGCTCTTGTAGCGCCCACTCCAGATCCGAAAGGACAAAATAGGGTGCACTAAATAGGCGATTTTCATGTGCAAACCCCCAATCCTCGTCAAGCCAGCGATTGAAGGCTTTGAACGCGGCAAGCATCGCTGGAATGTCATCTTTGAGCGCCTCCTCCATGCCAACGCCGAGGGTGGGAAACATCATGCACGCCTCGATGCCTTGAGCGTCCAGTTGCGCCAGCCGCGCCGTACGATCTCGGTATTCGATCGGCAGTGGTTGGAGGTCGCCAAAAATTTCACGGATTGATTTATTGTCAGGATTCCGGCCACGAAAGTAATCGTCAAGGCAGCCTGGTTTAGCTACGGGGTCAAACGTAGGATTGGGGATGAAGCGATTTATTTTACCGCCGACAAGCAGGCGCTTTTTTCCGTTGATTTCAGCCCACTGTATCGCGCGATGTTTATAAGCGGGATCGATATAACGTGTAAACGCATCTTCGGCTTCGTAGTAGTGGTGGTCTGCATCGAAAGCGAGGTAGTCAAGTTTAGTCATGATCTATGTCCGAAGTGTCCCAGTTCGATGTGGGTAAAATACAAAGATGTCACCTTGATCCGTTACGGCCTACCCGCGCCAGTGTACCGAAGATAATCGGTTTAGTAGGGGCTTTCCTGCGGCAGCTCCTTGTGCGTCTTTATACCGAGCGCCGTATGAATATCTTCCAACAGTAAATAAAGGGTCGGAATTAAGATCAGTGTGACGGTGGTAGCGAAAATCACGCCGAAGCCCAACGAGACGGCAAGAGGTACAAAAGGGGCTGTGTCCAGATCGGCGTTAAACATTAATGGGATGAGGCCCACGAAAGTGGTGACCGAGGTAAGAAAGATCGGTCGAAAACGCTCTGTGCCCGCAAGCACTACCGCGTCGAAGACGGACATGTTTGGGGTCCTTTTGTTTCGGTTGATGAAGTCGACGAGAACCAGGCTTGAGTTAATAACGACGCCTGAGAGCGCGACCATCCCCAGCAGAGAGAAAAACACAAGGTCATATCCCATGAGATAGTGACCGACTACAGCACCAATAAAGCCAAAGGGAATGCTCGTCATGACGACGAGAGGTTGCGTGTAAGACTTAAGTGGTACGGCCAGCAAGCTATAGATCACGATGAGCGCGAGCACGCTTGTTCTCGCCAGGCCATCAAGTGCGCTGGCTCGCTCTTCTGCTTCTCCCGCTAACACAAGCGACACGTTGGGGTAGCGATTTTGAAAATCGGTAAGGTGCTCACGCTCCATCTGAGCAAGGATGGATTCTGGCGCCACAACAGAGCGATTGGCATAGGCTGTGACGGAAATTGTTCGTTGGCCATCCGTTCGTTGTATTGTTGCATTGCCTTCAGACATAGCTATTGAGGCAACCGCCAGTAGCGGCACCTCAGTGTCATCGGGTAGTCGCACAAACATGTTTTCAAAGGCGCTAAGAGATGTGCGCTCAGCTCTCGGATAGCGAACCATGATGCGGACATCATCCCGGCCGCGTTGGACCCGCTGAGCTTCCGAACCATAAAAAGCGTGGCGGACCTGATTGCCCAAATCGGCTTGAGTGAGACCTAGGGACTCTGCCTCGGGCCGGACTTTAATTGTGTACTCCTGCTTACCCGCGCGGTAACTGTCGGTGAT
>Ga0255779_1002083_pt1 | contig 21661 bp, 17 predicted proteins | sample 011ome_21_FD_179977 | JGI IMG/M metagenome (GOLD analysis project Ga0255779, IMG submission 179977) | Coastal salt marsh microbial communities from the Groves Creek Marsh, Skidaway Island, Georgia - 011508AT metaG (version 2) | ecosystem: Environmental > Aquatic > Marine > Intertidal zone > Salt...
ATGCGCTCGGCAAAGGGGCGGTAAAACTTCAACTGGGGCTTGATCATAGCGGTCATATTCCAGCCTTTGCGACGATCATTGACAGCAAAATGAATGACAATCAGTACACGAAAACGTTGAGGTTACCCAAAGGCAGTATTGTTGTTTTTGATCGCGGCTACTGTGACTATGGTTGGCATAAGTCTTTGACTTTACAAGGGGTATTTTATGTCACCCGGCAGCGTAGTAATGCTAAATACAAAGTCATTAGGCGTCATCAAGTTGACAAATCAACTGGCGTGACCAGTGATCAAGTCATCCGTTTCACTTCTGATCGATCGTCTAAAAAAACGCTCCCTAATGTAAGACGTATTGGGTTTTATGACAAAAATACAAAGAAGCAATATTACTTTATAACAAACCATTTTGATCTGGATGCACAAACGATTGCTGAAGTTTACAAGCAACGTTGGCAAGTGGAATTATTTTTTAAATGGATAAAGCAGAACTTAAAAATCAAAGCCTTTGTTGGGACGTCCAGGAATGCTGTACTCACACAAATATGGATAGCTCTGTGCGTTAATCTGATGCTGGCCTACATCAAATTTACAAGTAAGATTGGATTATCCTTACAGCAAATACTCAGACTCTTTCAACTGAACTTATTTATGCGAAGAGATTTAATGGCTTTGCTTAAAGGCGATCCTCCGGGAGACCCGGAGGATCATCTTCAAGGGTGTTTGGCTTTATGAAAAGTTTGTGGGACAGTAGTGACTCCAACCCCTTGAGTCGAAAGGTCGATTAGTTAAGATCTAAGGCATAAGAGATTTCAGGTTTGCTTTGAAATATTCTTCGTTCCCAGGGTGGATAGTTGCCATATTTTTGTCTTAGCATGTTTAAAAAAATCAAAGCCTTCATGGGGACAAATGAAGATTTCCTGTAATAGGCACATAGCTGAGTTTTTTGGATACGATAGTCAGTTAAAATCGGAATAAACTCTCCTGAAATAATTTCATCCTCAATGTAGAAGATAGGCATCATGGCTAAACATTCTCCTTTCTTTACCGCAGCGTGCAGGAGCAAAATAGTATTGGTCAACATATTAGGATGAAATGAAACGTTTTGGCTTTTTCCTTCACGCTCAAAACTCATTTGGTAGTCTGGTTGAACATGGTCGTTGTGAGCGAGGCGGTGATCTATTAAATCTTCCGGCTTTTGCGGTATACCCCATTTCTCGAGATAGGCTGGGGAACCGACAATAAGTCGTTTTAGTGGCAAAATTTCGATTTCTTCAAGAATCCCACTATGAGGTGATGTAGGTTGGATGCTGAGATCAAACCCCTCTTGCACGGGATCACAGTAGCGGTCATGTTGGCGGAGATCAATTTGTAATTCAGGATGTTGTAGCTGATATTCACAAAGGTCATTGGCAAGATAACTTTGGGTGAATGAAGAGACACAGCTCACGCGGAATGTCCCGCTCAGGCTCCATTCGAGTTTGCTAACGTCCGATTTAGCCTGATCCAGGTCTGCCAGAATTTGTATGGAACGTTGGTAAAAAGCAGTACCACCTTCTGTTATCGACAGTCTTCGTGTGGACCGTTGAAATAGCTGTAATTCAAGGTGATCCTCTAGTTGATTAATGCGTTTTGTGACCGCGGACTTCGCGGAATCCATTTGTCTAGCGGCTTCTGTAAAGCTGCCCACCTCCGCTACTTTGACAAACGTGCGAATACATTCAAGCTCATTCATGGGTTTAATGTTTCCAAATAGTGAACAAATAGTAAAATAAATCCAATATTATCATTCTATTTTAGTTAAATTATAGTTCATGTATTCGAATTTATCGGCACATCGGCCTATTTATCGATTTAGTAAATCTAATTTAAACAGTTAGGGGAAATCGAATATGAGAAATTTTGCAAAAAAGACAGCCAGGGGGAATCTACTATGAGAGTTCTTTTTAAAAAATCTACTTTGGCGCTTGCATTAACACTTGCAGGCACCAGCTTCAGCCACGCCCAAACAGAGATAGAAGAAATCTTTGTAATGGCCTCAAAACGCGTTGAAAACATACAAGACGTACCCATGTCTGTGGCCCTCGTATCTGGTGAAACTATAAACGTGATGGGTATCACAGATATGGAAGATCTGTCTCTTTTTGTACCAAATTTTGAGATTAACAGTTCAGGTGTGATTCCTAATCTGTACGTCCGGGGGTTAGGTGGTGGTTTAACACACGCTACCGAGCAATCCGTTGGTAGATTTATAGATGATGTTTATATTAGTCGTGCAGTGATCAATCTGCACCCTTTTATGGATGTTGGGGCAGTAGAGGTAGTTAGAGGGCCGCAAGGCACTTTATTTGGTAAAAATACGGCAGCTGGTGCAATGATCATACGCACTAACGAAGCAACAGAGGAATTTGATGCAGGGGTTAATATTTCTGATGGTAGTTATGCAACAACGGGTGGCGTGACGGAGTTCAATGGTTTTGTCAATGGTAGTCTTTCCGATAAGGTTTCTGGGCGACTTGCATTGTTGTATAGAGATAGAGATGGGTTTTATGAAAATTTGGGGGATGGCCCTGATGGCACCCAGAGAGAAGATTATGGTATTCAAGGTAAGCTCAATTTTAATTTAAGTGATACAACTGTAGCGAATCTGAAAATTCAGTATATGGATTATACCGAATTTGGCTCAGATACTGCGGAGATGAATGGTACGGGTGGGCCTCCATTATTTGTTTGGCAAGCAGCGGTAGCAAATTCTGGTGCCCCTAATGCGGATCAATATATCCCGGTGCTCGATTGGAAGGTTCACTACACTTGTTCTGACGTTGTTTCAACGGCGGCTGCGGGAAGTATAGACATTGGTTCATTTTGTCCTGGCCGTGATCAGGATACAACCAACGTTACTTTTGATATTGAGCATGATGTTAATGCCGGTACCTTTAAGTTTATTGCGGCCCATCAGGAATATTCATATAAGAGTAAGTTTCACGGTTTTGAAGGAGGTGGAGCGAATCTGTTCCGTGCGTACCGGGATGAAGACTATTCAGGTTTTAGTACCGAGCTGCGATTTACTTCAGAGGAAGGTGATGTTTTCGACTATATCGCAGGTATGTATTATGAAGATAGTGAAATTGATCGAAACCAATACTCTGATATAAATCTTGTGGGTTTCGGCCCTCCTGTTCTTTTCCGCAAAACTGATCCCTGGAGTCAGACCACTGAGACTTTTGCAGTCTTTGCTCAGGCGCGCTGGCATTTCTCTGATCGAGTTACTGGTATTTTTGGGGGCCGTTGGTCCACTGAAACTAAAGACTTTTTGTTTGAAGATTACAGTACAGCATACGGAACCTCTAGTGGACCAAGAAACTACGCTATTAATCCTCGAGATGAAAGCCGAGATGAAAGTAGATTCACACCTTCTTTTACTTTGCAATATGAGCTGAATGAAGACATAAACCTTTTTGCTAGCGCAACACGCGGACATAAAACTGGTGGTTTTAGTGATCGGGTTGATACTCAAACCGGTCCTATTACTTACGACGCAGAAATTGTTGATGGATTCGAGTTAGGGATGAAGGGTTACTTTTTTGAAAAAGCAATGAGCCTTAATGTGGTCTTGTATAAAATGGATATACAAGGGTTGCAGCTTGCAACACAGGTACCAGGCACTATTAACTTTGTAGTAGGGAATGCTGCTGACAGCGTAAGTCAGGGTGTAGAAATAGAATCTAACTGGGCGCTAACTGACAACTGGACCGTTGGATTAAATTACGCTTATACAGATGCTACCTATAAAGATTACCTCGGTGCTGGAAACTGTGGAGCACAATTCAAAAATAGTGATGGTGTATGTGATCTAAGTGGCCAGACTTTACAGTATGCTCCCGAAAATAAAGCATCAGCTTTTGCAGAATATTTTGCTTTTGATAGCTTTGGTAATTGGGATTTTGGTGCTCGGATTAATCTGACACACAGTAGTGATCAGTATACCGACGTAGGGCTGTTCGATTTTGCTTTTCAAGAATCCTATGAGACTGTCGAAGCCAGTTTTCGACTGGTATCACCAAGTAACAAAGTAATCTTTTCTTTAATTGGTAAAAATTTAACCAACGAAAAAATTAATGCCTGGACCGCTCCTTCTGGACCAAACACGATTTCTTCAATGGCAGCTCCCCGATTTGTAGCCTTGAGGGCGGGTTGGAATTATTAGGTCAGGGGGTGTTGGTGTAAGTCGGATATATAGTATTGCAGCGGAAAGTACTGGATTTGGATTGAGCGTGCTATTTAGGAACTGCTCAAGCCACCTGCAAAACAATTCCGGGTTGCAAAATTTAAGCTGAAGAGATTTGGATGCTAGAACTCTTTACTCTCACATAAGGAAAAAATAATGAAGAAAAAAGAATCTGGAACGAACCTTGAACAATTGATGACTTCAAAAGGCGGTCCATTGAATATGTTGCGGACTTCTCCGATCGGTTCATACACGTTTCCTGTTGTTCCGGCGGAGTACACAAACTGGTTGGATGAGCAAAGGGCCTGGCGAGAAGGCTGTGCCTTTTTGAATTTGTCTTATCACCAAACTGACTTGTACATTCGCGGCCCAGGCGCTCTGGATCTGCTTAAGACAGTAGGAATTAACAGGTTCGGTGATTTCCCGGTTGGATGCGGAAAGCAACTGATTATGGCTGGTCACGACGGTAATCTGATCGCGGATGGGATTGTCTTTCATGCTGACCAAGGGGTTTTCCGAGTAGCCGGGCCGCCGACAATCAGCAACTGGGTTCAGTTCAACGCAGAAAACGGAGGATTTGATGTTGAGTTGGAGCGTGACGAAGGGATTCACTTCCGTGGAGGTGACCCAAAGATTTACATTTTTCAGGTTCAGGGTCCCAAGGCGTTGGAATTGATGAACGAAGTCACTAATGGAAAGCTTCCTGAAATTGGTTTCTTTAAGATCGGATCGTTCAAGATTGCCGGTAAGAATGTGAAGGCACTGAGCCATGGAATGGTGGGACAACCAGGATTTGAAATGTTTGGTCCGTGGGAAGAGGAACAATCTGTTCGTGAAGCAATTAGTGCCCTCGGCCCCAAGTATGGCATGCGTAACGTTGGTGGATTGGCTTACGGTACGACGTCACTTGAGTCAGGGTGGATCGGTCTGCCAGTACCGGCAATTTATCACAGTGAAGAAATGAAGCCTTACCGTGAGTGGCTAGGGCCAAGCAACCTGGAAGTAATGGGGTCACTGGGCGGAAGTTTCATGTCTGACAATATCGTCGACTACTACATTGATCCGATTGAATCGAACTACGGTGGCTTGGTAGATTTTGACAGGGACTTTATTGGCCGAGATGCGCTCAAAGAAAAATTCGACAACCAGCGGCGCAAGAAAGTCACGTTGATTTGGAATAATGATGATATGACGGACGTGCTCCGGTCGTCGTTGACAACACGTGAAGGCAATGCCAAATTTCCACGTCTTCCGCAGTGCGTTTACTCGACCTTTCAGTCGGATCAAGTGATGAGCAAGGGTAATAGAGCAGGGATTTCAACCTGGTGTGGGTTTAGCTCAAATATTGGTTCATTCTCTTCGCTTTCGATTATCGATATCGAACTTGCAGAGCCTGGAACAGAGGTCTCAATCCTGTGGGGCGAAAAAGACTCAACTCGAGCATCGGTTGAACCTCATGAAATCCGTGAGATACGAGCAACAGTTGCAGCGCTGCCTTATTTCCGCAAAGTAATCAAAGACGGCTAGCCTTCCTATACCACGCAGCTATTCCAGTCAACTAAACGTTGAGTGTCAGTTAAGTGCCATCGGCACTACTAACCGGAATAGTTGCATAGGTGAGGACTCCTTGTTTTCAACGTTTACTTTTTAAATACAAACCGCAGACTTGAAAATTAGTCGTGTGACCTGACTAGCTTTTTATTAATTATTTTTCGTTGAGGTAATGTTATGGGGAAAGTAATTCCAAGCAACAAAGAAGTTCTGGAATTCAAGGGACTGCATCTTTATCACTCAGCTTTGTCAAACTGTGCCATGCGTGTGCGAATGACGCTTGAGGAAAAGGGTCTTCCCTGGGTAGATCATCATTTGGATATCACTAAAAAGGAACACATTACGCCGGAGTACTTTGGTATTAATCCTAATGGTGTGGTCCCTACACTTGTACATGATGGCGTGGTGATCATTGAATCTGATGACATTATCGACCACATCGATCAGACCTTTCCCGAACCTCCCCTGAGACCAACATCAGAAGAAGAGCTGGTGAAGATGTACTACTGGATGAAATCTGCGATTGAGATTCATATTAAAGCAGTTAAGACATTTATTTATTTCCACAAAATGCAAGGCAAGATGAAACAGTCTGAAGAGCAAAAGTTGCTTTATGAGAAATTACAAACGAACGAAGAGCTTATTGAATTCCATAGACATACCAATGAGACAGGTTTTTCGTCAGAAGAAGTAGCGGTCGCGCAAAAAACCCTGGATAAATTTTTCGAAGAGGCCGATGCTATTTTGGAAAATAACGAATGGCTAGTAGGTGATCAGTTCACACTTGCTGACATAACCTGGGTGCCACTGCATTTTACCCTTAAGGGCGCTGGCTATGATTTTAGCCGGTATCCAGCAGTGCAGGCCTGGGCTGAGCGATTGCAACAAAGAGAAAGTTTTAAAAAAGGAATCCTGAAATGGTGTCCGGTTTTCTAGAGAAATCATAAAAGGTAAAACTAATGCTTGAGTTATATCATCACGGTTCCTCTGTATGTGCTGCCAAAGTCCGCTGGGCGATGGTAATTAAAGGCCTGGATTTTAAAGCGCACTATATAGATATTCTGAAAGGCGAACAGTTCGACCCGGAATACGTAAAGATAAATCCCAAGTCCGTAGTACCCAGCCTTGTTCATGACGGCAATATTATCAACGAATCCACCGTCATCATGGAGTATCTCGATCTTGCATTTCCCAAGAAAAAACTGACCCCGGAAAATCCAATCGATTACGTTAAAACGCGCTACTGGACCAAGGCGCTTGACGAGTTGCTGCACCCGGCTTGCGGTGTTTTAACTTTTGCCAGTGCTCACCGACATATTGTGAGAAAGAACCTAAGTGAAAATGAGTTGGAGGAATTTCTGGCAAGCACGCCAGATCATTCGGTGACAGTAGATTGGGCGGGCTTTAAGAAGCAGATTGTGAAGTACGGATTTGAAGCACCGGGTGCTGCGGAAAAGGTCAGGCTCTACGATAAATATTTAAAGCAAATGGATAAGGATTTGCAGGAAACTAAATGGCTTGCTAGCAATGAGTTTGGTTTGGCGGACGTATCACTAACCCCTTATGTCAACCGAGTTGCCATGATGGGGATGAGTGAGTGGTGGGAAGGTCGGCTGCCTTATCTGTCCGACTGGTGGGCACGTATCCAGGAAGTCCCAACTTTCCAGTCTGCGATTTTAGACTGGTGTCCACAAGACCTCACTGACGACTTAATTAATTTCGGATCGCAGAGCTGGCCTGATGTCCAAAAGATCATAGGTTTTGATGACTAAAGATATAAAGTTTACTGGAGTATATGCATATGAAAAGACTTGAAGGAAAAATAGCTGTTATTACAGGAGCCGCTCAGGGTATTGGAGCCGCTTATGCGCTGGGGATGGCTGCAGAAGGTGCAAAAGTCGTTGTCTCTGATATTGCTGATACCAGCGATATTGTGGAGCAGATCAAAACAGCAGGTGGCAGCGCTATTGGATGCCAGGCTGATGTTACCGATAACGAATCACTGGCGGCATTAGTGGCTGAAGCCGAATCAACCTACGGGCCGATAGAAATTTTAATAAATAACGCCGCAATATTCACGACTATCAAACTGAAACCCTTCACAGAAATAAGCGAAGATGAATGGGATGCCCTTATGCGTGTCAATGTGCGCGGTCCTTTTCAGTGTGCCAAGGCTATAGTGCCGAGTATGCGCAAAAACGGCCGAGGCAAGATTATTAATATTTCTTCGGGAACATTTTTGCGAGGTGCGCCAATGTTTTGTCATTACGTTTCATCAAAGGGTGCCATCATTGGTCAAACACGCGCCCTGGCTGCAGAATTGGGCGCGGACAATATCTTTGTCAATTGCATTATTGTTGGTTTGACCGAAAGTGAAGGTGTCAAAAATCACGAACAAATGAGCAAAATCACTGGTCCGACATTGCAAGCTCGTATCATAAAACGGTCTATGCTTCCGGAAGACCTGTTAGGAACTGTCTACCATCTGGCCAGTGAGGACAGTGACTTTATTACAGGTCAGAGCATAAACGTCGATGGCGGTGCATTAAATTACTGATAGAGATTGACTAGGGGTTATGGAGAAAAATGGCTAAAGAAAAAATATTTGAACACTGGATTGACAATGCCTGCTCGCCAGCTTCTGATGGTGGTTTGATGGATTCACTTAACCCGCTGGATGACAGTTTGTTTGCGAAAGTAGCAGACGGAACTCCAGAGGACATAGATCGAGCCGTAAAGTCAGCACATGAAAGATTTCAATCGTTTAGTAAAACCAGCACCAATGATCGTGAGGCCTGGCTTTGTAAAGCTGCAGAGCTTCTTGAGGTGAGAGTCGAGCAGTTTATTGATTTGTTGATTGATGAAGGAGGCTCGTCACGTAAAAAAGCGGAATTTGAAACCAATAAGGCTATTTCATTTATCCGAGGCGCAGTTGGCATTGTGCGACAAATGAGCGGTAAGACTCTTCCTACTGATTATCCGGGTCGCCTTAGCATGACCATGCGCTATCCCCGAGGAGTAGTCGCCGTTATCACTCCTTTTAATGTGCCGCTGATTAAAGCAACTCGTTCATGTGCAAATGCGCTTGCAACAGGAAGCACGGTCGTTTTATTGCCTTCAGAAGAGCATCCGGTTTTATCATTGAAATTTGCTGAACTTCTAGCGGATGCAGGTTTCCCTCCAGGCGCAGTCAATGTCGTTGCGGGTAATGGCTACAAAATTGGTGACAGTCTAACCGGCCATCCATTGATAAAAACAGTTTCTTTTACTGGCTCATCTGTTGTTGGTAAACATATTCAGCAGTTTTGCGCAGCACATAATAAGCATGTCACTCTGGAACTTGGTGGTAAAAGCCCCTTGGTTATCATGGACGATGCTAATTTACAGGAAGCTATTCAAGGTGCGGTGCGCGGTATTTTTATGCATCAGGGGCAAGCTTGTGTAGGTTCTAGCCGAATCTATGTGCAGAAGGGAATTTATCCAAAATTTGCCGAAATGTTTACTGCCATTGCCAGCAAATTAGGAATGGGAGATTTACGTGATCCCGACACTGTCATTGGACCCATAATCAGCGAAAAACAACGCAAACGCGTTAGAGACCATATTGAAGATGCCCGGTCGAAGGGCGCAGAGATTGCTACAGGTGGTACCTGGGATGGTAATCGCTGTGCGCCCACTGTGTTATTGAATGTCTCTGAAGAAATGGACGTTTGTAAGCAGGAAACTTTTGGTCCGGTAGTATCCGTCTATCAGATTGAAGATTTTGACGAAGCTTTGTCGAAAGCTAATGATACTGTTTATGGCTTGAGTTCGGCAATTTTCACAAGTGATCTAAAAAACGCACTCGAATATGCGCAACAAATTCAGTCCGGCATGGTACACATCAATGGACCATCAATTACTGACGAAGCACATGTTCCATTCGGTGGGCTTGGTGATAGTGGATTTGGCAGGGAGGGAACAGAAGCGGATTTAGAGGCTTTTACAGAATTAAAATGGGTGACTTTAAAAGCCTAATGAAAGTTTAGTTAGAAGACCAATACAAACATTCTTCTTCGAACCAGTTTGTGAGCTAAATCTAAAAAAGAATTATATTAAAGAGCATTTTAAAGAGGTGAGATGAAAAATACTGGCGAAAACATTATTAACTCGTGCGGTTTGCCACATTTTTTTTTACTAAACAATGCTGATGACGTGGGAATCAATGCGCCACAGTTGCGCAGGGGCGATGCTTTGCGTACCTGGGTACGTTCACTCTCTGGTTTTCAAAAAGAAGCTTTGGTGAAATCAGCGCGAACCGGACAAACCTGGCGCCTGGTTTCTGATGAAGGGCCTTATCTCAATGGCCATGATGCTGCACCTTGTCCCTTGGCATTTTTAACAGCAGGCATGATAGCCAGCTATATGAACGAAATTATGGCACTTGCTGAGATAGAAGGGGTGGAAATTCGGAATTTAAAGTTGATTCAGGATAACTATTACACCATGAAAGGTTCGATGCCAAAGCGAACCATGATAGGTGGTGCTGAGCCCGTGGAATTGCAAGTTGAAATTGATTGTGATCTGGAAGATGGGGCGTTAAGGAATTTTTTGATGAATGCCATTCATGCCTCACCGTTAAATGGTCTCATGAGAGGTCAGCTTGAAAGTTTATTCAAACTTGGAAAAAACGGAAAGCAATTATCAACAGCAAAAGTTGCTGAACTGGAAGTGGCATTAATACCAGATCCAGGTGATCATTTTAGCAAAGCAAAAGTGCAGGGAACTGGTTCTATTTTGGTTGAAGCTGTCGGACCGACCCCGAAAAAGGATGTTGTCCGAGGCACCTCCAGTGGAGGCTCTTCGCTTTCAGATGAGCAGGACCGCAGATTAAATATTGGTGCTGTCGCTGTGTTACGCCCAGACGGCATCAAGGATATCCAACTGATGCAATATTCCCCCTATGGTACTTCCTTTCGGCTTTTGTCGGAGGAAGCACCTGCAAACGGAGGCAAGGGAAGGTCTCCAGATGCGAACACCTATATTTCAGCTGGCATCGGTTTTTGCTTCATGACGCAATTCGGGCGCTTTGTATCCATGCTGAACCTGGATTTGCCGGAATACAGAATTGTCCAGGACACTCATTTTTCTCTTGGAGGTGCATCGGGGGGGTCTGGTGTGGCCGGCGAAGCAGACCCGGTTGAAACACATGTTTATTTAAAAACAAGCGAATCGGATGAAATGGCCCAAGAGATGCTGGATATATCAGAACAAACCTGCTTTTTGCATGCTTTTTGCCGCACGGATCTTAAAACAAAATTGAAAGTAGTGCGGCTTTAAATAACTACGGGAGCGTATATGGTGATTTCAAATAATCAATTTATTCGGATTGCCCGTAGAGGAAATATTTTATGAATGAATTTAAGGATGGATGGGGGACTTTAGTTGCTGCGACGATTGGGACCATGTGTGGAATATTTACACTAACAAACTATTCGCAGGGCTTTTTTGTAGGCCCGGTAACCAGCGAATTTGGTTGGAGCGCGTCACAATTTTTTCTGAGTTATACCGTGTTGATGTGCTCTGGTCTCCTGACGGGACCGCTGATTGGTTCTATCGCAGAAAGGATAGGGCTGCGCACTGTTGGTATTGTCGGACTGATTGGTCACTCGTTCGCCTACGTTACTCTCTCTTTCAATAACGGTTCATTGGTAGCTTGGTATCTTAGCTGGGCGATGATGGCAATTCTTGGTGCTGGGTCGTTACCGATCATTTGGACAGGCGTTCTCAACAACTGGTTTTCTAAACATCGAGGTAAGGCGATCGGCATTACGATGGCGGGAACCGGGTTAGGAGCGTTCTTGTTGCCTCCTGTTGTGGAGTTCCTTATTTCTAACTACGGATGGAGAACAGCCTATCGAGGTATTGGCATCGGCGCGTTGCTGGTATCTCTGCCTGTAGTTCTCGCATTATTTAAAGAAAAGCCTGAGTCTGCAGGTGGTATTCAGGGAATGGTAGAGAAAGCAGCGGCCTGGGGCATGACACCTGGCGAGGCAATGCGGACCTCACGAATTTGGATTTTAGGCGCAGTTCTTTTCGTGACAGTAATTGTAGTAGCGGGCTTGCTATCGAATTTTGAACCCATAATGAGCGAGAAAGGTTTCGAGCGCAGTTCGATTGCGCAAATTGCGGCTGTGATGGGGCTAACTGTTATCGCAGGTCGACTTATTGTCGGTGCACTAGTAGACCGCTTTTGGGCGCCTGGTGTTGCTGCTTGTTTTTTCGTTCTTCCGATGCTTGGTTTGTTGGTTTTAGTGAATACAGAAGTAACATTTACTGTAGCTATTGTTATTGCGATTATGGTGGGTCTCGCGGCAGGCGCCGAGCTGGATTTGCTAGCCTATTTGACCAGCAAGTATTTTGGGCCAGCGCACTATCCGGCTATTTTCGGATTAATTATTGCCTTCTTTACTGTGGGCGCGGGTATTGCCCCACCAATATTTGGTGCGGCTGCACAGGTATTTCAGGGGTATACGACGATTCTCACTGCATCAGTGGCAATGCTTCTTTTGTCTATAGTGCTTTTTCTATCACTAGGAAAATATCCAGCTGATGAAAAAAAGTATGAGTAAAAATAGTATAGACAGGAAAACGATACAGGCCGCTCTTATGATTGCGGCCACAGTGGGAACAATATTGCTATTTATCAATCAATACGATGCTATTTTTGGGGACGCGCCAGTGCGGGTTCTGTCCGCGGTATTAACTTACTGCGTGCCTTTCGTTGTATTTATTTTTGGACGATTATCAAATAAGAAAGAAAAATAGACAGGTTTAACAGGTTTTGATGTTTCTAAGCGGCCGATAGCAAACACAATACAGCAAGGAATTAAATATGAAGGAATTGTTGTCATTATTTAAAACACTCTTTGTTCTCGTAATTTTTTTACCCTTCACCACAAGTATTGGACAGGAAAGTAACAATTCTCAGAATTTTACTGTCACTTTGCTGGGTACTGGTACACCTACTTTAAGTTCTGAACGATTCGGAGCAAGTACACTCATTGAAGCAGGTAATCAAAAACTAGTCTTTGATGCAGGACGTGGTGCTTCTATCCGGCTTTCTCAGCACGGCCTATTACCAGTAGAGATTGATGCATTCTTTTTAACTCATTTGCACTCTGATCATGTAAATGGATTATCAGACATCTGGTTAACAGGTTGGTTGTTTGGTCGAACAGAGCCGATGGAAATTTATGGGCCTACAGGGACAAAGAATATGATGGAGAGTTTAAGGGAAGCTCATCAGGCAGATATTGATATAAGAGTAGCAGATGAAAAATTTCCACTCTCAGGAATAGCAGTTAATGCACATGAAGTTACGGAAAGTATAATTTATGAAGAAGATGGCGTACGGGTCACTGTTTTTAATGTTTATCATGGGGAATTCATAAAACCATCTTTCGGTTATCGTGTTGATTTTCAGGGCAACTCTGTAGTGATTTCTGGAGATACGCGATTAAGTTCAAATTTAATACAATTTGCTCAGGACGCGGACGTCCTAATCCATGAGGTAATGTCTATACCACCTCAACTCTACTCAGAATCAGAATTGTGGCGAAACATCATGGATCATCATACAAGTCCAGAAGATGCTGGTGTCGTTTTTACTGAAAGCGGTATAAAACTGGCAATTTACAGTCATATCATTGTGCAAGGTTATGTAGATGAACAAACTGGTATTAATGATGTGATTCGAAGAACGCAAACTGCATACAACGGAATTTTTGAAATTGGCAATGATTTAATGAGCATAGAAGTTAGTGACACTCCTAAGGTTGTACGTATTGATTCTTCGCAGTTATAACAATTTTTTAAATCCCCTTTTTGGCTGAAAGCAGACGTTAAAATCTGTAAAAAAGTGTGTAAGCAATATTTCAACAGGTTAAAAACGCGAAACGTTAATAACCTGTTGAAATATAAAGGGAATTTGGTGGGCCCACCAGGACTCGAACCTGGGACAAACGGATTATGAGTCCGCTACTCTAACCAACTGAGTTATAGGCCCTTTTAGTCTGCGTCTTTTGTCCTTACTCTTCGTTGCAAAGGTTATTTCTCCTCAGTCATGTGCGGGTGCACACTCCTTCGTCTAAAAACCTCCGCGCCTCGATTAAGAACAAAATACTTGTCTAAAAGCTTTGTGCTTAGTCTGCGTGTTTTGTTCGCCTTGATAACAAACAAAATGCCTACCTAAAAAAAATGTACGTAGCCATTCGGCTTTTTACTTCTTTGCTATTAAGCGTTTATGCAAGCCCAAAAACAAAGGGCGCATTATAATGCGCCCTTGTGCCTGTTTCTAGCGATTCCGCTCTTTATTGAAAAATACTAGGACTCGTCGAGAAAGCTCTTCAGGTGATCCGAGCGGGTCGGATGACGCAGTTTTCTAAGCGCCTTTGCTTCGATCTGACGAATACGTTCACGGGTCACGTCAAACTGCTTGCCCACTTCTTCCAGGGTATGGTCGGTATTCATGTCGATACCAAAGCGCATACGCAGTACCTTGGCTTCGCGGGCAGTCAAACTGCCCAGCACTTCCTTGGTGGCTTCACGCAGGCCTTCATCCAGAGAGGAATCCACTGGTGAATCGATATTGGCATCCTCGATGAAATCACCCAGGTGGGAGTCTTCATCATCACCAATAGGGGTTTCCATGGAGATGGGTTCCTTGGCGATTTTCAGTACCTTGCGAATCTTGTCTTCCGACAGATCCATACGTTCGCCCAGTTCTTCCGGCGTTGGCTCGCGGCCTTTTTCGTGCAGCATCTGGCGTGAAATACGGTTGAGCTTGTTGATGGTCTCAATCATATGCACCGGAATACGAATGGTACGGGCCTGGTCCGCAATGGAGCGGGTGATAGCCTGACGGATCCACCAGGTGGCATAGGTAGAGAACTTGTAACCACGACGGTATTCGAATTTATCCACCGCTTTCATCAGGCCGATATTGCCTTCCTGAATCAGGTCGAGGAACTGCAGACCACGGTTGGTATATTTTTTCGCGATAGAGATAACCAGACGCAGGTTGGCTTCAACCATGTCTTTCTTGGCGCGGCGTGATTTGGCTTCACCGATCGACATCTTGCGATTGATGTCCTTGATTTCACCAATAGTTAAACCGGTTTCTTCTTCCAGTAATGCCATTTTTTTCTGGGCACGCAGGATTTCAACTTTGACGTTGGCCAGGGTTTCAGAATAGGGCTTGCGGCGTAAATGGGTATCGAGCCACTTCAGGTTGACTTCATTACCGGGGAAGCTCTTGATAAAGACACTGCGTGGCATTTTGCCGGTGTTGATGGCCAGGTTGCGGATGCCTCTTTCGTGACGACGAATTCGCATCAGGCAACCACGGATGTGCTCGAGCAATGGGTCAAACTGTTTTGGGGCGAGTTTGAAGAACTTGAATACTTCACCAAGTTTCTCCATGGCCTCGATGCCTTTCTCATGCTGGCGACCATATTTTTTCAGCTGACGCAGGGAAGAGCGATGCTGCTTGCGTAATTCTTCAAAGCGAATGCGCGCTTCTTCCGGATCAGGACCGGTTGGTGCTTCATCGTCATCATCGTCACTGCTGTCGTCATCATCAGAATCGGAATCATCAGCTTCTTTGGTGGCGGTGGTGTCTTCGATGACAGGCGCCGGAATTACGTCTTCACTCAAATCAAGATAGCCGATAAGAATATCAGCGAGGCGTTTTTCTTCTTTCTCTACCAGGTCATATTCATCAAGCACGCGCTCGATGGTGCCGGGAAAGAAAGCCATGGCAGACATCAGTTCACGAATGCCTTCTTCAATGCGTTTGGCAATGGCGATTTCGCCTTCGCGGGTCAGCAGTTCAACGGTACCCATTTCACGCATATACATGCGCACAGGATCGGTAGTACGACCGGCTTCATTTTCAACAGCGGCCAGTGCCGCAGCAGCTTCAGCCGCAGCCAGCTCATCAGTCTCGCTTTCAATCATCAGCAACTGATCGGCATCGGGAGCGGTTTCAAAGACCTTGATACCCATGTCATCAATCATCTGAATGATGTCTTCCACCTGATCCGGATCGGAAATGGTATCGGGCAGGTGATCATTCACCTGGGCATAGGTCAGGTAGTTTTGCTCCTTTCCTTTTGCGATCAGGGCCTTAAGGCTCGATTGTTGTGCTTGGACGTTGCTCATATGTGCTGCAATTCCTGTACTTGACTAAATTTGGCAGGGATAAAAATGACCGCGTATTTTAACGAAAAGCGTGTTTTGATGCCACCGCTATTTGACTCTTAAATGGTGGTTGGAACCGCAAATTTCAATAGCAGATATCAGATTTCAGGATTCTTCCGGCGGAATCTGCTCAATTCGCCTGGATTTCACCTTCTGGCGTGCCTCTTCCAGCCAGTTATGGTGGCTGAGGCGGCGCCGTTGGGTGTGCAGTAAATGGTTAATAATTTCATTAAATTCCTGCACTACACCTTCCGTCGGCGTGATCTGTTCCTTGCTAAGGAGCTGGGTCAGCTGACTCCCCAGTGGGGTGGCATAAATCCGCCCGAGTAATTCCGGCGTGGAACTGGACGGGTACTTTTTAGCCAGGGCGATAACCTGCAGTAGCAGGTCGATATCAGGGCTATCTATTTCGGCCAGCTCTCCGTTTTCATCAAGCTCGGCCACCATGTCAGGTTTCAGCAGGATCAGGTTTACCGCTTTCATACAGACAGAGCGGCCACTTTTCTTTTTGACAACAGGCGGCCTGTTGAGGGTGTTGACCGGCTGCGGCTGAGGGGAAGCCCCGGCAGGATTTGGATTATCCATGGCCTGGATGGTTTGCAGATCAACGCCGGTAATGGAGGATAGCTGGTCAAGAATTAGCTGGTGATAAATGCCTGCAGGAATTTTCTTTATATGGGGCAAAGCCATTTTGCCGAGACTGGCTCTGCCTTCCAATGAATTCATATCCACCTTCTTGCCCAGTGATTCAAAGAAAAATTCGGCCAATTGTGTGGCTTCAGACAGATTACGCACGAATTCACTTTTGCCAATACGGCGCACCTGGCTGTCAGGGTCTTCGCCTTCCGGCAGGAATAGAAAGCGCGCGGTGCGTCCATCTTCCATTAGCGGCAACACCTGTTCAAACGCTCGCCAGGCAGCATCGCGGCCGGCGTTATCGCCATCGAAACAAAACACCACTTCAGGAACCAGTTTAAACAAGCGTCTGAGGTGGGCAGTTGAGGTGGCAGTTCCAAGCGTGGCGACGCAGTAGGGAATATCATTCTGGGCCAGGGCAATGACATCCATATAGCCTTCCACGATAACGATGCGTTCCAGTTTGCGCGTATTTTTGCGCGCTTCGTATAGCCCATAAAGCTCTTCACCTTTGTGGAATACCGGCGTCTCCGGCGAATTGAGATACTTCGGTTTGTCATCCCCGAGTACGCGTCCACCAAAGGCAATGATGCGGCCACGACTGTCACGAATCGGGTAAATAATACGGTCACGAAAACGGTCATAAAGTGGATGGCTTTTATTGTCCGGGTTTTCGATCAACATGCCGGCATTAAGCAGGGCTTTCTTTTGTTGCTCAGAGGTACCGATGGCCTGCAACAGATTGCCCCAACCCGGTGGTGCGTAGCCGAGGGCAAAGTCTCTGGCAATTTCACCGGACAAGCCGCGGCTTTTCAGATATTCCACGGCGCGAGTACGCTGCGGATGCTGACGCAACTGCGCCTGGTAATAACGAGCGCTTTGCTGCAACACATCATAAATTGACTGATTTTTTTCCCTGACTTTTTGCAATACCGAGGATTCTTCCCTGGGAACTTCAATGCCCATCTGGGCAGCAATATTTTCGATGGCATCAGGAAAATCGAGATTTTCGTAATTCATCACGAAGCCAATGGCATTGCCACCGGCGCCACAGCCAAAGCAGTAATAAAACTGTTTTTCCGGTTCGACACTAAAGGAGGGGGTCTTCTCGTTATGGAAAGGACACAGGCCGGAATAGTTCTTGCCGGTTTTTTTCAGAGTGGTGCGCGCATCAATAACGTCCACAATATCCACGCGGGCCAGCAGATCATCGATGAAACTTTGTGGGATCATTCCCGCCATATTTATTTAGTTACAAGTCCCAAGTTACATGTTGCAAGGTAAAAGCCAGACAAGTCAGGATGACAATAAAGGCCGGCATGACTTCTTTACCCGGATGATTAATTTTCAGGTTATTTGCCCTTATAGACGGCCATAATATCATCCTGGGAGAAGACACCCGAGATGACCTGGTTGCCGTTTTGATCGGGGATGTGAATATAGCCGTAGTTGGCTTTTTTCTCACTAAGAATTTCCAGGGCTTCCAGCAGGGTGGCATGTCTGGAGATCGGCATAATGGCTGTGGCGGCTTCCAGTTTTTCCAGAGTGAATTCGGGATTGTCCAGGGCAAGTTCAAGGGCAGAGCGGCTGATGATGGCATCATTGTGGCCCTCGTAATCGATTACGATCCACTCCGGATTGGTCTGCAGTGATTTTATGACTGTGTCTTTTTCAGTTTCGGGCGCAAGGGTAATAAATTTATAGTTGACGATAGTGCTGACACCGAAGCGACTTAAAAAGCGGGATAATTCCGGGGAGAATCCGCTTTGCCCTGGTTCCAGCGTATTGTGAAAGACAGAGCGGGTTTTAAAAATTTCCGAACTGGTAATATTGGCCACCACAATGATGAGCATGGCGGGAAGAATAATATTGGGGTTGTCGCTGAGCTCAAGCAGAGCCATAAGCGCTGCCAGCGGGGCTTGCAGGGTAGCGCCCATCATCGCGCACATGCCAATCAGGACATAAAACGTGCCTGAAGAAAAACTACCGGGAATAAATTGCTCGCCAACAATGCCGGCAGCGGCCCCGGCTAATCCGCCAAGCATCAGGCTGGGGCCAATAAGACCTCCGGGCAGTCCCAGACCAAGCCCGAGCGCAGTCACAATGAGTTTTACGCCTAACAGGACTAACAGGAATGACAGTCCCAGATGGCCCTGTAGTGCATCATTGAGAGAGTCATAACCTGTCCCCATTACCTCGGGAAGAAACAGGGCGGCAACACCAGTGAGCAGACCGGTGAGCAACAGGCGCAGGCGCAGATCAATATGATGAAAACTGACGGCAAATTTGTGAATGCTGACAAAGCTGCTTGCCAGTCCACCAATCACCAGCCCCATTAAAACCACATAAGGGATTTGCCAGAGACTGTTCATGGTGACCGCCTCAATGATGAAGACCGGTTCATCGCCATAAAGCAGCTGGGTTACAACCGTCCCACTCACCGCAGCAACAATTACCGGAATGATGCCGGAGACGGCATACTCCATAAGAATCACTTCCATGGCAAAAATGACGCCGGCAACAGGGGTATTAAAAGCCGCCGCAATTGCTGCCGCACTGCCGCTGGCAATGAGAAGACGAATGCTGTTGTTGGGCAGAGCGAGCAAACTGCCAATGCCGCCACCACAGGACGCGCCCAGATGAATGGCGGGTCCCTCACGGCCGCAAGAGCCTCCACTCAACAGGGCTATGGACGCAGTAATAAACTGCATGAGGGCATTTCTGAGGGGCATGCGGGATCTGAAATGCTGGACTTTGTCGATGACATAACTGACCCCCATACGCCGGAGTTCCGGTGTCAGCGAGTGAAGCAGCTGTCCGATAAGGATGCAGCCGGCAACGGGCAGCAAGAAGTGCCATAGTGGCGACAGAGATTCAAAATCATCGTGATTCAGGCCGCCAGAAAAATAAGGAAACACTGCTTCCAGCACAAAACGAAACAGGTTACCCACAAGACCGGCCAGAATGCCCACAAGTATGCCAAGCACGGCCATGGGCAGTTTGGCTTCATCGCGGGACAGCAGGCTATATAGAGAGTTTTTTAGATCCAAGGTGTTGTGCCAGGGTAAAAAGTCATTATAACGAGTTTAGAGATTGCAATCTCATGGATTAGGCGCGTCAATCCTGAATTTATAAAGATCCAGTTGATACTGATCACATTGTCACTGCTAGAATATCAAGACAATAGCCAACAGCATTAAAGCGGGGAAGAGAAGTAATGGCGAAAACAGAGGCTACCAAGGTTTCATCAAGCCAGGATCCATTAAAGCAGGATCCATTAAACCAGAGTCAATTCAAGCAGAAACTTTATCAGGTAATTTTCGGTTATGAGTCCAAAGCCGGGCGGCTGTTTGACCTGGTGCTGATTATTACTATTTTTGCCAGTGTGCTCGCGGTGATGCTGGATTCTGTCGCGTCCATTAATACGCGCTTTCACGATCAGCTTTACCTGCTGGAATGGGTTTTCACGGTATTGTTTACCGTGGAATATCTGTTGCGACTGTATTGCACGCCATCGACTCGAGGCTATGCCTTCAGCTTTTATGGCTTGATAGATCTGTTTTCCATTTTACCAACTTATATTGCTTTTCTTTGGCCAGGCGGTGTTTATCTCATCGTTATACGAAGTCTAAGGGTTCTGAGAGTATTTAGAATACTGAAATTGGCGCGTTATGTCGGTGAGGCCAATCTCCTGCTTAATGCCCTGGTTAATGCGCGCCACAAGATTTTTGTCTTTCTTTATGGTCTGCTGATTCTGATTATTATTTTTGGCTCGTTGATGTTTCTGGTGGAGGGACCAGAGCATGGCTTTGATAGTATTCCTCACAGTATCTACTGGGCCATAGTGACCATTACTACTGTTGGTTATGGCGATATTGTGCCCCAGACACCGATTGGGCAGATTATTGCCGGCGCCGCCATGATTACCGGTTATGCAGTAATTGCAGTGCCTTTTGGCATCATTTCGTCCGAGTTGATTAATGAACAGCAGAAAAGGCGGGATAACTCTGATGAAGTAAGTCTTAGGGTATGCAAAAACTGCAATCAGGGTGACCATGACGAAGATGCCCATTTCTGCAAGCAATGTGGTGTATCACTGGATGATGAAAGTGGCGAAAAAGTAAAATAAGAGAATTACTGCGCAGGCCTGGCAGGATGCGAAAGATAAACAGAGTGCCCAAAAACCTAAGCGAGCTGCTCTTTAACCATTTTGCTGACTACGGACATGTCAGCGCGACCGGCCAGTTGGGGACGAACTTCATTCATCACCTTGCCCATATCCTGCATAGCTGCGGCGCCGGTTGCGGTAATAGCTTTGCTGACAATTTCAGATATTTCCGCTTCGCTTAGGGCGGCGGGCATGAATTCCTGAATTATACCAATTTCTGTGCTTTCGGCGTCTGCCAGTTCCGGACGGCCACCATCGGTATATTGCTTAACCGAATCGCGGCGTTGTTTGATCATTTTTTCCAGAATGGAAATGATGCGATCTTCAGGCAAATCGATGCGTTCATCCACTTCGATTCTTTTCAGTTCGGAAAGCATAAGACGAATAGTCGACAGGCGCGGCTTATCTTTCGCGCGCATGGCATCTTTCATCGCATCAGTGATGCTTTGCTTGAGTGGGTGTTCCGACATAAGCGTGGAGAATTTTGCGAATTAATTAATAAATATTAATAAAGACGCTGAGTGCGACGAGATTCACGAGACACTTTTTTGGCATGGCGTTTAACGGCAGCAGCCGCTTTGCGCTTGCGCACAGAAGTTGGTTTTTCATAAAACTCACGACGACGTACTTCAGCGAGAATTCCCGCTTTTTCACAAGAACGCTTGAAACGACGTAATGCTACGTCAAAAGGTTCGTTTTCTTTCAATTTTACAATTGGCATGTAAAAAACACCTGATCTGGTTAATCCCTGGGTTTAAGGGCGGAGGATTTTAATGGCAAAGAGCGGCAATTGCAAAGGTTTTGGCTCCCTAAAACACCTTTAACAGGTTTCAATCCCCG
>Ga0255779_1002086_pt1 | contig 21628 bp, 18 predicted proteins | sample 011ome_21_FD_179977 | JGI IMG/M metagenome (GOLD analysis project Ga0255779, IMG submission 179977) | Coastal salt marsh microbial communities from the Groves Creek Marsh, Skidaway Island, Georgia - 011508AT metaG (version 2) | ecosystem: Environmental > Aquatic > Marine > Intertidal zone > Salt...
AGCTAAGTTTTTTAGAGAAAGAGCAGATTCAAACATCCATTGCTGACCATATCTTGTTTTATATTTTGCATTATCATGAAGCCTGCCAGAACTATTCTTGTTAACAGGATTATCATCAGAATATTTACCAGTAAGAAGTCCTCCACCTAATGGACTATAACTTATCACACCTATATTTTCTGATTTTGCCATAGGTAATATCTCAACCTCAGCTTGTCTTTTAACAAGGTTATACATAGGCTGTAGGATATCTATTGAAGGAAAGTCATATTTTTTAGCTATTAATTCTGCTTTCATAACTTGCCAAGCAGAAAAATTTGATACACCAAGTTGAAAAAACTTTTTCTCTTCTTTCAACTCTTTAAGAGTTTCAAATGTTTCTTCTAATGGAACATTATCATCCCAGTGGTGTAAGAAAAAAACATCTACATAATCTTGTTTTAATCTTTTCAAACTCTCTTCTAACTGTGACCTAATATTTTTACCACTAGATCCACCGACTGAGCCAGCTTTAGTGACTAAAATAATTTTTTCTCTTTCGTCTTTTATTAAATTTCCAAGAATTAATTCTGATTTTCCCCCAGTGTAAACAAAAGCGGTATCAAAAAAATTAATACCATTGCTTCTACAAGCTTCATACATTTCCTGGCTATCTCTTTCATCTGCTCCATCTCCAAATTGCATTGTGCCGAAACAAAGTGATGAATTTTCAAGAAAATTAGGACCATACTCTCTAATTACTTTCATAATGTTTTTACCTTTCAATTTTATTTAAATTTTTGCATCCATACTAAGCCAGTATCAGTGCTTGTTCTTGGTTTATATTCGGCCCCTATTATATCTTTATAACCTATTTTAAATATCTCAGGTATAATATAGCTAAAATCTAATTCTCCTTTATCTGGTTCTGCCCTGTCTTGAACAGATGCTATTTGAACATGTCCAATATAAGACAAATGATCTTTGAATCTTTTTAGAACGTTTCCCTGATTTATTTGTACATGATAAAAATCAAACATTATTTTTAAGGAATCTGGTCCTACTAGTTCACATATTTCTTTTGCTTGCTCAACTTTTGTTAAGAAGTAACCTGGGTTATCATTAAGGTTTAATGGTTCAATAACTAAGTTTATACCACTACCCTTAATTAATTCCTTAGCAAATTTTAGATTATCAATAAATGTCACTAATGATTTTGTTGATAAGTCTGTAATACCTGCCATTGCATGAATATTTTTAGCTTTGATTATTTTTGCGTATTCAAAAGCCTGAATAATAGCGTCTTTTGCTTGTGAAATTTTAGAGGGCACTGCAAGTAAACCATTATCCCCTTTTTCAATATTTCCCTTAACAGTATTAATGCCCATTACTGGTAACTGAACTTCATCCAGAGCTTTTTTAATATCTTTTGCATCATGTTCATAAGGAAATTGAAATTCGACAGCATCAAATCCATTTTCTTTAGCTTTATAAATTGCTTCAACTTGTGTAAGTTCATTCCAAAGCAAACCTAAATTAGCAGAAAATCTATACATTTTTAATCCCATTCTAAATTGAATTTATTTACAACTGATAATATTTGATCATTATTTAATTCTTTGGCGTTTGCCCCTTTGAGAATGAGAGCTAATTTAGCTGTAGCCTCTAATTCTTCTATAGCATTGACTGATGACTCAAGATCTTTACCAGACACTACTGGTCCATGATTAGCTAAAAGAACTGCAGACCGTTTGCCAGCTAAACCCTTTATTGCTTGTCCCATTGCTGGGTCTCCAGGAACGAAAAAAGGAAGTAGTTTTACTTTTCCTAATAACATTATTGAATAAGGGGTGTAAGAGGGCAAAACATTATCCTCATCTGTGCCTGGTAACATTGACAAAGCAACTGAATGTGTGGAGTGCAAATGAACGACAGCTCCTGATTTTAAACCTCTAGTCTCATAAAAAGCTTTATGAAGTGGTAGTTCTTTTGTTGGTAATAAAGAACCGATAGATTGACCGGTTTTAGTTATTTTGACTATTTCATTTGGATCTAATCTACCAAAAGAAGACCCTGATGGTGTAACTAAAATCTCATCATCATCTAAACGAACAGATATATTTCCAGTTGATCCATGAGTAATACCTCTATCAAATATAGATGCTGCAAAATGACAGATTTTTTCTCTTACTTTACTCTCTGACATTGAAAATTTTCCTTTAATTAATATCCAAATATCTGAAACAAGAAACCTATAGATAAACCAATAACCACATGGCTACCTATTGCTAAGGAGCAAGCCATAGCTGGTGATGGTGTCTTAAACGCTAAAAAACCTTTTCCAAGTACTGGCATAAAGAAAAACCACGGTATTATGACACTGACTAATCCAAAAACTATCCCATCAATGTAAGATGCATTCAAAACTTGAAAATTGTATAATATAAAAAAAACTAATGAATATAAAATTGCTACACTGTAATGCACCACCCAACCTATAGCTAACTCGTTTTTGATTGGTGTTTCATTATCTATATTTGGGTTGTATACCTTACCTTTTGAAATAGACAACACAAACCATCTACCCACAACAGCCCAATCTGAGGGGTTTATTTTGAATAACATTTTTAAAAACCTTTGCCACAAATCCATGCAAAAACATGAAATAATTCCAATAAATATAATATGAATTATTTCCATAATGTTACTCCGTTTGGATTAGTTTTTTCTAGTAATAATATAATTAACAATATAAAATTTAATATATTATATCTATGATTAATTTATTTTAAATAAACCCATAATTATGAACATAACATAGGAGACTGATTCATGGCTAATTTCGACGGACAAACAGCAGTTATTACTGGAGGTGCACAAGGAATTGGTTTTGCCACGGCTAAACGACTAATTAATGATGGGTGCGAAGTTATGATTTGGGATATAGACGAAAAATTAGGATTAGAAACATCTAAAAAGTTGAACTGCCAATTTTTAAAAGTAGACCAAACTGATAACAAAGCGGTTGAAGAAGCCACAGATAAAACAATAAAGCAAATGGGTAAAATTGATATTTTGGTATGTAGTGCAGGAATAGCGGGTCCAACATATACAACTTGGGATTACCCTGTCGAGGAATGGTCAAAAGTTTTCAATGTTAATGTAAATGGTGTTTTTTATTGTAATAAGTATGTGGTAAAAACTATGCGAGAAAAAGGTTATGGTAGGATTATTAATATAGCTTCCATTGCTGGTAAAGAAGGTAATCCAAATGCTCCGGCTTATTCAGCTTCAAAAGCGGCAGTTATAGGATTAACCAAATCATTAGGCAAAGAAACAGCCAGTCAGGACATAGCAGTAAATTGTATAACACCTGCCACAGCAAAAACTAGAATTCTAGACCAAGTATCTCAAGAATTTATTGACTACATGATCTCTAAAATACCTAGAAATAGGTTTGTTACAGTAGAAGAAATTGCTTCGCTCATATCTTTTCTTGCCAGCAAAGAAAATAGCTTCACTACGGCAGGAGTTTTTGATATTTCTGGCGGAAGAGCAACATATTAATTGGTGAGGATTTTCAGGAGATCCTCTGCACCTAATGGTAAAACTAACCTTAGGGAGGTTAAAGCTAGTTTTTTAATTTAAGAACAAATAAACGGGGGAGTTTTTTGATCTGTTGTTTTTATAGATGATATGTCGATATTTTCTTAAACTAACTTCAGAACTATGATATTAATCGCAAAACCGATTATTTTTTATGCACTAAATTTGAATAATTATATAAACGATTAAAAATTAATCATTTATATACCTGAATTAAGTTCCATTATGCCTGACAAAATAACAACTGAAAAAAGTGCAAGGCCCATACCTCTATTAACCCATAATTGCTTATTTGAAGCTAGGGACCATTTTTTTAAACTTATGCCTAACCATAACCAAAAAAAGTGAATGGGTATCCATATCGAATTTACTATAATAAACTTAGTTATAATCTCTAAATCATAAGTGGACATGCCTAAAGATAAAACAATAAATAAATGTCCTTGAACAACATAAGCTTTAGGATTTATAAATTGTAAGAATATCCCTTCATATAGCCTTGGTGCTTTTAGGCTTTGTTTAAAACCAGTTTTATTATCGGATGTAGCTATTCGCCAAGATAAAAATGATAAATATGATAATGACAAAATTAAAAAAGTTAACTCAACACCATCTATTTCAAATAAAAATTGTTTAAAACCAAGAACAACAAAAAGAGCAACACCATTTGTTCCTAAAAATAATCCAATAAGGTACATAATACCAACTCGCCAGCCAAAGCCAGCTCCAACACCAGCAAGAGACAAAACACCTGGACCTGGGGTAACCATCATTAAAAAACTTATTATTATGTAAGTTATCATTGAGAACTATAGGAGGTAAGCCTACACCTTTGACTTTTGATTATATTAATCAAGTTGTAATTATACTATGGAAAATTAAAAGGCAATATTATAAAAAAAGTTTACCAGGATTCATTATTTTATTTGGATCAAAAGCATTCTTAACTTGCTTCATAATGTCGACAGCATTACCTAGTTCTTTTAACATATATTTTCTTTTACCCTGACCAACTCCGTGTTCACCAGTACAAGTCCCGTCCATTCTAATAGCTCGCTCGGATATTCTTGTTAAAAAACTATCTAATTTATCTAATTCATTTTTATTGTTTTTATCTATTAACAAGGCCACATGAAAATTTCCATCTCCTGCATGGCTTACTATAGGGCCAATCAGTTCATTTTTTTTCATATCTTCAATAGTTTCAGTTATACAATCAGATAATTTTGAAATTGGTACACAAACGTCAGTAGAATACAATGAGGCTTCGGGCCTAACGGCTCTACATGACCAATAAGCATCATGACGAGCTTTCCAAAGTTTATTTCTTTCTTCATTATTAGATGTCCACTCGAAATCAGCGCCTCCAAAATCAGAAGAAATTTCACCAAATAGTTCTGACTGTTCTTTTACAGATGACTCACTTCCATGAAACTCCACTAGCAACAATGGCGCTTCTGGTAGGTTTGTTTTTGAATAGTTATTAACTGCTTTGACTTGAGCAAGGTCCATAAACTCTATTCTAGCTACAGGAATACCTGCTTGAATAGTCATAATCACTGTATCTGTTGCATCTTTTACGGTAGGAAAACTAACTCTTCCACCAGCAATAACTTCAGGAATTCCATATAATTTAAGAGTGATTTCAGTTGTTATCCCAAGCGTTCCTTCAGAACCAACCATTAACCGGGTTAAATCATAACCCGCCGAACTTTTTCTTGCTTTATTAGCCGTTTTAATTATTTGACCATCCGGCATCACGACTTCAAGAGCTATTACATTATCTTTCATAGTACCGTATCTAACAGCATTCGTACCAGAGGCTCGTGTAGCTGCCATCCCACCAATAGACGCATTTGCTCCTGGGTCAATAGGGAAAAATAAACCAGTATCTCTAAGATGCGTATTGAGTTGTTCTCTAGTTACTCCCGGCTGAACAACAACTAAAAGATCGTCTTGATAAACTTTTAAGATCTTATTCATATTATTCATATCTATTGAAATTCCACCATATGGTGCATTAAGATGCCCTTCAAACGACGAACCTATTCCAAAGGGTATTATCGGACACTTATATTTTTTACAAATCTTTACTACCTTTTGAACATCTTCCTTAGATTCTACAAATACAACACCATCAGGCAATTCTGACTCATGAATAGTCATTGTATGAGTGTGTTGTTCTAAAATACTTTTGCTATTTGAAAATTGTTGGCCAAATTCTTCTTTTATTTCTTGCACACATAATTCTATATTTTTTTTATCATAATCTTCACTTGACCATGATGAAACTATGCCATCCATATTAACAAACCTTTTCTACATAATTCATATTTATAAAATCTTACCTGGATTCATTATTCCTTTGGGGTCTAATTCCTGCTTTATTAATTTCATAAAATCAACCGCAGGACCCAACTCATCAATTAAGTATTGTTTCTTACCTTGCCCTACTCCATGTTCACCAGTACATGTTCCTTCCAAGCTTATAGCTCTATGTGCTAACCTTTCTAAAAATGCGTTTGCAGCATCCACTTCCTTTTTTATTTTTGGATCAATCATTAATTGCACATGAAAATTACCATCTCCCACATGTCCTACAATTGGTCCATAGAGACCATTTTTTTCCATATCCTCTATTGTTTCCATAATACATTCTGATAACCTTGAAATAGGAACACATACGTCGGTTGCTATATATTCAGCATCAGGCCTAGTTGCTTTAACAGCATAATAAACATCATGCCTTGCTTTCCAAAGTCTATTTCTCTCCTCAATACTTGAGCTCCATTCAAAATTATCTCCTCCAAAATCCTTAGAAATTTCATTAAACAATTCGGATTGCTCTTTTACGGAAGAAGTACTTCCATGAAACTCTAGCAATAACAATGGGGACTCAGGTAAATTTAGATTAGAATAACTATTTACAGCCTTTACTTGTGCAATATCAAGAAGTTCTATCCTTGCCACAGGTATTCCTGCTTGAATGGTCATAATAACAGCGTCAGTTGCATTTTTTACAGATGGAAAAGTACATCTTCCAGCACCTATTTCTTCTGGAATCCCGTATAATTTAAGAGTGATTTCTGTAATAACTCCTAATGTTCCTTCAGAACCAACCAAGAGCCTAGTTAAGTCATAACCTGCAGAACTTTTTCTAGCTCTACTAGCTGTTTTAATTATCTCTCCATTTGGCATTACCACCTCCAGAGAAACAACATTATCTTTCATAGTTCCATATCTAACGGCATTAGTTCCAGAGGCGCGTGTAGAGGTCATACCCCCAATTGATGCATTAGCGCCTGGGTCTATTGGAAAAAAGAGACCAGTATCTCTTAGATAAGTATTTAATTGTTCTCTTGTAACCCCCGGTTGGACAACTACAGTAGAATCTTCTGGATAAACCTTTATAATATTATTTAAATTGTTCATATCTATAGATATTCCACCAAAATTTGCATTCAAGTGTCCTTCTAGGGAAGACCCAGCTCCAAAAGGTATTATTGGACAGCCGTGCTCATGACAAATTTTAACAGTTTTCTGGACATCTTCTTTATTGTAAGCAAAAACAACACCATCAGGTATTTCTCTTTCATGGACTGTCGTTGTAGTTGTATGTTGTTCTCTGACTGAGTTAGAAGTGGAGAATTGTTGGCCAAATTCTTTTTCTAAAGCACTTATCGCGTTAGATACGTTATACTGAAATTTTTCATAAAAAGAATTATTCACTTCTAAAATAGTCAATAGAATTACCTCAAATAAAATACGTAGATATAATCTATTTATCATATTTCAAAATAAAGATTGAGTAAATTATTAGATTTGAATAAAGAGTATAAAATTAACTATTAAAAAAATTTGAATAGGAATTATGTATAAAAAAGCAGTTTTTTTGGGTGAATGTATGATTGAACTTAGTGGAGATATTTCTTCTTTAGATAAGTTTAGTTCAAATATGCAAGTTAACTTTGGAGGTGACGCATATAACTCTTCAGTCTATTTTTCTAGATTAGTCAATAAGGAAGTCTCTACTTTTTTTTCTACTGCGTTAAGTAAAGATACTTTTTCAAGGAAAATGATAGATAGGTTTAAAAGAGAAAAAATTAAATGTAATTATATCAGAACTGATGGTGAAAACCCACCTGGTTTATATTCTATCGAAATCAACAAAAGTGGAGAAAGAAGTTTTTCTTATTGGCGTAATGAATCTCCGTCTAAATTTATATTTCAAGGACTGAAAGGCAAAGAGCTTGCAGAGCAAATCAAAAAATCAAATATTTTTTATTATTCAGGGATTTCTGCAGCAATTCTTGATTCAAAACAAAAGAAACAATTGATTGAAATAGCTTCTTCAGCAAACATTTCAGGATTTGATTTTAATTATAGACCTCAATTACATTCTAACAAATTTGAAAATCAAGAATTATTAAAAGAAATTAATAAAAATATTGATATCCATTTCATCTCTTTTGATGATGCAAGGGATTTGTTTGGCATAAGAAACCCTTTGGAAATTTTCGATATATTGAAAAACGATAACCTATTATTAGTTAGATATAAAAGTTCAATTTTTTTAAAAAATGGTTCAAATGAAGTAAAAGTCATTAATGTTCCTCATGGAAAAGTAGTAGATATGACTGCTGCAGGAGACTCATTTAATGGATCTTTTCTAGCATTGATGCATAACAACAATTTTTCTATTGAAGAAAATATTTTAAGAGCTCACTCTGTAACAAGTGAAGTGATAAAACACAAGGGCGCTATTATAGATAAAAAATATATGCCAATGATATAAACTTAAAGGAGAACATTAAAATGCAAAAAAATCTATTAATTATGTCTCATATGCCTCAGTATTTTATTGATTTAGCTGATAAAAATTTTAATACCTATAAGTTATGGCTTCAGGATGATGAGGATAAATACTTAATTGATATTAAATTAGAGATTGATGCTATTGCCGTCATGGGAGGATATAAGATCACTCCAGATTTAATGAAAAGCATGCCAAATTTAAAAATTATTGCTTGTTATGGTGTCGGATACGATGCAATTGATATTAGTTATGCTAAAAGCTTGGGCATTAAGGTTACAAACACTCCAGAAGTTCTTAACGATGAAGTTGCAGACACAGCAATTGCACTCATGCTTTGCGTTTATAAGCAAATTATTAAGGCTGATACATTTGCTAGAAATAACTCTTGGATAAATGGAGATTTTCCTCTTACAAAAAAATTCACAGGAACAAAACTAGGTATAGTGGGAATGGGTAGAATAGGAAAGGCTATTGCTGAGCGAGCAGAGGCTTTCAAATGTGAAATATCTTATCACTCAAGAAGCAAAAAAGATGTAAAATATAAGTATTTTAATAACTTAAATGAGTTAGCTAAAGAAGTTGACACCTTGTGTGTTATCACACCAGGCGGAAAGGAAACAGAAAAACTTATAAATAGTGAAATTCTAGATGCTTTGGGAGAAGACGGAGTTCTTATTAACGTAGCTAGAGGTTCAGTAATAGATCAAGAAGCTTTAATACATTATCTTGAAAACAAACTTATATTGGCTGCTGGATTAGATGTTTACACCAATGAACCAAATATTCCCAAAAAATTAATGAGTTTAGACAATACAGTTTTACTGCCACACATTGCTTCAGGAACTGTTGAAACTAGAAACGCAATGGGACAGCTTGTCTATGATAACATTGAAAACTATTTTGAAGACAAACCATTAATTTCAGCTGTCGTTTAATCAATTTATTCAGGCAAATCTATGCCCGCATTTCTAGCATAAATCTTAGCAACAGCAGCATCATCTTCATTCCCTAACCCACTGCCTGCAGCTGCAATAAATTGTTGTAAAGCAACTGCTGTAAGCGGTGCAGAAAAACTAGAGTTTTTAGCTATATCTAAAACAATACCCAAATCCTTAGGCCAGATGTTAATTGAAGATTTTGGTGTGTAATCATTTTCAATTATATGGGGTGTTCTATTTTCAAGCATCCATGATGTGCCAGCACATTTAGAAATAACTTCTAAAAACTTTTGTGGTTCTATGCCTTGAGTTATCCCAAAAGTAATAGCTTCAGCCATCGCAGCTATATGAATTCCTGCAAGCATCTGATTAACAGCTTTCATAGCAGAGCCTGATCCAGTATTTTCTCCAAATTCAAAAATCATTTCAGAGGTGGCACTTAAGATTGGCTTAGCCACATCTAATGCTTTTCTTTTTCCAGAAATCATATATGAAAGTTTGCCCTCTGCAGACTTTTTTGATCCTCCAGAGATAGGAGCATCTAGATACAAAAGATTTTCATTGTTACTTAGAACTTCCATCTCTTTAGCAAAGTTTGGAGATACAGTTGTACAGACCATAATAAGAGAATTAGTTTTCAATTTTTTTGCCAAACCATCTTTACCAAAAAGGATCTCTCTTGTTTGTTTTTCATTTAAAACAACAACTATTACAGCTTCCAGATTGTCAAAAAGGATGTTTGTGGCTATACCACCAGAATTTACAAATTGTTGAACTTGATTAGGGTTTTTATCTTTTCCATAAACTTTATAACCTGCTCGCAGAAGAGACTGAGCAATTCCCAACCCCATAGACCCAAGGCCAACGACTAGAATTTCCTTTTTTATAGTTGACATTAATTTTTAATGATTATCCCTGGGTAAAGAGTTTTTTACTTTCTGGTATTTAACAGCATTTTCAAGAACTCCGCCACCAGATAGCTCTCCCACATAGTTTCTTTGAATTTCTTGCCAAGGTGTTTGACTTTTTGGGTATACGGGAACACCATCTTTTTTTCTTTCCTCTATTTCAGAGTCACTGACAATCATGTTTGCAGTACAATTGTTTAAATCAATTACAACTTTATCCCCTGTTCTTAACCAAGCCAAACCACCTCCTGTAGCACTTTCCGGTGAAGCATTGAGGATTGAAGGACTTCCTGATGTTCCTGACTGCCTTCCATCTCCAATACATGGCAATTCTGTAATCCCTTGTTTTATTAAGTCATCTGAAGGTTGCATATTTACAACCTCTGCAGAACCAGGCCAACCCACTGGCCCTGCTCCTCTTATCACTAATATAGAGTTTTCATTCATATTTAGACTTTTATCATTCAAACGGTCATGATAATCTTCGGAACCCTCAAACACTATAACGTTTCCTTCTAATATTCCTTCTTTACCAGGTCGGCTCAAAAATTTGTCTTTAAAACTTTTAGAAATAACTGAAGTTTTCATAATAGCAGCATCAAAGAGATTACCCTTCAAAACAACAAAACCTGCTTTTTGCTTCATTGGTTTATTAAATGGTGTAATAACTTTTTCATCTTTAATTGTAATACCTTTAAGATTTTCAGACATTCTTTTACCAGTTACAGTTAAAACGTCACCATGAATTTTGTCATTAGCAAGAAGCTCAGACATAATAGCTGCTGTCCCACCTGCCCTATGATAACTTTCGCATAAATACTCACCTGCTGGCTGTATATTTGCCATTAATGGAATATCATATCCAACTTGCTGCCATGCGTCCGTTTCCAACTCAACTCCTACATGTCTTGCTATTGCTGTAATATGAATTTGAGCGTTCGTGGAACCACCAATTGCAGAATTAACAACGATAGCATTTTCAAACGCCTTCCTTGTCATGACCTGTGAAGGTGTTAAATCTTCCTTCACTAATTCTACAATTCGCAACCCAGTTTTATAGGCCATTTGTCCTCGTTCTCTGTATGGCGCTGGTATATTAGCATTTCCCGTTAAACTCATTCCTAATGCTTCGGCAAGAGAATTCATTGTTGAAGCTGTGCCCATTGTATTGCAATGTCCATCTGATGGAGCAGAACTGGTTACGATGTCTATAAATTGTTCGTAATCTATCCTTCCTGCAGCTAATTCTACCCTACTATCCCAAACAGCCGTACCAGAACCAGCTAGTTTTCCGTTATGCCAGCCATCCAACATTGGCCCACCATTGAGAACAATTGCAGGAAGATCAACAGTTGCTGCAGCCATTAAACATGACGGCGTAGTCTTGTCGCAACCTGTCATTAGAACAACACCATCTAGGGGATATCCGTGTAAAATTTCAACCAAACCCAAATAAGCTAGGTTTCTATCAACAGCTGCAGTTGGCCTCTTGAGTGTTTCTTGAATAGGATGTACGGGAAACTCAAATGCTATTCCTCCAGCTGCTCTAATCCCTTCTCTAACCCTCTCGGCTAATTTTATATGAACTCTGTTACATGGAGAAATATCAGATCCTGTTTGAGCAATTCCTATTATAGGTTTGCCAGACCTTAACTCATCTGGAGTTAATCCAAAGTTCATTGATCGTTCAAGATACAATGCTGTCATTCCAGGGTTTGTTGGGTTGTCAAACCATTGTTGACTTCTATATTTAGGATTAAATTTTTTACCTGACATGATTTAGCTCCAAATTAATTACTCTAAATAGATAATTAGAGTTTATAAAATAAATTAAAAATAGTATGTATATTTAAACATTATATTTATTTAAAATACTGTTCACAATGATACTTGATTTAAAAAAAATCAAAAGATAATTTCAGTATTAATTTTATTAATTGGGGGAGAGAAATGATTAGTGGTGAAAAATTAACAGTTAAGCTTAATAATAATGATAATGTTGCTACAGCATTGAAAGACATTGAAATTGGAGAAACCACACAAGGTCTAGACAGTATAAATAAAATTCCAAAAGGTCATAAAATTGCACTTAAAAAAATATCAAAAGGCGAAAAAATAATTAAATATGACCAACTAATTGGAATTGCTAGCAAAGAAATTTCTGCTGGCGAACATGTTCATGTTAACAACACTGACTTTCAATCAACAGATCATGATTATGAGTTTTCTACATCTATAAAATTACCTAATATGATTGAGCCAAAAAATAGACCAACCTTCAAAGGATATAAACGCCCAAATGGAAAAGTTGGAACTCGAAATTATATAGGTATACTTACGTCAGTAAACTGTTCTGCAACCGCAGCAAAAAATATTGCTGAAGTTTTTACAAAAGAAAAGCTATCAAAATACAAAAACGTAGATGGTGTAGTGTCTTTCACTCATGGTACAGGCTGTGGGATGGCAGACTCTGGAGATGGATTTGATGCTCTTCAAAGAGTACTTTTAGGATATATACAACACCCTAATCTTGCGGGAATTTTGCTTATTGGTTTAGGTTGTGAAGCTAATCAAATTAAGTTTCTACTTGATGCTTTTAATTTACATGAAAATCCTTTTTTTAAAACAATGACCTTACAAGATATGGGTGGTTTAAGAAAAACAATTAAAGCAGGAATAGAATGCATTGAAGATATGCTTCCTGAAGTAAATTTAATTGAGCGTACTGATCAATCAGTAGAACATCTTAGCGTAGCTTTACAGTGTGGAGGCTCAGATGCTTGGTCTGGAATAACATCAAATCCTTCATTAGGACATGCCGCTGATTTAATAGTTAAGAATGGTGGCACAGCTATCTTAGCAGAAACTCCAGAAATTTATGGAGCAGAACATATGTTAACAAGAAGAGCAATAACACCTGAGGTAGGTAAAAAACTAGTAGAAAGAATATTATGGTGGGAAGATTACGTTGAAAGAAATAGAGGTAGCCTTAATAACAATCCATCTCCGGGGAACAAGGCTGGTGGTTTAACAACAATATTAGAGAAGTCATTAGGTGCTGCTGCTAAGGGAGGTACAACTCCATTAAACGATGTACTTCTGTACGCTCAACAAGCCGAGAAAAAAGGTTTCTTATTCATGGATAGTCCTGGCTATGACCCAGCATCAGTTACTGGTCAAATCGCAAGTGGTTGTAATGTTGTTACTTTCACTACAGGTAGAGGTTCATGCTTTGGTTGCAAACCTTCTCCATCCATCAAAATTGCAACAAATACTGACATGTTCGATAAAATGGAAGAAGATATGGATGTTAACGCAGGTAAAGTTATTACTGAAAATAAAACCATTGAGGATGTGGGACAAGAGATTTTCGACTTAATAGTAAGAGTTGCATCTGGCGAAAAATCTAAATCTGAAATTCAAGGCTTAGGAGACTTAGAGTTTGTACCCTGGCAAATTGGAGCAACAATGTAATGATTAATTTAGAAGGAAAAACTGCCTTATTAACTGCTGCTGGACAGGGTATTGGCAAAGCAACAGCTAGAGCTTTTTCTGAAGCAGGAGCTTATGTTATTGCTACAGACATAAACAAAGATAGTTTATTAGAATTAGATAAATTTGTAGATGAAACGCACATTTTAGATGTAACAAAACAAAATGATATTAAAAACCTAATTAGCACAATAAAAGTTCCCAATATTTTGTTTAATTGTGCTGGTGTGGTCCATAATGGTTCAATATTAGAATCTGAAAATGATGAATGGGATTTTGCGTTTAACTTAAATGCTAAGGCCATGTATCATATGATTAAAGAGATTTTACCCAAAATGATAAAAAAAGGTGGTGGATCAATAATCAATATTGCATCTGTTTCATCATCTACAAAAGGTATTCCAAATAGATTTATATATACAGCATCTAAAGCGGCTGTTTTAGGTATTACTAAATCTGTAGCTGCTGACTATATTAATGATGGAATAAGGTGCAATGCCATTTGCCCAGGAACAATACAAAGCCCATCTTTGGAACAACGACTTAAAGATATGGGAGATTATGAAGAAGCCAAAAAGCAATTTGTTGCAAGACAACCAATGGGACGTTTCGGAGAGGCAGAAGAAGTAGCCAATTTAGCGGTTTATCTAGGAAGCGATGCATCCGCTTTCACCACCGGTCAATTTCATATAATCGATGGCGGAATATGCATGTAAGGCATTCAGAGAAAATTTTTAATTAAATCTAAATATAGAAAGGGAGTAAAATGAAACTATTACGTTATGGAGAAATTGGAAAAGAAAAACCTGGCATCTTAGATCAGGAGGGTAAAATAAGAGATTTATCCAGCCATGTTTCTGATATAAATGGAGACAATATTAATGCAGAAGGTTTAAAGAAAATTTCATCAATTGATTTGTTATCTTTGCCAATAATCCCAGAAAATACTAGATTAGGAGCGTGTGTTGGTGACATAGGAAAATTTCTATGCATTGGACTAAATTATTCTGATCACGCAGCAGAGAGTGGACTACCTGTTCCTAGCGAACCAATCCTCTTTTCAAAAGCCACATCTGCAGTTGTAGGACCTAATGACGATATTGAAATACCCAGAAACTCAGTTGAAACTGATTGGGAGGTTGAGCTTGGAATTGTTATAGGAAAGAAGGCAAAATATATTAGTGAAAATGAAGCAGAAGAACACATAGCTGGATATTGTGTAGTTAACGATGTTTCTGAAAGAGAGTTCCAAATTAAAAGAGAGGGACAATGGACTAAAGGTAAATCATGTGACACTTTTGGACCTACTGGGCCTTACTTGGTCACTAAAGATGAAATACCTGACGTACAAAACTTAAAAATGTATCTTGATGTGAATGGAAAGAGAATGCAGAACGGTTCAACTAATACCATGATATTTTCTGCTAATTATATAGTACATTACTTATCTCAATTTATGAGTTTAAATCCTGGCGATGTTATAGCTACAGGAACACCTCCAGGAGTAGGTTTAGGAATGAAACCACCTGTTTTCTTAAAAGCAGGCGATAAAATGAAATTAGGTATTGAAGGTTTAGGTGAACAAAACCAAACATGCTTTCAAGGATAATAAAGCTTTAAAGAAACTGTTGACGATAAATTAATAATTAACCTTGAACTTTAACTATACAGGGAGTTTCTGTTTTTTGACTAATATCAAAAATAGATCTTCCTGTATGATTAAGATGCATTCCATAAGTATGAAGTGAAAGTGCTGTTTCATTACCATTATTCCAAACACTATGAATATCTTCAGGTAAACAACAAGAAGCATCACCAGGATATAAAGTCTCTTCATGCGTCTTGATTAAATCTGCATAACCTTCTTTAGATCCATCATCAATTCTTTTATAATTAGTCTCATGTTCTTGTCCCTGGATACCAGAAACAACTGCCCATGTCTTATGGTTATGTGGAGCTAAACCTTTATCAGGAGCCCATGCAATCACAAAAACTGCCAAACTGTGATCTATTTCTTCATGTAATAGATGCAATCCAAAACCTTGTTTCGTATCTACATCAAAATATTCAGATTTAATCCAACTTTTATTTTTCACTAATTTTTTAGATAACGGTTTAATTCGATCAATTATATTTTTTTCAATTGTTTCTTCTTTAGTTATTAAACGAATATCACTGATATAATTTTGGATTGAATACAAAGTCATTAAATTACCCCAATTTTCAAAATTCTTTAAAACATCTAATTACAATAGTCCAAAAAAATTAAAAAAAATAAAATTATTTAATCAAAAATTCATAATCTAGTTTGATAAATTGCTTGCTAACAAAGCCCTTTTCCTAATTTCATTATAATCATTAATTTGAGATGGAACTATCCAACTACCACCTACACATATTACATTTTTTTGACTGAGCCATTTATTAGCATTTTCTTGAGTTATACCACCAGTTGGGCAAAACATAATCTCAGGAAATGGCCCACTTAAAGACTTAAGATATTCAATGCCACCTGCTGCTTGTGCTGGGAAAAATTTAAAAAATTTGTAGTCTAAATTTATTAAATTCATAATATCACTTGAGTTTGAAATACCTGGTAAAAATGGAATTTTCATTTCAATAGCTTTTTTTCCTAAAGAAAGTGTGGACCCAGGACTGACTGCAAATGTTGCTCCTGCATCTTTTACCGATTGCAAATTTTCATTATTTAAGACAGTCCCAGCACCAATTTTAAGAGATGGATATTCTTTTGAAATTTTTTCAATTACTTCTAAGGCACAAGATGTTCTTAATGTTATTTCTACTGTTTTAAGACCACCTTCTAGCAATGCATCAAAAAGATACTCAACTTTATCCAATTTATTGATTGTTAAAACGGGCATAACTGGCGAAAGAGATAGAATTGAATTAATATTATCCATAAATTTTCCAAACATAATTTTTTAATTTAACTTTCTCAGTAAATATGTTGTTATTAAATTTTCTTCAATAAATTTTTAAAGGGGTCTCTATGAAAATTTTAATAATGGGCGGAGCTGGAATGATTGGGCAGAAATTACTCAATTTAATACTTAGCAACCCAAAATTAAGAAATAAACAAATCACTGAAATCACTTTATTTGATATAATTGATTCTCCTTATCCATCAGATAGTAAAATACCTATCATTGTGAAATCAGGTGATATTTCTAATCAACAAACAAGTGTTGACCTAGTATCCTCAAAGCCTGATATAATTTTCCATCTAGCAGCAATAGTTTCAGGACAAGCTGAACAAGAATTTGATTTAGGTTGGAACATAAACGCTAAAGGGAGTTGGGGGTTATTTGAAGCAATTAGAAATATAGGAGATAATTATTGCCCAAGAGTTGTTTTTACTAGTTCTATAGCTGTTTTTGGCGCTCCTTTCCCAGAAAAAATAACAGATGATTTTTTTACTACACCACTTACGTCTTATGGTGCGCAAAAAGCAATTTCAGAACTTTTGCTATCAGATTATTCTAGAAAAGGTATGATTGATGGTGTGTCAATTAGGTTACCTACTATTTGTGTAAGACCTGGAAAACCCAACCTTGCTGCATCAGGTTTCTTCTCAGGAATTATTCGTGAACCTTTGAATGGAAAGGAAGCTATACTTCCCGTAAGTACTGAGGTTAGACATTGGCATGCAACTCCTAGATCAGCAGCAGGCTTTTTAATTCACGCTGCTGAAATTGATACTTCATTGTTAAATCATAGGATAACTCTAAATATGCCAGGACTATCAGTAACAGTGCAAGAACAAATAGATGCACTTCAAAGAGTTGCTGGTAATAGTGTTGTAAAACTGATCAAACATAAACCTGACCCAGTAATACAAAAAATTGTTTCAGGATGGGCAAGAGATTTTGAAACAAAGAGATCTATTCAACTTGGTTTCAAAGCTGAAAACAACTTTGATGAAATAATTAAAGTTTATATTGAAGACGATCTAAACCCTAAAAATTAATTTTTTTTTGATACAATTTATAGGGTAAATTTCATGTGGCAATTTTGGATAGACAGAGGTGGGACATTTACTGACATAGTAGCGCAAAACCCAAACGGTTCTATAGTTATTGATAAATTACTTTCTGAAAACCCCCAAGCCTATAAAGATGCTGCTATTGCCGGAATAAAAAGAATTCTTGGCTTGAATATAACTGATAAAATTCCAACTAATGAAATTTCATCAGTAAAAATGGGTACAACAGTAGCAACAAATGCCCTATTAGAACGTAAAGGAGATAGAACTCTTCTTCTAATAACTGAGGGATTTGGCGATTTATTAAGAATTGGTTATCAAAACAGGCCATTATTATTTGATTTAAATATAAAATTACCAGAGTTGCTATATGAAAGAGTAGTTGAAATCCCAGAAAGGTTGGATTCTGATGGTAAAGTATTAAAAACTCTTGATGAATATAAAGCAAGACAAGCTTTAAAAAACGCCAAGTTAGACGGAATTGATAGTGTGGCCATCGCGTTCATGCATTCTTATGTAAACTCCAATCACGAAAACATAATAGCTAAGATTGCAAAAGAGGAATGTTTTAATCAAATTTCTGTAAGTCACAAAGTTTCTCCACTAATAAAGTTGGTTGGTAGAGGTGATACTACTGTTGTAGATGCATACCTATCTCCAATTTTAAGAAGGTATGTGAACCAAGTATCGGAAGAACTTAAAGGTAGTAAATCTACAAGATTGATGTTTATGCAGTCTAATGGTGGATTAACTGACGCTAATTTATTTCAAGGAAAAGATGCTTTGTTGTCAGGACCGGCTGGTGGTGTAGTTAGTATGACTGAAACAGGAAAACAAGCAGGTTATAAAAAACTGATAGGTTTTGATATGGGAGGAACCTCCACAGATGTTTGTCATTTTGCAGGTGAGTATGAGAGATCATTTGAAACAGAGTTGGCAGGAGTAAGAATTAGAGCGCCCATGATGGATATTAACACCGTTGCTGCTGGTGGTGGTTCTATACTTTCATTTAAAGATGGTAGATTTCAAGTTGGACCAGAAAGTGCTGGCGCAGTTCCAGGACCAGCCTCATACGGGAGAAATGGTCCTTTAACAGTTACTGACTGTAATGTTTTACTAGGAAAGCTACACCCAGATCATTTCCCCAAAGTCTTTGGTAAAAATGGTAATGAACCATTGAACATTGAAATTGTTAAAGAAAAGTTTTTAGATTTATCTAATTTCATTTCTAAAAAAAACAAACAACCTTTAATGAATATTTTTGAAATGGCTGAAGGTTTTTTAAAAATTGCTGTAGAAAATATGGCTAACGCTATAAAAAAAATATCAATTCAAAAGGGTTATGATGTTAGTGATTATACTATGAATTGCTTTGGAGGAGCTGGAGGACAACATGCGTGTCAAGTAGCAGATTCTCTTGGCATTGCAAGAGTTTTAATACATCCTTATGCCGGTGTATTATCAGCATATGGAATGGGCCTTGCTGAAGTAAGAAGTATAAGGGAAAGTCACTTTGAGAAAAATATAGAAAATATCAAAGAGGCACAGACATTAATTGAATTACTATCATCACAAGCAAAAGAGGATTTAATAAAACAAGGTATAAGTGATACTTCTATTTCTTTTTCAAAAAAAGTTTTTTTACATTATCAAGGATCTCATCAAAACTTAGAAGTTAATTTTGACTCAGTAACAAATATGACGAGATCTTTTGAAGAAGAACATAAAAAAAGATTTGGTTTTTTTGTTTCAGGAAGAGAGATTTTCATTGAAATGCTTACAGTTGAAGCAATAAGTAACAAATCAGAAAGTCATAATTTTACTGACAGATCTGCTCCCAAATACGATGCTAGGCCTGATGCTCATAAACGTATGTTTGTTGAAGGCACAGAAATATCTGTACCAATTTATCAAAGACATAAATTAAAGATAAATCAAACAATTCTAGGACCAGCGATTATATCAGAGTCAACAGGAACAAATATCATTGAAAAAGGATGGTCAGGAAGCTTGGACAATTTTTATAACTTAATATTGACCAGAGTTGAGAAGAAACAAATAAAGAAAGGACTCGGCACTTCTGTAGATGTGGTTATGCTTGAGGTTTTTAATAACCTATTTATGAATATCGCAGAACAAATGGGAGCAACTCTTGCCAATACTGCGTACTCAGTTAACATTAAAGAAAGACTGGATTTTTCTTGTGCCCTTTTTGATAATTATGGATCTTTAGTTGCTAACGCTCCACATGTGCCTGTTCACTTAGGTTCAATGTCTGAAGCCATTAGAACAGTTATTAAATTAAATAAAGACAATATTTTTCCTGGTGACGTATTTGTTCTTAATGCCCCTTTTAATGGAGGAACACATCTTCCGGATGTTACAGTAATAACTCCAGTCTTTGAAAAAAATGGAGATAATATAATATTTTTTGTAGCATCTCGAGGTCACCATGCAGATATCGGGGGAACGACACCTGGTTCAGGACCACCAGATTCAAAACATATAGATGAAGAAGGAGTCCTCATTGATAACTTTAAATTATTTGATAAAGGAGTTTTTAAAGAAGATGAAATGATTAACATTCTGTCTTCTGGTAAATACCCATGCAGAAATATTGAACATAATATGGCTGATTTAGCAGCTCAAGTTGCTGCTAATAAAACAGGTATAAATGAAATTAATTCAATGATTGATCAATTTGGTATAGATACAGTTCACGCCTATATGAAACACGTTCAAGATAACGCAGAAGAATGTATTCGTGATGCTATTTTAAATTTGAATGATGGAAATTATGAATATGAGCTTGATAATGGTGAATTTATTAGAGTTAATATTGAAATTGATAAAACCAATCGTGAAGCATTAATTGATTTCACTGGCACAGCAAAAAAAAATCCACTAAATTACAATGCACCTATGGCAGTTTGTCATGCGGTTATATTATATGTATTTAGAACATTAGTAGGTAAAAACATCCCATTAAACGAAGGTTGCTTTAAACCAATAAAAATAAAAATCCCAGATAATTCTATGATAAACGCAAAGTACCCTTCTGCTGTAATAGCTGGTAACACAGAAGTAAGCCAGTTAACATGTAATGCATTATTTGGTGCCCTAGGGGTTATAGCTGGTAGCCAAGCAACTATGAATAATTTTATTTGGGGCAATGACAGAATCCAAAACTATGAAACTATTTGTGGTGGTACTGGAGCTGGACCCAATTTTAATGGCACTTCAGCAATTCAAACTCATATGACAAACACAAGAAGTACGGATCCTGAAGTTTTGGAGGCAAGGTTTCCTGTCCGTTTAGAAGAATACTCAATTAGGAGAAATTCTGGAGGTAAAGGAAAGTATTCAGGTGGAGACGGGGTTACTAGAAAATTAAGATTTCTAGAGCAAATGACTGTGACAACTTTATGTTCTCATAGAAGAGTACCGCCATTTGGCGTTGATGGTGGAGAACCAGGACAATGTGGGAAAGAATGGTTAGAGACAGCTTCTGGCAAATCAATTAATTTAAAAGGTAATGACAGTTGCAATGTAAATATAAATGATTTGTTTGTAATGCAAACACCAGGTGGAGGTGGATTTGGTAAAAAATAATTTTTTCCAGCAGTTAATAAGTATCTGAATCTATTACTGTATTATCAAGACCTCTATAAATATGTTCCTCAAGAACTTTTTGTGCTTTTAGATAATTTTTTTCAAGTGTGAAATCTAATAATTTCTGATGTTCTAAAATAGAATTTTTGCCCCTAAAGGTAAGTACTAAAAATTGATACCTCAAATACTTATCAAAAATTAGTTTATGAAGTTTCACCAAGTTTTCTGAGCGACAATTTTTAACAAGCGTTTGGTGAAATTCACTGTCATTTTC
>Ga0255779_1002087_pt1 | contig 21619 bp, 20 predicted proteins | sample 011ome_21_FD_179977 | JGI IMG/M metagenome (GOLD analysis project Ga0255779, IMG submission 179977) | Coastal salt marsh microbial communities from the Groves Creek Marsh, Skidaway Island, Georgia - 011508AT metaG (version 2) | ecosystem: Environmental > Aquatic > Marine > Intertidal zone > Salt...
TCCTTTGACTTTGACATCTTCGTCACCAGCACCACCACTACCTCCGCCTCCGCCGCCACCACCTTCATCCAAAGTTTCGCTGAAAGGAGCACCCCCACTTCCTCCTCCACCGCCGCCACCACCACCGCTTCCATCCAAAGTTTTGCATAGAGAAGCACCTCAACCTCCTCCGCCACCGCTGCCACCGCCACCGCCAAGACCTCCGAGCGCACCTCCGGCCCCACCAGTGCCGAAAAAAGGGTCGATACCGCCGCCGCCACCACCACCACCCGGTCGTAAAGTTGGTTTTCAGAACACTCAGGTGCCACCTCCGCCCATTTTGAAAAAGAAACTTGTCACAAATACTCTGCGAAAAATCTTTTGGGACAAGTTACCGATTACCAGTGACACATGGTTCACTAGCGTCAACGATATCGATGAGAAGAAGCGAGAACAGATACGAAAGAAAATACTCGAGGCGTTTGATGCGAAACCGCCGCAGCAACAAAAACTGTTCGCCGAGGAGAATAGCGCGAAGAAACAGAGACGCCAGGAACACGGCATGCCGAAGTTGATTCCATTGAAGAGAGCGAACAATATTTCAATTGTTCTTAGCAGATGGAAAGCGGCGAAAGATCCGCAATCCGTCGTCGATATGATTCAATCGGCGTCCGAGGAACTCGACATAGACAAGTTACAAATACTCGTTCAGTGCGTGCCGAACGAAGAAGAGCTTTTGGTGTTTAAGGAATACAACGAAAGCGACGACAAAGATAACGAAGAACCGTTAACGCAACCAGAACAGTTTCTCCGTGCGATGAGTGCGATTCCAAACTTGGACCATCGTCTCCAAGCGCTTATGTTCGCACGTCAGTTCAGTGAAGTCACTCGGGAACTGCGCTCTTCCTTTGAGGTTGTAGAAAACGCGTGCGATGAGGTGCTCAATTCGAGTGATTTACGCAATCTTTTAAATTACGCGTTATATTGCGGTAACGTATTGAATGAAGGGACAATCCGAGGCGACGCGAACGGTTTCGCCTTGGAATCTTTGTTGCTGTTTACGAATGTCAAGACAACGACGAAGAAAAATATGGACACACCGACGACATCGATACGACCGCCGGAAAATCTGTTGGAAGTCGTCGTCGATGCCGCGGACGACGACGACGATGTCATCAAAAATAAGCAATATTCTCTTCGCGAAAGTCTAAAGCACTGCGAACACGCCATGCGCTTTGCTCGCGGCGAACTTGAAAGTCGATACGATACGTTTCGGAAAAATACGGAAAATTTAAAGAAAGAACGATTAGAACACCTGTGCGATGTCGCGAAAGAACGGGAGAGCGTAGACAAGAGTGCTGTGCGAGTACAAGAGAAATTTAATCGATTGAAAACGTTCGTCGGAAAACCGTCGGAAACATCGGGCGAAGGACCAGAGGAGATCTTCACTAACATCTGGCTCTTCGTCGAAAGCGTCGATCGCAGACGCCGACGAACCAAAGAGAAACATCGCAAAGATAATAGTAACAATACTGGAAACAAACAAAATAGCCCACAACAGACAACGCCGCAAACACCACACTACGCTTCTGGAGCGAACACGGCGTGGATTTAGTATCAGTCTTAGCGTAACTCACGACTATATTCTTTCTAACTTTCGATATATACAACGTCTAAGTCTACAACTCTAAACTCATCAACCATTTCGAAAACATGGCGCTCAACGCGACGCAAATCAAGAGAGGAAAAATCATATCCATCCACTCCACCGGTTCGTAATACGGACGCAAATCTTTCTCGTTTCGCTTATACCTCTTCACGGGATCGTTTTCGTCTCTTTTCACGAAATTCTTTTCGCACTCGATGCGACAACACGCGCCAAACATGTACTTCTTCACCTTCATATTCACGCCGCCCATGTTCCCTAGCGCGTGCACGAACGACTCCGGGGTATACTTTGCGTTTTGGATAGACTTGGAAAGATACTGGTACGCCTTCCTATCCTTCTTCTCGCGAATGAAAATCAAAGCTACGATCGGCATGATGTATTCCAACCAAAACTTTAAAATCATCTTCGCGAGCCAAATTTTCGGAGGAAACGCGTCCACGACGACTAATTTCCCTCCCGGCTTCAACACCCGCATCATCTGCCAAATCGCCAATTGCGAGTCTGCGAAATTTCTCAACGTATACACCGTCACCACGCAATCAAACGCGTCCGTTTTATACATCTTGTCGCAATTTTCAATGTTCCCGACCGTATACGTCGCCCTCGCGTCTCGACTCTTCGCCTTCGCCACGCGAATCATCTCCTTCGACGGATCTAACCCTTCGCACTCCACGCATATCCCAGAATATCGCTTCAAAATCCTCCGCGTAGAAACCCCAGACCCGCACCCGACGTCTAAGACTTTCCCGTGTAACCGCAAGTTCAACTTCCTCAGCGCGCGAACGCGCCAATACGTCGTCCCGCCCAACGAAATCCAAAGGTTCATGAAGTCGTAATTCGACGCGATTCGATTGAACAACTCTCGAACAAAATTCAGCTTCTCTCTCCCTTCAAACTTCGCCGAGTGGAACAGCGTCGAAGAAACGACCGTCTCATCGAACGTCTTTCCTTCTTCTTCTGTTTCTTCTTCTTCTTTCCTCGCCTCCTCTCTCGCGCTCTTCGCGTCCGAATTCTTTTCCAAAAGAGACGAATCTTTCTTGCCTCTCTGTCGCAGAGTTGTTTTCGTCTTTGTCGTCGTCGCGCGTCCGCTCATATTCGCTCGCCCTTTCTTGTATTGCGCGCGTTTATTATTCCTACCCGCGAGAGAGCGCTTATAGTATGACGTAAAAGAGCGTCGTTACCGAACAAACGCAAACTTAAAAGCCGGCGGTCGCGAGCTGTCTTGCGTGCTGCTCAAAAATTTTGAAACCCTAAATAAAAGTCGTGCGATTTTCGGATAGACGTCTCTCAGAAAAATCAATTTTCAATCGTTCGGTCGCGATAAACCACACAACGTTGCTGCACGCTTTTATTTGTTGAAAACACGAGATGGCTTCGGTTGCTTCTTCTGCTGCCGCTGCTTCCACGATGTTTGCGGCGAGACGGTTCGCGGCATCGAACGCGTCGTCGTCGTCGTCGTCGTCGTCGTCGTCTTCGCAAAATTCACCTCGTAGAAATCTTCGAGGAGCGACGAGAAGACCGATTTACGGAGAGAGAGGAGGACGAGGACGACGCTCGACTGGGACGATCGCGAAGGCGTCGTCCGCGGCGACGGAAAAGGAGCGAGCGGGTGGTCAACAACTGTCGTCGTCGTCGTCGTCGTCGTCTTCTCATTCCGACGCGCAAGACGACGACGCGTTTGAGCGAGACCGTAAAAACGCGTTCCTTTCCGCCGTGGAGAAAGACAAAGCGAACGTGGTCCCGGTGTTTAGGAGAATTTTCGACGACCAGTTGACGCCGATTTTAGCCTATCGGTTGCTCGTGAAAGACGACGCGAGAGAAGCGCCGTCGTTTTTGTTCGAATCCGTCGTCGGTGGGACGCAAATTGGACGATACTCGTTTCTTGGTCGCCGGCCGAAAGTTGAGGTGTTGGCGAGCGAAAATCGGGTTAGGATTATGAACCACGCGAAACCGGAGGAGAATAAGGAGGAATATTTCGAGCAGGATCCGATGACGGTGATGGCAAAACTCGGGGAACACTGGAAACCGGCGAAACATCCGGATTTACCGGAAGCGTTTGCCGGCGGTTGGGTAGGGTTCGCTGGCTATGACACGGTTCGGTATCAATACATCAATAAGTTACCGTTCGAGAACGTTCGAAAACAAGACGATCGAGATTTACCAGACGTACACATGGGTTTGTATGAAGAGGTTATCGTTTTCGATCACGCGACGAAGCAAGTGTATGGAGTAAAATGGGTGATGTTGGAAGATTACACCAACGAAGACGGCACCGTAGACGCCGAGAAAGCGTACGGCGAAGGCATCAAAGGATTAGACGCTTTGATGAAAGAGTTGCAACCGGAAACAATGGACACGATTCCGTTTGGTAGCGTGGATATGCGTTTGAGTGGTAAACCTGAGCCGATGAAGGATTCCAACATGAGCAAAGAGAGCTTTTTAGACGCCGTGGCGATGACGAAGGAACACATCAAAGCCGGCGATATCTTTCAGTTGGTATTGTCACACAGGTTTGAGAGGAAAACGAAAGTCGATCCTTTTGAAGTGTACAGAGCATTGAGAGTGGTGAATCCGTCACCGTATATGATTTATTACCAAGGTAAAGATTGCATATTAATCGCATCGTCGCCGGAAATTTTGTGTCGCGTGGACGATTCGCGAACGGTGGTTAATAGACCTTTAGCCGGGACTCGAGCGAGAGGCAAAACCCAAGCCGAAGATCTCGCATTAGAAGCAGATTTGTTGGCGGACGAAAAAGAAAAAGCAGAACACGTCATGCTTGTGGATTTAGGACGGAACGACGTCGGGAGAGTCTCGCAAATGGGCACGGTTAAAGTTGAAAAGCTCATGGAAATTGAACGGTACTCGCACGTCATGCACATTTCGTCCACGGTGACTGGAAAGCTGATCGAGGACTTGAACCCGTGGGATGTGTTGCGTGCAGCTTTACCCGTCGGTACCGTTTCAGGTGCACCGAAAGTCCGAGCGATGCAAATCATAGACGATTTGGAAGTGTCCAAGCGTGGGCCGTACGGCGGGGGCATCGGCTACGTCGGTTTCGCAGGTGAGATGGACATCGCGTTGGCGCTGAGAACCATGGTTGTTCCGACAAAGCAGAAAAAAGGAGACGAGTGGACGATCCACGTCCAAGCCGGGGCTGGGATCGTCGCGGACTCAAATCCAGAGAGCGAGTACCAAGAAACGGTGAACAAATCCGCCGCTCTCGGACGAAGCATCGATTTAGCCGAACGCGCGTTTTTGAAAAAGGATTAATATCCATGTGAATTGAGATTGCGTTTTGAAATAATAATTCCTTCTATATGTGAATAAATACTACAAAGACTACTCCTACTCTGTTTTCTTCGCCAAAGACACGGAGTCATTCTCCTCTTCGCCTTCCTCCTTTGCGGTTGTCGCGTATCGTGTGACCGAGTGTCTAGCAACCGCGCCTAAGACGTGAAGCGCGAAACCGGTCAAAAACAACGCCGTACCGAAACACTTCCCGAACTTTAAAGGCGATACCATCGCAAAGTACATCATTCCAGCACCGCTCCCAGACGCTAACCCATAAAGTGCGTCCAAACTGGTGAATCCACCGCGAAACTCCACCGCGCAGTTTAATCCCAAGTTTGCCGCCAACGCCAAAGCGCACCACGCAAACGACCACGTCTCGCAAAACCACCCGGCTTTACCACTTCCTTCGGGAATTTTCGGAAACAAATGACTGACCAACATCAACGTCGACACGGACGTTCCTAAAATCACCAAGTTCGTCTTCTCCGCTCGATCGTCTATGATCCCCAACCGGGCGATATTCCCGCACAACAAGCAAAAACCGGCGTTGGCGCTAAACGAGTACACGCACGCCAACAACTCTTCGCGCAAACTTTCCGTCACGAACGATACGTTCGTCGAAAACGCCACGCCAGAGATGAGCAACACCGCGCTCACCCACATCAACCCTAACCCAAACGCAAAATCGCCCCTCACCGCTTTGAGATACTCCATCGAAACTCTCGAACCGTCTCGTCTCGCGACTGATTTCTTCACCAGCAAAGGACGACTGGTCAAAATCGAAACGCTCAAAACTAACGCGCACAACCCGAACACCGCGGACGCGCTCAACAACGCCGCGTCTGGGCTCACCGTAAAAAACCACCGCTCTCCCCCTCCGACGACAACATCGCACGAAGAAGAAGAAGAAGGAAACGCCGCGCTCTTCTTGCGGTTAAAAAATCCACTGCCGCCAAAACCATCATCGAAAAAAGAAGAGGCAAAATCACCCATCGCGGACGTCACCAATCGCGCGCCTCTGCTCAAAACACCTTCTCCTCCTCTCAGAGAAGCGTCGCCGTTGGTTTCCAGAGAAGACGAAGAAGAAGAAGAGAACGCCTCCGTGAGCTTCGGGAACGCCGTTTGGAGTTGAAACCGCGACATATTATTGCTTATTACTCTTTTTTTCTGAGGGAGAAAATTTTTTTCCCGAAAACGTCCACACTTTTTTTTTAACGAGAGAAGCGCAGAGAGAGAGAGAGAGAGGATATGTCCAGCAGCGCGACGACGCAGACGACGACTCGGCAAACGTCCAAAGGATCCGCGCACGGTCCGTCGACAAACAGCGCGGCGTCGGCGTGCTTGCGACTCCAGTCCGATTTACGTTCGATTCGGATCGAACCTCCCGAGGTAAAAGAGACGGCATCGTCTCGCTCTTTTTTCCCTTTAGAGAACTTTGACACCAACGCCCGGCGCCCGTTCGTTATTTCCCCAAACGGGAGAAGAAGAAAAGCGTTTTTTATCTCACATACACGCGTATTGTTTTATTACTAACACGCGCTAATCCTCGCACGCTTTTTGTTGATGTTGCACATTTTTATCGCACAGGGATGTTCGGCATCGCCGCACTCGGACGATAACTTGTTCGTGTGGTCGGCGACGATTTGCGGACCGCAAGATTCGCCCTGGGAAGGCGGCATCTTCTCTCTTCGGTTGACGTTTTCGGACTCGTACCCGGCGTCGGCGCCGCGGGTGCGGTTCGTATCCGAAATGTTTCATCCGAACATATATCCAGATGGGACGTTGTGCATGGATACGATTCAAGAGCAGTGGAGTCCGGTGCACTCGGTGGCGAGTTTGTTGACGTCGGTGCGGAGTTTGTTGTGCGATCCGAACGTGAATAGTCCGGCGAATCCGCAAGCGGCGAAGATGTTAGTCGAAGAGGAGAAGGAATATAATAAGAGGGTGAGACGGTTGGCGAGGAAGACGATCGAGTGAAAGCAAGAGAGAGAAAGAGAGACGAGGGGAGGAGTTTTGTAGCATTATAAAAGTTGGACGCGCGAAAGCGCGAGTATAGTATCGTTGTGTATATATACGGTATCACATCGCCGATGTATTTCTTTTAAAATTTTATTGTGCTGTTTGTGCGCGCGCGGGTGAGTGTGTCTTTCCTATCGTCGCGGCTTCAACATCCTCAAGTCTACGCTTCTGCTATCGTGCCAAGACAAAGACATGCTCTGGAAAGACTCAAACATCGCCTTTAGAGTCGACGCGTCTTCTTCATCCTTCGCTCTCGTCTCCTCCTTTTCTTCGTCGCCGCTTCTTCTGCTCTTCTTCTTCCTCGGCGTTTTCCGCGGCGAGGCGCCGTGCTTCTTCGTGACGCCATCGCCGTTCAACGTCGTCGTCGACGACGACGTCTTTGTCTTTCTATTCGGCGTCGCGACCATCATCGCCATCGACGACGATACCGTTCGCATAAACACGTCTCGATCCTTCTCGGAAGAGAGGATTTTCATCCGCTTCTTTTCGTTCTCCCCGCTTTGAGGACTCGCTTTCTTCCTCGTTTTCTTTCTCTGCAAAGTCGTCACCGTCACCGTCACCGGCTCCGACGAGGAGGAAGAAGAAAGCAAAGGCGATGGCGGAGGAGGAGGAATCTCGACGAGTTCGCTCGGACGAGAAAGCGTCGCGATTGCCATCCGATGCGGCTGTGCGCCGAAAACATCGCTCTGTTGTTGGTGGTGTTGGTGTCGATGGTAGCGGTGGTGTTTTTCCAAAAAAGCGACGACGTCTCTTTGCCGTCGCGTCGTCGTCGACGACGCCAAGTTTCGGTACCGATGACGCGTGCGAGACATCTCCGCGCTCATCTCGTAGCTGCTTTTCTCTTCTTTCTCGTTCTCGTCGTCGGTGTCGTCGCCCATCGAAGAAGACGAGGAGGACGGCATGTTTTAGATATTCGCGTATTTTTTGTGATGTAGATTCAAATTTTTTTTTCTATTATTAACAAAAGTCAGCGCTTGCGCTTGTTGCTAAAGTACCCGCCGCCTCGACCGCCTCGACCGCCCGCGCGGCCTCTGCCTCGACCGGCACCTTTCTTGTTGTTGTGTTTTTTGGCGTATTTGCGTCTCTTTGGTTGCTTTCGAGGATTTGAATTATCGTCGATGTCGGTGTCTTCCGACGTGGTCGGATAGGCGTTCATGGCGTCTTCGAGATCTTTTTCTTCTTCTTCTTCCGAGGAAGAGGAGGAGGAGGAGGAAGAGGAAGAGTCGACGCTGAGCGTTTCAGTGTCCTCGAACATCGGCGCGTTCGGGTCTTTATTCTTTCTCTTCTTGTTTGCTATTATTCCTTTCATTTCTAACGCACCTTCTTCCTCCTCTGAAGAAGACTCGTTGTTTTCCCACCGCCCTCTCTTCTTCTTCTCTTCTTCTCCACCCGTAGTTTTAGGTTGGGAATTTGCTACACCTCCTCTTCCTCTTTGCTTTTGCTTTTTACTCGCGTTTTGACGTGGCGTGACGCCGGCCCTTCTCTCTTTGTTCGCCTCGACGAAACCTTGAAAGTCCGAGAATACGCCTCTGATGGCTCCGGTTTCCTTTGGCGCCGCGCGGTGTTTCATCATCTCCGTGTCCATCCTTACGATTCTGCCGAGTAAGAAGATTTCTTTGGATGCGCCAACTGGGGCTGTGATAACGGTAAATGCGTGTTCAAAAGCCGCTTTAACGCTTCGCCATGCGTATGAGTTGCGTCCTAAATCATTCTCTGGGTCCTGTGGATCTTGAATGGAGAGTAAGAACGGTCGTCGTTCGTCGTAAAAGTTCTTCTCGCTCTTGACGAAGAATCGATTGGTGGAGGTTGTTTTATCCGCATCGCCGCAGGAAATACCAATTTCTTCAGCGTTGAGTTTTCGACCGTACAACTCGAAGAAATCAATCAAAAGAGTACCTAAACACCCCTCCGAGGCGTCTTCTCGTCCTCGCTCGCCGGCCCATTCAGACGCCTCGATGGATTCTCGGAGTTGCAAAAATGTCATGATCATGCACAACAAAGCGTACGATCCGATGCCACCGGAGTAGACTTCATTCAACCCCCTTTGCGATAAAAAACATTTCAAAACGGTCGTTAAAGGCCGCAGAGCTGGAAATCGTCTCGTGTTTCTTTTTACAATCTCCGCTGACGCCGGTCCGTTGGCCACGTCAAACGACACGTCGAATTGAACTCCAGATTTTGTCTCTTCAAACTTCACAATAGGCACCCTCGCTTTACTAATCAACTGAATATTCGTCGCCTCGCCTCTTCTGGCGAGATACAGAGCTAACGCTTTCAAACACACCGCCGGTGATTTAGCCCCAGAGTCTAAAATAACCGCGTCCACGTCTGACGACGGTAAATACATTTTCGTCGCGAATGAACCGTGCACCTCAAACCTACTGCTTGGCCAAATCGTCATCACCGCCTCTCTCACGCGTTCTACCGCCGCCAGCCGCGTTTTCTCCTCGTCTTCCGTCGGTTCTAAGAACCGGCAAAAATCTACAATTTCTCCGTGCAATCGCACCAAAGGTGATTTCAAATTCTTCAATCTCTGCGCGGTGCCTTTCGGCGACCAGAGTGGATCCTCGACGCCTTTGCTCTTACTATTATTATTTCTAAAATGGTCGTTTCCGACGTTCCCTTCTCTCTTCCCAGCCAACAACTCTCGCTGTTTTCTCTCCTCCTCTTCCCTTTCGTTCTCTTCTCGTTTCTTGATCGTCGCTAATTGCTGCTCTTTCTCCTCCTCCTCGTCTTCAAAATCGTCTTCCACGTCGATGAAGTCGCCGCCTAACCCGGTCGCCCGCTCGACGCGTAAGCTCTCCGCTCGCTTCTTCTCTCCGCCTATTCTCGTCGTTTGACTCTCCACCGCGCCGCCCGCGGAAGACGAAACGCCGAGACCAAACCCGAGTCCTAACCCGAGTCCGCCGCCGTTAGTAAAAGTCACCGTCTGGTCGTACAAAGGCGCAGACATGTCTGCGCGACTTTTCACTCTCTTAACTCTCCTCAATCGTCGGCGGCGTGTCTTCCTCCGCCTTCTCCTCCTCTTCTCTCTTTCGTCGCTTCGCCTCTTCCCTTCGTTTCTTCCACCAATTCACGATGAACGAAATCACAATCAGCGCGTTTCCAGCCACTTGCACCAATTTCGCCTCTCTGCCTTCTTTCTCTTCGCGTTGGAACTCCTCCAAATCTTTCTCCGAAATTGGTTGCGCGGGGCGTTTCGAGAGGAGAAATTGCGCGCCGTTTTTCGAGTGTTCGGAGGTTGCAGATTTTGCAAGCGTGAACGGTTTCAACTGTTGCTGTCGTTTCGCGTCTTTGTTCTTCTTGGCGTCCTTCGTCTTCTTCTTCCCGAGGAACATTATCGAAAGTAAACGCAAGTGTGTGAATTCAACAAGTGAGGGAAATCTCGGGAAATTGGCGGCAGAAAATGTACGCGCAAAAAGAAAGAAACATGGAAGAAGAAGAAGATAACGAGAAGAGTAAGAAGACCGTCGATGAAATCACGTCAAAACTCCCACAAACGACCGTCCACCTGGACGAACAGACCAACCAAGCGTTGATCTGGACCGCCGAAGAGTACCGAATCGTTCGACAAAAGCATCGCATCGTCGGGAGTTTGCTCGGGTCGTTACCCGGGTACCGGCAGCAAGACGCCACGCGAGGCTTGCCGGTTTTACTGAGCAAAGAGGAGACGTACGTGTTGGAAAGGAACGGATGGGCGAAGGTGAGGAAGAGGAGAAGTGGAGGGTTTTCGGTCACAGAAGAAGAGGAAGAAGAGATGGTAGAAATAGACGCGAAAGAGAAGAAGCGAGAGGAAGCGAAACTGAGAGCGAGGAAAGCGTCCAAGAAGAGCCAGTGGGGCGGCGCGGCGAAGAAGAAACAGAAAACGGCGGCGGTCAAGAAAAAGAAAGAAGAAGACGACGACGAAGGAGAAGAGAAGACACTAAAGAGCGATAAAATCGTAGACTGGGAGCACGTTTTGGGGAAAACGAGATCGGTGGTGTTGCCGCTGACGAGCGAGATGGACGCGCGGTTGGACGAGCCGGCGGTCGAGGAGGAGGAAGAGGAGGACGCGTTTCACGAGAGAGTTTGGAGAAAGATGTCGAAGATTGATCGGTATAAATGCGCTGTTTTTAAGGATTTACACGAGAAAGGGTTCACGATGACGTCTGCGGCGAAGTTTGGCGGCGATTACTTGGCGTATCCGGGAGATCCTATGTTGTTTCACGCGTATTTTACGGTGAGAGTATTGGAAACAGGGGAGAAGATGACGCCGTTGAGTTGTTCGTCGGTGACGAGGATGGCGCACGCGGCGAGGAAGAATGTCGTTTTCGCGTTTTGCGGAGAGGAAGGAGATGAAGGTGGAGGAACCGATGACAGCGTTCTGCGAATTCGGTATTTCACGTGTGTCCCCGATATCGAGCTCAGTTCTAACAGAGGTTTTTAGTAGTTTTTAGAATCGAGCCTCTCTCTGCGTCGCGCGACGCACGCGCTTAGGTATGATAGGTTTGTAAATGGTATAAAGCGTTTTACAGCGTTAGTATTTCTAAATATATCATATGTGTATGTTGTGTTTTGCGCTAAATGAAGGAATCATTGCATTCCAAGTTCCTCGTCGTTCTCCATTTGCTTCAACTTCTCCTCGATCAGAGCGCATTTTCTCGTCATCGAAAGCCACTCTTCGTTCAATTCTCTCAAGTGTCCCTCGGCTTCCTCTTGCGACATCCTCCTCTTCGAGTTCACCCCTTCTAAGTTATCGTCCACCCTTCGCACTAAATCTTCGTACTCCTTCACGACCTCTTCTAACTCCTCCAAGTGCTTCCTCCACGCGTTCGCGGCGTACTTTTGCATCAACTCTAAATTTTGCATTCTCAGCGCCGTGTGTTCCAACTGACTCTTCGCGTTCGCAATCGCCTCTTCCCATTTGCTCGGATCCGTCTTGTGTTTCACCGAAGGTGGCGGCACCTCGTACCGACTCGTATCTGGGGTTGTTTTCGGTTCATTCTTTTCGAATCGTCGAGCGTACTCCTCGATGACCGCGGGCGTCAAATACGCATCTTTCGGCTTGAATCGAGCGGAGGTGGACGCTCGCAAATCCTCCAAGTAGTCCTTCTCTCGTTTCGGCATCCTGCGCATCTGTGTTGTTTTATTACGAAAGAAAGAGAGAGAGAGAGAAAAAGCAGCGTCGCGGTTTGGTCAGCGAATGATGCGCATCGAACGAGAATAAGCGCGAGACATGCACACACACAGAGAGAGAGGAGAGATGGAGAATAAAAATAGAAATCGCGAACAACGACCGAAAAGTTAGCTCACTTCTTCTTTGACCATGGTTTCCGCCGCTTTCAATTCGTGCGGGGAGATGTTATCGATGTACGGCAACGAGACTTCGTCGGTCGCGTTGGTATCCTGGAAAAGAGCGGCGGTTTCCGCCGAGCCAAGCTGGAGCGTCATCGTTTCTCTCGTATATTCCGTAATCGCGCAGCGACTCTTTTTTTCGCAGTCCGCGCGTAACTTTGATACAAAGAGTGCGTTTTGGAAATGGAGAGCTCTGAGAATTGGCGTGTCGTGTGGGAAGAAGAAAACGCGCTTTTCCCGACCACTTCATTCACATTAATTACACGTATCTCTCAACAATCTGTATTCATTTATAATAACAAAACTAAAGATTTTACTACGAGCGTAAAGTGTTCTCTCTCTCTCTTTTTCAGCCGCAGCCAAAAATTACCACTCAAAGTCGGCGGCGGGGTTGTCGCCTTCTTCCGAGGACGAATCGTCTTGGAACAAGTCTCTCTCGCGCAAGTAAGCAATCGCGGCGCCCAAGCAGTTATCCTTCATCTTCAAGAAGAAGTACTTCTCCTTATCTTCCTTGCACGTCACCGTCGCCCACGTCGCGGTCGAGCTCTCGTCCACGGTACCGCCAACGCCACCACCCAACTCCGAGTCGCACACGCCTTGCAACCAATCCTTCGCGTTCAACTTGTCCTTCGTTTGTTCGGCGACGTACGCCACCATGGCGATTTGCCCTTTCTCTTCGCTTTCGGAGATGATAATTTTGGAGATGTGTCCGGAGCACCCTTTTCTCTCTTCCTCGTCCGACGGATCTGGGATCGCGTTCATCCCTTCCATGGCGACTTCCAACAATTGCACCTCGCCTTTGGCGTTTTGGATGCGCGTGCAAAAGCACGTCAAGCCAGACATATCGGCGGCGCCTTCGATTTCCACGCCTTTTTTACCGCCTTCTTTGAACACTTTGGCGATATCTTTTTCCTTGAACCCAGCCGCGGCAGCCGCGTCTTTCTTCGGGAAATCCTGTGTTGTTTATATCAGGTGGGTCGATGTGTGACGAGATGGTTTCGAGATGAGAGAGAGATGAAGGTGAGCGCCCCGCGCGCGATACAACAAATATATATTCGATTTTTAGAAAGATGATCGCCGCCGAGAGAATACTTTTTCTTTCCCTCTTTCACCTTACACTCGAAGAAAAAGGAGCCGACGACGAGAACGAAACGACGACAAAGAATAACCGCCGCAAAAGCGCACGACGCACCTTGGTGAATTCAACCACCGGTTTAGCTTCAGCTGCTTCGGCCATCTTTTTATTATGCGTTATATTACGTGTGCGATGTGTAAAGTAGTGTCGTTCGTACTTATCGAGTGGGGGAGAGATTACTCTTTTCTCTCTTTCCTAAACCCTAAACCCTAAACCTTTCTTTTCTCTTTTCTCTTCTCTCTCTCTCTCTTCACTTTTTTTTCTTCGAAGTAAAAGGAAGAAGAACCCACCACACGCATTTTCACTTTATACATATATAAATATGAACGAGGAAGAGGACAAAGTCGAGGAGAAACCGTCGAAAGTTAGAGGTACGCGCGCGCTCTCTTTTACCTTGCGAGAGAGCGCTCTCTTTATGTTTTTTATTCTTCTTCTTCTCTCGTCGTTCCTTTTTTTTCTCTTCTGATGAAAGAAAGCGCTCTGCGTGACCTCTTTTTTGAAATTTTTTCTCCATCATCTCTCTCTGTTTTTGCTCTTCTTTTGCTCACATTTCATTTCCTGCGATTGATGATGACGATGATGACGATGACGATGATCACAACGACGACATAAAATAAACAGTCGACGAAAGTTTGCGCGAACTCGCCTCTCTCTCTGGCGTGGAATTTTCCAAGGAAATGGCCGAAAACATCGCCGAGTTGTGCCGATTAAAAATCTCACCCGTGGCGATCGTTTCGGTGCTCAAGTCTCTCCACTCGCAGAAGAAAAAAAAATCTTCTTCTTCCGTTTTGTGATGTCGGAGTAAAACAAAATTGCAACTTCTGCGTGGGGAAAAATATATCATCATGTAGCGATATTCAATCGCGTCACAAAGGATACGCTTTTGCGTACGAGAAAAAATGACGATGATGTCAACGACGGCGGTTTCGTCACCTTCTTCTTCTTCTTTTACCGTCACTTCGTCTTCCTCTCGTCATCGCGCGCGCGACTGTTTGAGAGGAGGAGGAGGAGGAGCGAAAATGAATTCTCTCAATCCCGCGACGACGACGACGAGGAAGAAGAAAAGAGGCGTCGCCGTTGAAGTGAAAGCCATGGGATGGTTTTCGAATAACAAAGATATCGACGGCCGAGACGAGACGTTCAGGCGACAGCAGGAGATTTTGGCGAAGCGGAGAAAAGGCGGGAGAATCGACGAAGAAGCGAACAAGAGACGCGCGAAAGTTTCCGGTTTCATGAAGAAGACTTTGAGCAAGAAAGAAATGGACGAGATCAAGAAACAAAACACGCAAGCGGCGAATAAGTTGTCGAAAGAAGCCGTCAAAGGCGGGATTCCATTCCCCATGGCGAGCTTTGGAATGCCGGAATTCGATGGCGGAGAACGCTTCGATTTGAGAGGGCCGTACGCCGACGAAGGTTGGGTCGACGAGAAGGACTTGGAAAAGCAGAAGAAAAAGTTGAAGAACAAAGGCAAAGGTGGAGGAGGTCTGTTCGGCGGTTTGTTCGGGAAGTGAAGTGTAAATGTATACATATATTCATATAATTGTAACGCGACGACGCTCGGTATAAATGCATTCAAACTCGCGCCGTTATCCCCCCCCTTCATCGCGTTCACGACGCGAGCGACGAGGCAAACACGCGAATTCGTTAAGTACAAAATATCTAAAAACAGACTCTTCACATAACATGCGCATCGCCATTATCGGCGGCGGCGCGGCCGGCACCGCGTGTGCATACGCACTCAGCCGCGATAACGACGATGGAAATAAAATCATTCATCTGTACGAATCGTGCGCGTCGCTCGGCGGCGTCGCGACGACGACGACGACTTCAACAAAGATGGATAATGAAGAAAAAAAACAGACTCTGGTCTTCAACGACGGCGTCCAAGGAGGCGCGGAGAGTTATCGAAACACGCTGATGCTCTTGAAAGAGTGCAATTGTCCAGATGTGAACTGGCTGAACGTGCGAGTGTCATTCGGCAAGGGGAAGAACAACTGGACGAATTACAAGAGCAGCGAGTCTTCGCTCATCCGAGAACACCGAGAGGAGATTCGAAAGTTTGGCCAACTGCTCAAACACGTCAAGCGGTACGAATGGTATTACGCGTTTCGAAGCATTGAATCTGTTTTGAGCGCGAATTCGTTCAGCAAAGACTTCAGAGAGCGTATAGTGTATCCTCTCGTCGCTTTATTCTTTGGCACCGGGAACCAAACGAAAAATGTCTCGAGCGTTTTGTTCGCTCGTGTGTTTACGGACGAGAGGCTTCGATTGTACGATTATGATGAGAGGTATTTCCTGAGCCAAACGCCGAGAATGATGGCTTTTCCACCGTTTGAAGACGTATACAGAAGTATGCAGGAGAAGATTGAGAGACAAGGCGTCAAGGTATTTCTTGGACGAACGGTCGAGAAGGTGGAACGGAACAGAAAGACAGTTAAAGTATACAGTCGAAAAAGAAGAGAAGGAGGAGCCGATGACGAAGAAAAGAAAGAGGCGGCGGCGTTGTGCGAGGATACGTACGACAGAATCGTATTCGCGTGCAACACGGAACAAACAGAGAAGATGTTGACGCAGACAAAAATGTCCTTCATGGAAAAGTTTATATTTAAAAATATTACGTATTTCGATGACGTATCTGTGACTCACACGGATCGAGAATATATGGAAAGACATTACGACGAAACTGTAGGCGATATGTACTTCGTAAAGACGTACGACGACTCGCCAGACAAAATTGAGATGTCTTTTGACCTGAAAGCGTATCAACCGTCCTTAAATCAAGAGCGCTGCTATCAATCCATATTCTTGGATCGAGCGAGCGACGAGCACAAGTGGACAAAGCATGAAATCGATCCGAAGAAGACTCTTTTAACGAAGTGGTGGCGGCAGTTTGGGCACACGGTACAGCATTTTACCCGCTCCGTCCCGTTGTGGCGATTCGTGCAAGGCAAAAGAAACACTTACTACGCGGGAAGTTACACGTTAGTCAACACTCACGAGATTGCTATCATCTCGGGCTTCGCGGCGGCGTTCCGACTGGGAGCCAAATATCCGTTCGAGGCAGAGGACGATCTCGGGCAATTTGACTTGTACTTATCGCTAATTCATGGCACGAAAAGACGCAAATCGTGACATTGCTGCTAATTAGAATCACATAATGAATGGTGAATAGTTAAACTTCTAGCGTAGCTAAGTATAGACTGACTGTATTACAATTACAATGCGAACGCGCAATAATTATTTGCGAATCGATGCGCAAACAAAAAATCTCTCCTTTTCTCTTTCTATCTTTTCGCGTTACTCGGCACATACATCGCTAAACCTCCTTCTGTACACCCACTCGCTACCAACGCCGTATTAGGCGACCATTTCATGCACGCAACCGCACCGGCGTGCCTATTTCTCCATGGTTCTAACTCCACACCTGTCCCGGCAGACCAGACGTGAATCTTTTGATCCCCACCACCGGCGCATAAAATAAATTGACCATCCGGCGTCCACGTCGGTTCTAACGGCACCAACGATGATTCCGCCCCCGGAACTTTCAACTTCAACTTTTTCTCTCCATTAAACGCATCAATCACGTGAATCACACCACCACACATGACCAAAATACTCTCCCCGTCCATGGAAAACTTCATAGTTGACACGCCATACGTCGGCAAATCACCCGACTTGCTCAACACCGGATCAACAGTAAACGATACGAACGGCCCTTGATCGTAATTTCTCACGTCATATAACACAACTTCGTTCACTGAAGCCGTCGCGGCAAAAATCAAACCTTGATGATCGAACTGCGCTCTCGGGACTCCCGTGGGGATTTTTATGATAGCCGCGCACGACGGCGATCGTAAATCCCACATTCTCGTCGTTCCGTCCACACTGGACGTCAAAAACTGGTCAGTTCGTGGAGAAACGCTAATATCTACCACTTGATCGGTGTGACCTCGGAAATACCTCAGGTACGTGTTGTCGTGTATGCAGTGATACCTCACGGCGTGGTCGTTCACTAACGCATCTGCCGCCTTTTTTTCATCTCCTGTTCCTCCTTTCGGTTTACTCGCGTACAAAATCGCTTCGCTGCTGTGCGTAAATCTCACTCCCGAACACCCGTATTTCTTACTGTATAAAGTTTTCGTCCGTTGACCGGTTTCCGTGTTGTACACGTGTATCGAATCGTCGTCCGATGTGGAGACTAAAATCGGTTCCGATTCGTGGAAATCGAGTCCATTGATTGAGGTTGAATCCTTGTAGAAACGACCGGGCTGGAAGCGTTGCATGAGAGGGACGTCGAGAACGACCATTTGGATTTCTTACTTGACGTTGTTGCGCGTGTTTACGTATCGACGGAGTTTATAAAGCTTGTCGGCGGATTTTTGGGAAGCAACAAAATTATGGAGTGGAGAGCAATTTCTTTTTGAGACGAGTGCTGCTGAACGAGAAGATTCGGGACCTGCGGGCGACTTATTCCGAGCGCAGGCTGCGCTTAAAGTTTGTGTTTTGTGTTATATGTGTTATTATATTAATTCGTATCTTACAGGTAAACTACTATAATCTCTCTCCGTCTTCTCTCATCACGCCTTTTCTCATGTCTCTCTCCTTCCTTCCTCTCGTTATTCTACTAAAGTTTTATGTTGTTTCTCTTCTTATTACACTCAAAACACATTTTACTTCTTCTCCTTCGAAACGCGGTAGGCGCCGACAACGATCGCGTGATCTCTTTCGTACGGTTCCAAAGTCAACTGCTCTTTCGGTTTGAATCCATCCTCTTGCAACTTTTTGACTTCTCTGGCGAACACAGCTTCCGGCGCCGCCGTGGAATCGATACAACTCGATTTGATACTGACAATGAAGTTACCGCCTTGTTTCAAGAAGTATTGGGCGTTCAAAGCGACAATTCTCGCTTGATCTGGTTGTGCAACATCTGCGAAAACAGTATCGACCATACCAACTAGCATGCGGTACTTTTGCGGGTGTCTGGCATCTTCAATAATTGGAATCACGTTGGTTCTCTTCTTCGCCATGTTCACTAAATCTCTCCCCGAACGGTGAGAAAACTCAACCGCGTACACCAAACCGGTCGGACCGACGATATCGGAACAGTGCGAAACGGTCGTCCCAGACGCGCCACCTAAATACAACAACTTCGTCCCGGGTTTGATGTGCACATTATCCAAACCACCGAGAATACCGGCGGCAACTTTTGAGCGAAACGGGTTCCATACTCTGTATTCGGTTTTACCTCCGTCTGCCTCGTCCACGGAGATTCGTTTCTCGCCGTAGACAGAATCACCCGGGACCATGTTCTTCGTCACCAATGCGTCTTCTTTCCCTCTGGCGACGAAAATACCTTCATGGCGATGCTTTTCGACCACTACTTTCGCTCCGCCCTTCATGCCGCCGCCTCTGCCGCCGCCTCTGCCGCCGCCTCTGCCGCCACGACCTCCACCGCGACCTCCGCCGCGACCACCACCGCGACCGCCCGGACCTCCTCGTCCTCTGCCACCGCCTCTGCCGCCATCTCTACCACCTCTGCCGCCACCTGTTTTGTTTTAGAAAACACAAGAGATATTTTATTTTTAGTCTCGAATCACTCGGTTCGGTTAAAACGAGAGGAGAAAACGAGGGAGAGAGACCACTTGGAAAGAGAGAATTAAAAAAAAGTTTGCCCCGCGTCGTAAAACGCGCGCGTGGAGCATCACCAACCGATCACACGCGCAATCAAACGATCAAAACGCATCAATCAATATCCACGCAATCCGTTAAGATCGTTGAAAATGAAAGAAACGCTTCGCGCGCGTCCTCTCTCGACCGCGCCGTTTTCTCAAATTAACGACCATCCCTCCCACGCCGCCGCGAATCGTCGAATACACACACGTACAAAAAAAAAATGAAAAAAAGCGATTCGTAAACGCGAAAAGCGCATCGACGCGACGCGTACCTCGGCCACCGCCTCTACCCATGGGTGTTCTCGGCATTTTCTTCGTGTATTTTAAGAGTCGCTGAAAATGTACGCTTTTTTTTGTTGTGTTTTGCACACAAACTATCACAAGGGAAGAGAGATTTGTTTATGAGGCAATTCCGCCTAACTGCCTCTTCTCTCTTTCTTATTGGAAAAAAAACGAGGGCAAACGTGAGTAAAAATATCAAAGAAAAGAGGGGGAGCGCGTGAAAAGTAACCACAACGACGAGGGGCGAGAAAATATAAAATAACGGAATACATAAATTCGTCGATTCAATAATCACACTATTCGCTCTCTTTTGACGTCGTTTCTAAGTGTTTACTACTGCGCACATACCGTTTGGCGTGAAATTCTTACCCGGTCTTCTCCCGTTTCAGTGCTCGTAAAGTGCCGCGGGCGGCTCCTTTCGCGACGAAAAACTTCCTCGTCGAGAAGCGCGAAACGGTATCGTTCTCTGTCCTTGTTCTCGTCGTTTAGCACTCCGCGATGGCATCGATTTCAAACAAAGCACCTCTCGGCAACGACGCAACTGCAACCGTCGATCTCGCCGGGCCCGGGGTGCTGAAAAACTCGCTGTAAATGGCGTTCATTTTCGGAAAATCTGCCATGTCCGTGAGGAACACCGTCGTCTTGACAACCTTGGTAAAGTCCGAACCGCCGGCTTTCAAAATCTCGCCCATGTTCGTCAACGCTTGTCTCGTTTCCGCTTCGATGCCACCTTCGATGATTTCCATGGTTTCCGGGACGAACGCGACGCAGCCGCACGTGTAGAGAAGGCCGCCAGCCTGGTCGTTTCGTTTCGTTCAAGAGAGAGAGAGAGAGAGAGTAAAAGAGAGTGAGCAAGAGAAGCGAGAAAAAAAAAGTCCCCAAGAGAGAGAGAGATTCCGGGCGCGCGCTCTCAACAAAAAAAGCGCGACGACACGAACACTCTCCCGTCGTACTCCGCGCGCGCGCGCGCGCTTCCCGCGTGCCTCGACGAGACCAGCGCTCGTCTTTCTCTCTCTCTCTCTCTCGAGAAAGAGAAGGAGAGAGATAAAAAAATCCAATCCAATCCAAAAGTCACTCTGTCATCGACGCACCTTGATGCCTTGAGAGTACGGCCCGACCGCTTTGGGCGCCGCATCCGTCGCGATGATTTCCTGCGCGGCACGGACGACCATCGTCGTCGAGGAGGAGGAGGAGACTCTTTGTTTCTTTACCGCCTTGTTCGCGAAAGAGATGGACGCGCGCGCGGTGATGGATTGGCAAGCTTGCATTTTGAGTGGTGATGTGCACTTTTTTTGTGTGGGGAGACAGAAGCAAGAGAGAGGGACACGTGTGGGGAGAAACGAGAAACGAACGGTGCTCAAATTTTACGAAACAACGCCGAGGGGACGGTTTGTCGTCCTCCGTTTTGGTCTTCGCGATTACCGATTTCGTTGCGTTTGCGTTTGTTGGAGTTCCTCTTCGCGCGAGAGAAACGAGAGTAAAAAGGCTGCACTTTTGGAGAGTTCTCTCTCTCTCTCTCTCTCTCTCTGAGACGAGAACATGAGCGAGACGAAACCGACAAAGTCAACGCTCCGCTCGCACCCGGTGACCACCACCGCGTCGTCGTTTTCGTCTTCCGACCCGTCGAAACCGCTCCCGCCGACGCCGAAAGGGAGACGACGAGAAGGAGGACGAGAGGAGAAAGATTTTTACGGTTTCCAACTCCAACATCATCGTCGGAGAGAAAAAACTTTTGTCGACGACGGAGGTGCGAGAGAATGTCTGCGCGTGTGGGAGACGAACGAACTCGCGAAATGCGCGAGGGAGATTTCTGAGCGATTGCGAGATGGAACTGAGCCGTCGTTGTCGATGAGCGGTGGTAGGGGTGATGATGATGTGTCGTACGTGAAGCGATGGAAGAGAGCGGTGCAAAAACGAAGAGGAGGAGGACAACTGCTGGCGAAAACGGTGAAAACGTTCGGCGCGCCGAGAGAGAAACGAGGCGAGATTTGGTACGAGCTCAGCGGGGCGAGACAGTTTGAAGAGTTCGCGAGAGAGAGTTACGAGAGGTTGGTGGAGCGAGCAGACGAGGAAGATGGGAGAGAAATGCCGACCGCGTCGTTTTCTGGAGGACGCGGCGGGCGGGCGAAGCAGAAGCAGAAGAAGAGCGAAGAAAACGAAGAAGCAGAAGATGACGACGACGACGACACGATGTACAACGCGCGGGACGGTTCCGAGCGATCTCAGTCTGAGAAG
>Ga0255779_1002090_pt1 | contig 21598 bp, 19 predicted proteins | sample 011ome_21_FD_179977 | JGI IMG/M metagenome (GOLD analysis project Ga0255779, IMG submission 179977) | Coastal salt marsh microbial communities from the Groves Creek Marsh, Skidaway Island, Georgia - 011508AT metaG (version 2) | ecosystem: Environmental > Aquatic > Marine > Intertidal zone > Salt...
GCTGGGGGGCGGAAGTCGTCGAGTCGCTATTCCTTCGAAGCGTGAGGCAGTGCGTCGATGCCAGGCTGGTATCCAGCGAGCTGCTTCACATGGACGGGAGCCTGGTCGAGGCGAACGCCTCGAAGGACTCGGTCCTGAAGACCGATCCGGAGATGGTCGAGCGCCTTCGCGAGGTCTACGGCGCGCAGGAGGCCAAGCTGGAGGGCTGCAAGTCCGACTCCGGGCGAAAGGCCCTGGTCAACTCCACCCTGATAAACCCGACCGACCCCGACGCCCCCTGCGTTCGCAAGAAGACCGGAGGGGAGTCCAAGCCCAGGTACAAGGCCCACCGGGCCGTCGACGACGCCCATGGCGTGGTCACAGCCACTCTTACCTCTCCGGGCGACGGCGAGGAGAACGCGAAGATGCTGGGACTGGTCCGCCAGCATGCCTCCAATGTCGGGGGACTGCCCCGGAGCGCGGTCGCCGACTCCCAGTACGGGACCTGCGCCAACTACCGCGACCTGACCGCCCTTGGGATAGAGACGCATATGGATCCGCACGCGGGCAGGAAGAGGAATACGGGCGTTTTCGGCGCCGAGCGCTTCGAATACGACGCGGTGGAGGACCGGTACCTGTGCCCGGCAGGCGAATACCTGTATCCGAGGAGTTCCGACAAGATAAGGATGAGCGTCGAGTACGCCGTCCGCAAGGGGACCTGCGACCAATGCCCTTTGCGTCCCGAATGCACAAGCGCGAAGCTAGGCCGGACGGTCCAAAGGCGATGGGGGCAGGAGCTGATAGACGATGGCCTCGCGGCAAGCTCCACCAGGGAGGCGAAGCGAAGCCGCGACAGGCGGAAGTGGCGGATGGAGGGCAGCTTCGCCCAGTCCGCGAACCTGCACGGCTTCAAGAGGCCGAGATGGAGGCGGCTGTGGCGCCAGCGTATCCAGGATCACATCATATGCGCCATCGAAAACGTAAAGATACTGATCTCGAACGCGCCGAAACGGACGATAGGGATCGCCGCGGCGCAATCCCGCAGCCTGGCATCCCTTTCGCCCAGATGGGACGGCTTGAAACGCTCAAGGCCGAGGCAATGGAAGCGATGCTTAAGACTGCGCCTATCCAGCGACGATCAATCGAAACGCGTCGCTAAATCTACAAATCTACTGTTTGGGCAACGGCCCCTTGATTCTTAACCTTTTTTAGGGTGGTCCGCCGCCGATTGAAATTCTGTGGCGAGACAGGAGTTCCGCCGCTAATCGAAGATCTGTGACGGGATCGGATCGAAGAGAGAGACGCGATCGGCCATCGAGGCAGTAGCTGCGGTGCCCGGTTTTGACGAAATTACGGCGGGTTACAAACATGGCTCAAGAGGTTATAAAGCCATTGATGGGATAACCTCATTAAAAGGGCTTTTCAGAGCCGAGCAAATTGGCAAGCTTTTGAACAAATTTTGAATCATTTTCAAGTAGCAATGGGAAGTAAATAAAACCTTGTCCGAATAATCGGGGTCACCATAGCTTTCTCCATGTATGTTGCCCCTTTACCAGATGATGAAGGCCTGAGACTAGAGTCGCTATATCGGTATGGAATCATCGATACTGAAGCGGAGGAGATGTTCGATGAGTTGACTCAATTGGCGTCCGCGATATGCGGAACACCAATATCACTGGTGTCTTTAATTGATAAGGAAAGACAATGGTTCAAGTCGAACCTTGGCCTTCCTGTAAATGAAACTTCAAGGGATGTCGCTTTTTGTTCTCACGCAATCCTAGAGAGCGGTGTATTTACTGTTAGGGATGCCTCAGAGGATTCGAGATTTTCGGATAACCCTTTAGTGGTAGGCGATCCATTGATACGATTCTACGCGGGGGCTCCGATTGTAACTGGCGATGGCTTTGCTCTAGGAACGTTATGCGTGATTGATCGTGAACCTCGTGAATTGCGTCCGGACCAAGAGGAGGCGTTGAAGCACCTTGCTAAACAGGTCGTGCGGAATTTGAATCTGCGCTTACAATTGACGAAGACGAGAAATCTGAATGAGAGCAATAATCTCTTACTTTCAGTTATTTCCCATGATGTGCGAGCCCCGCTATGCTCGATGGTGTCAATCCACGATATGCTGCAGCAAGAAAGTCTTTGCAATTCACGACGGCGCGACGAACTGATCAAAACTCTCGAAGAGACTACTGAAAAGGCTTTGGCCCACGCAGACGCGTTGCTCGAACGTATACAGCTAGGTTCGGAGCTGGAGCCTCTAGCGAGCCAGGAAGTCGATTTGATAAAGGTGTTAAAGGATATAGAAACGCTGTTTAAAGCAAACTGCGAAGGAAAAAATATCAGCTATAAGACTGTTCATTCAAACGGGACCTTTCGAGTTATCGCGGATATCAACTACCTTTATTCAATTCTCAGGAATCTAATATCGAACGCTTTGAAATTCACCAATCCAGGTGGAAGCGTTGTGGTGGAACTTTACGAGCTAAGAAATCGGTTAATCATTTCAGTGAAGGACAATGGACGAGGCATAAATCCGTCTCACATTGAGGCCATTCTTTCTGAGAAAGAGTCAATATCGAACTTAGGAACGGAGGGTGAGAAGGGGACGGGTATGGGTTTGAGCCTAGCATCCCAACTAGCGAAGCAAATGGGTTGGAAACTTTCGATCGATTCGAATTTAAAGGACGGAACGAAAGCCTACCTTACGATTCCGATCTAGTTGATTAGGGAAAATCGGATTTCAGCTATTTTGATTATCGACCCATTAATATTCGGAATGCTCTGCCGATTGACTCACTGTTAATTCACGAGCAAGTAGCCAGCTGAGCGCATTAGTTTTGAGTGTTTGATCATTGGGTCAGATCGAGTCCTCGCAGTCTGTGTGGGATCGATTTTTTGGTTGGGTGGCATATCGTCAGTAACATCAGCGGAAATCGCCCGCACCATTCCTCACGATCCCAAGATTCCGGAATTATCGCTTGGAAAAAAGCTACAAGCCGAAAACTCGAAGCTGCCCGAGTGGAAACGTAAATTTTACTCGGCCAACGACGCCTATGAAGCCTTGTGGTCCAACTAATCCACGGATTTTCTAATTCAATGCGGCAGCATCCTCCTGCTAGAATCAAGCACCCCAAATTGAATTTCCTATCAGTCAGGTTCCTAGTTGCCTTTCGTCCTCTTAAAACTTTAGCGACTTCGCGTAACCCCCTCATCAAAAAACAACGAAGGGAAGCTCAAGAGGGTCAGTGCATGGTTCTTGAACTTTTTAGGGGTGGGTCCGCCTCCGATTGAAAATCTGTGGCGAGATAGGAATTCCGCCGCTGATCAGAGATCTGTGGTGAGATCGGGACTTCTGGTTGCCGCGTTCGGGCGCGGCGTTCCCCGGGGAAAGATCATAAGGAGGAGGCCTGGTTTTTACGGTTTGAGTTCAGATCGCATTGCGGCTAAACGTCTTGGAATCCACTAGAACCCTTTCTCTAAAAGATTGAGCTAGTGGGTTTGTTCAAGCCGACCTGCATCATGAAAAAACTGCTTTTCTCCACCTGTCTCCTTTGTTTCGCGGCATCAGCGGCTGCACAGAACGTTTCTGACGTAGATATCCAAAATGCTATAGGGAGGGGCTATCTGCGCTACAGCGACTTGGGAGCGCGAGGGGATGGCGAAACCGACGACATGGAGGCCATTGTCGCCACCCATCAAATCGCCAATCAGCATGGACTTCCCGTCAAAGCGGATGAGGGCTACGTTTACTACATTGGAGGACGGGACCTTACAGCGGTCATTCGCACGGATACGGATTTCGGAGAGTCCGTGTTCGTTATCGACGATACCAGCGTTGAAAATCGCGATGCCTCTGTGTTCCTGGCAGACTCGCCCCTTCAGCCGCTCAAGCCGAAGGGCATAACCCAACTGAGCAAGGGCCAAAGGAAAGTCGACCTCTCCCTACCCTATCCCTGCCTGGTAACGGTCACCAACACGAATCGGAGTCACTATATCCGGTATGGCCGAAACCAGAACAACGGCTCTCCCCAAACTGACATTTTCATCTTAAGCGAGAACGGTACCGTTGATCCGGATACACCGATTGCTTGGGACTTCGACCTAATCACCGAAATCGTTGCCCAGCCGATGGACCAGGAAACCCTCACCCTCACCGGAGGACGGTTCACGACCATCGCCAATCGGGAGGAGCCGGTGTATGACTACTTCAAACGTGGTTTCGGGATCCGGCGCTCGAACGTCATCGTGGACGGGCTGGAACACCACGTAAAAGGAGAAGGCGAACACGGAGCTCCCTACAGCGGATTCATCCACGTGAGCGATTGCGCCAACGTGACGGTCAAGAACGCCACCCTGACGGGGCGCAAAACCTACGAGACGATCGGCGCGGCCGGGCTCCCGGTTTCCATGGGCTCCTACGACATTTCCCTGAGCCGGGCCCTCAACGTGTCATTCATCCATTGCAGGCAGAGCAACGATATCACTGACAACACGTACTGGGGCATCATGGGGTCCAACTATTGCAAGAACCTAGTCTTGGACAACTGCGTCTTTTCCCGGTTCGACGCCCACCGAGGCGTCGCCAATGCGACGATCCGGAACTCGACCCTCGGCCACATGGGAATCAATGCCATCGGCACCGGCACCTTTCTAGTGGAAAGGACCACTGTGCATAGCCGGCGATTCGTTAACCTGCGCTCCGACTATGGCAGCACTTGGCAAGGGGAACTGGTCATTCGGGACTGTGTTTTCGTTCCTTCTTTCAGCGTTGGCGGCAACATCGCGCTCATAACTGGAGCTAATTCCGGCCAACATGATTTTGGATACGTCTGCTACATGCCAGAACGCATCCGTTTCGAAAACTTTAATATCGACGACTCACACCAACCAAGCGCTTACGCAGGTCCCGCAATCTTCGCGAATTTCAATCCGAAAATGACGGATGAGACTTACACCGAAAAGTACCCATACGTGAAGACCGAGGAAGTCGTGCTCAGAAACGTCACAACCGCGAGCGGAAAACCGCTCAGAATAAGCGACAACCCTTTCATGTTCCGTAACGTGACGATCGATTCCGACAGCTAAACGCATACCGCTCTTATTTCGCAGCATGAAACTTACCTCGAAATTGCCATTGCACTCCTTTTACTGAACACCGGCACTACGATGGCTCTTCTGGTTGCCATGCTGGGCCCCGGCGTTCCCAGGGTTACAGGCTTTCGGACGATTTGGTTGTCGGTCATCCTCTTAAAACCTTAGCGGCTTCGCGTAATCCCCTCATCAAAAAACGACGAATAGAAAAAGTTTTTACGGCTCACGCGGAGCCGCTGAGACGCGATAACAAACTGGGCGGACTTCACCCTTGTGCCCACCCGCCATTCCAAGCTAGGGTTAAGGCCTACTAAGGGAAGTAGTTACAGAAATGAAATTCAGCGTAGTCAGAACACTTGGGTATTACTTTGGAGGCATTTGGACGGCTTGGGGAGGCCGCAAAAGAATTGAAGCCAAGCAGCTTAAAAGGCTGCGCCATTTGATAGAAGTGGCCCGTGAAAAATCCCCGTATTTCAAGGAGCTCTACCGTCATTTGCCTGATACCAAAGCCATTAAGCTGAGTGATCTTCCCGTGACGTCAAAGATTGAGCTCATGGCTGACTTTGACCGTTGGCTGACTGACCGGTCATTGACCCTCGCCCAGGCAAGGCAACATATGGAAAGCATGGAGAATCTTGGGGTGCCGATTGGTGAGTACGCGGTGTTTCGAACCTCCGGGACCTCGGGAGAACCTGCAGTGATCGTCACTTCGGCCTCCATGATCGAGTATATCTTCGGACTGACTCTGGCCCGGATGTCGCGGAGACAGTTTCGATTGGCAAAAGAAATCGAGAGGTCGGGGATAAACGTCGTCCTCACCGGTGGCAACGGGCACTTCGTCGGCGCTGGTTTTGACCTGCTCAGAAAAAATCTGAAGATCCCCCTGAAGCGAACGTCTGCATTCATTCCAGCGGAACAGGCGATCGATCAAACGATCAAGCAGCTCAATGAGATCACACCTATGGCGTCCATCGTCACTTATCCCAGCATGCTGGCGATTTTGACCCAGGAGCAAGAGCGGGGTCGTTTGCATATCGAACCGGACGTCATCAAAGTCGCCGGGGAAACATTCACTCCGGAGCTTCGCAAACGCGCCCAAAAAGCGTTCCCGTCCCTTAAGTTCGACATCCTTAACGGCTACGGCTGTACGGAATGCCTGTTCATGGCCTTTGAGTGTGATTACGGCCGCCAGCATGTTCCTGAAGACTGGGTCATCCTGGAAGCGGTGGATGAAAACCACCAACCCGTCGCCGACGGGACGCTATCGGCAACGGCCCTGCTCACGGTCCTTGCCAATGAGGCCCAGCCTTTGATCCGCTATGAACTCGGTGATCGCCTGCGGTTTTATACTGATCCCTGCCCCTGCGGCTCCCCATTCAGAAGTTTTGAAGTTGAGGGGAGGCAAGCAACCGTCGTCCGAGTGGGAGAGGTCACGCTGTCACCTTTGGCTTTCGACTTGGAACATGAACGCGCCCAGAGAGTGCAAATGATTCAAACTTCAGAATACGTGTTTGAAGTCTGAGCTGAGCTTCTGACTGATGAGAACCGGGATCAGGTGTTTGAGCAGATCATCCAGTCAGTAAGTGAGGTGTTTGCAAAAAACGGCCTTACGGGTGTGATGGTTAACAAAAGCGATGCGCCCCCTCAACTGACGGCAAGTGGCAAGTTCCATGAGGTAATCTCCCGTCCCTAGATCCCTGCAGGAGAGCGCGGACTCGTTGCCGGAAATAACCCAGAGTAGAGGCGAAATCAAAAACGGTCTGTGCTTGATTCTTGAAACAGCTAGTCATGCTCAATCAACCTGCCCTTCCTCGACTGGGCAGCCGATAGGCCCAAGAGCTACTAGAATATCGTCCTGAATAGCCGTTCAGCCAGATGGCTGAAGATACGGCAGGACGGCCTATTTCGTAGTCGGGTTTGCAAGGCGCGGACCTGCCTGCAATGTTGCTCGCAATCTCGTACGGCTACGCTCACAGTCGCTTTCAACACCATGTCTGAATCTTCACCTTCCCCTCCATCCTCTCCACGCAAGCTCACCGCCGATCAGTGGCGACTCGTCGGCGCGGCCCTCGCCGTCCTGAGCGTCACCATCATTGCGTTCTTCCTGCTCGGCATATTCATGCTGCTGCGCGATTTCATCGCGACTTTTTCCGACGTGCTCTGGCCGCTCGCCGCCGCCGGCATCCTGGCGATGATCTTTCGTCCCTTCGTCGTATTTCTACAGGAGCGGGCCAAGTTTTCGTGGACCTGGGCGATCATCACCCTTTTTCTCCTCGCGACACTCGCGCTGGCCGGCCTTTTGCTGCTCGTGGTTCCGACTCTTGTAGACCAAACCGTGCGCTTCATCGAATACTTGCCCGATCTCTTCCAGAGCCTTCGCGCCACCACTGTCGAGAACTACCCTAAGGTGGTTGAACTCGTGAACGAGAAACTGGGGCAAGAAAACCTGGAACGGGTTCAAACCTTCGCTTCGGAAGCGGTATCCGCTCTACTGGGCAAGTCCGAGGCGGCGATTGCGAATTTTGGGTCTTTCATCTCCCGCGTGATCGCTATCGGTACTGGGCTCGCCATTATACCCATCTATCTCTTTTTCATGCTGGAGAGCCGGCGTAGCCTCGTTCTCGACATCAGAGAGCAGCTCTCCTTCATTCGCGAGGACTGGCGAGAAGATATTATTTTTCTAGCCAAAGAGTTCGTTGACAGCGTTGTATCCTTTTTCAGAGGACAAATCATTATCGCCTTCATAATGGGGGTATTGCTTGCGATCGGGTTCGTGCTGATCGGCCTCAACTTCGCCATTCTCCTCGGACTAGCCATCGGCTTCCTCAACATCATCCCTTACCTGGGCAGCATTATCGGGCTCAGCGTAGCGCTTCCGCTGGCCTATTTTCAAAAGGACGGAGGCGGGATCGATCTATTGCTCTTCGCGGTCGGCGTCTTCGTGGCCGTGCAGATGATCGAAGGCTATCTGCTCACGCCGCGCATCATGGGCAAGACGACCGGCCTGCATCCGATGGTCATCATCATCGCGATCTTCTTCTGGGGCACGGCTCTCAACGGCCTTCTGGGCATGATCCTCGCCATCCCGCTTACGGCCTTCTTCGTGGTCGCTTGGCGCCTAGCCAAACGCAAGTACCTCGACCGGCTCCGCACCCTTGCATAACAACAAACGCTAAGGAGTAGGAAAACAAAAGAGTCAGTGCTTGATTCTTGAGGCGGTTCTGTTTGCCGCGCTGGGGCACGGCGTTCCCGGGAATGTCCAAAGGGAGGAGACTTGTAGGCGAGCGATTGGCGGCGAATAGGAAATGCGATCATCGATTACATCCAGTGCCGCTTGACGCTCAAAGCCAGCGGCGGCTATAGTTTGGCTATGACTGCCACTTTCACCAACAGCAAAGAGAGCCTGGCCGAAGCCCGGCACGACACGACGGACTGGAAAGCCCTAACCCGCCAAGAGCAGATCCGCTCCATGGAGTTGGATTGATTCGTGGTCCTGCCCGATCTATTATATCCCGAAACTTTGGATACAATTAGAGAAGAGCTAGAACGGCTTCCGGCAAAGGCAGTTGACTACAGCCCGCATCAAAGGACGTTCTCCAATGTTCAGTGGACCGACTCGCCCGCGGCCATCGAGACCATCGCTCATCCGAGGATGATCGAATTTCTGAGCGACCTATTCGGCGACGCACTCATCTGCACCTCCTGCAGCTACACTTGCTCTCATCCGGGGCATCCGGGAATCGTGATCCATACCGATTCCCAGCCCTACGGCTCCAAAATCTTCGGCGTTCAAGCCAGCTCTCCCGTATTGGCTCGGGTCCTTTACTATCTGGACGATCTGACCCCGGAATGCTCGCCCTTCAAAGTGGTCCCCCGGTCCCACCTGTCCCTGCACCGCGACGGCAATCCCTACACCCGCTACCTGAACCATCCGGAAGAACGCATGGTAACCTGCCAGGCAGGATCCGCGGTGGTGATCAACCAGAAGGTGTTTCACGGCAACTACCCCAACCACAGCGACCGCTTGCGACGTATGCTGGCCATCGCCTACCGCCCCGCCTGGGCCGGACCCATTGGCGAGGTGGAAGAACGCGATCCAGACCAGGTGGCGAAGCTCCCCGATCCCATACGGCCCTTCTTCCGCAGCCTCAACACCCGGGCTATCGACTTCGACGTCCCCAACCGCCCCGACCACATGCTCCCTAATGCCAAAGGCATCGCCCCCAGTAGGTGGACTACGGGCTAAGGAAACGAGCAGGCGCGATTGGAGATCTTGGTTTCTCGGTTGACGCCTCCGGCTCACTGTCGATAGGTTTCGGTTATGCTACGCGCTCTTTCAGCGGCTCTTCTTCTACCTCTGTTGCTTAGGGCAGATCCGCTATATGAAATCGATCTGACCGTGGCCCGTGAAGGCTTCGATGGAAAAATGTGCTGGGTTCATGCACGAGCCGGAGCACTGCCACCTGTGCAAGGAGAAGAGCCCCTGGTTGTGATGACCTTGCAGAAACTCGATATTTCCGGATCGGATATCTTTTACGCGCTCAATGAAATGCGGACCGTCGACGGGGGAATGACCTGGACGGCTCCCCAAGAGCTCGAGTCATTTTCTCGAGTACCCTTTACTTGGAGAGATGAAAAAGATCTGGAAATTACAGTCAGTGACTTCTGGCCGCGTTGGCATACTCAGTCGAATACGTTGATCGGCATTGGTCACACGGTGGTGTATCAGAACAACCGGGTGAAACCGGTCCGACCTCGAGGGATTACCTATGCGATTTACAATCCGAATCAGCACAACTGGTCAGATTGGCGGACCGTTGAACTGCCCGATGAGTCCCGATTTGAAAACGCAGGGGCGGGATGCGCTCAAAGGTACGATCTTCCGAATGGAGATTTGCTCGTGCCCTTCTATTTCAAAGAACCGGAGAGTAGCCAGTATTCTACTACAGTGATGCGAGCCCGTTTTGAGAATGGAGCAATTCGCTACCTCGAACATGGATCCGAACTGACGGTACCGGTCAAGCGTGGGCTTTACGAACCATCGATTGCAAAATTTGGCGACCGGTTCTATCTCACCATGCGTAACGATGACCACGGCTACGTGGCGGTTAGTGACGATGGCCTCACATTCAGCACACCGAAACGATGGACGTTTGACGATGGAACCGACCTCGGTAACTACAATACCCAGCAGCATTGGGTTGCGCACAGTGATGCGATCTTCCTCGTCTACACGCGGCGCGGCGCCAACAACGATCATGTCACGAGACACCGCGCACCGCTATTCATTGCCCGCATTGATCCTGAGACGCTACAGGTCATTCGTTCGTCCGAACAGATCCTCGTTCCCGAGTACGGCGCCCGGCTGGGAAACTTTGGCGTGGCTGAGATCAGTGAGTCCGAAACCTGGGTCACGGTGACCGAATGGATGCAGTCCAGTTCCAAAGAGGCCCGTACACGAGACCGTGTGGATCGCGATACCGTCCGCTTGAAAGAACGAGGAGCGAACAACCGCGTTTGGGTGGCAAAGATCAAATGGAACCAGCCCAATCGCTCCAGTCTTATTCAGTAAGCTGGGGTGGGCCCTTCCCTATTAAATCAGTGGCTCTAGCTGTCGCGCTGGGATGCGGCGCTTCTAAGAAATGATTGGTGAATCCGAGCCAGATATAAGAGTTCAACATTCTAAACGTCTGATTCTAGCCAAATCACTTCAACCTTAAGAAAAGCTATTTTGATCAACGGCTAGGGAAGAAGCTAGTCGAGCAGTTTCTTCGGGTTCATCCGGCAGTTTTGGATTCTAGCGAGCACCAGAACGTCGGACTCCTTAGAGTAGCGATAGTAGATTCCCGCCTGAAACGCTTCTCCACAAAACGGCGAAGGCCGTGAGGTTTTTCGACGATGGCGTAACCTTCGGGAGTTCTCCTTATAGTCCCAATCGACCTTTCTATCTCGACGAGGAATTCATCCTTCAGCATTGGACTTCGTTCTTCCCAGAAGGCCGCTTCTCGACGCTCGTCAGCAATCGCTCGACGAAGGTATATAACCTCCATCAGTCCTTTTCCTCGATTAGCTTTCTTGCTTCCTCGTAAGGGACGCCTTCCTCTTGACCCTTGTCGAAGTCTTCGAGGCGCTGGCCTGCTATCCGGATTTGCTCTGCCTCGAACTTCTCTTGAGCGATATTCTGAACGAAGTCGATCACCTTGTCTTTTTCGTCTTCGGGCATCGCTTCGATCTCGTGAATTATTTCAGCAGCTTTCATTTGCGAGCCAATCTGCAGGATTCTATCGGTTTATTCAAGCCTATGATTTAAGCTGAGCTTGAGTAATATATCTATAAAGGGTTGAGCATGGATTGAAGCGGCTGGCGATGACTGCCTACGCGGGAAGTCAGGCGGTTCGAGCATAGCAATACCGTCTATGGATCGCGTTCTGGAAAAATCACCTCAACCCATCTGGGGCGAGCTCGCCGATTGATGAGGCCAGTTCGTCTGTATCAAAGGCTTGGGGACGCGAATCGCTTTGAGGAACCGGGGTATCGAAGGCGTAACCAGGATCGGTTTGCTGCCGTTTCCATATCGCTCGCATTTCCCGCCACGCGCCGATGAGCGAGCGTGGCTCCGGCATGTCGTCAGCGATTTCCGTCGCCAGTTTCTTTAGGTTGTAGCAGGGCACTGCCGCGTACATGTGGTGCTCAGCATGCCAGTTCATGTGCCAGTAGAGAAAAGCCACGATGGGATTCAATTTGATAGAGCGAGCGTTCTTGCGGAAGTCGGGGACATTGTCTAGCAGGTCGCAATGCCCGTTAAGATCGTAGCTAACGAAGCGTCCTCATATGCCTACGTCAGCATTGACGTGAAAGGCATGAAGCTGGTCTCGAAATCGAGTTAACACCGGATCATTCCAACTTTCAGAACAAGAGCGCTGTCCCTTCCAGGACGGCGCTTTTCTATTCTCGTCCGGTTTTTTTGGAGACGTTGCCCTTTGACGAGCGGTGAACTCGGCACGAGCCGAAGAGGAATCAATCGAGTGAGCACTATCGGGTGGCCCGCAGCATCAGCCCTCGCTGGTCCATCTTTAGATAAATTTCTCGACCCACCCACGCATCGGTCGCGGCGTAGGCAATCTGGGAACGAGTCAGCTCCCGTTTTCCCCAGTTGGAGACCTGCTCTCGTTTTGAAATGCGGAAACCTAGAAGCAGAGCGCCCATACCCCGCAAACCGAGGTTTTTGATTTGGGCCTTTTTTGCCCACGTAGCCAGCTCGACAAACCCGTCGGGTTCGAACGGAGCCAGTTTACGGAGCTCACTTAGGTCGTCACGAATGGCGACACCGGCTTTGGTAATGCTCGGATTGGATAGAATTTCACATATTTCCCGAATGAGCCCGGTGAATCTGATTTGAAAGAGAAAGACTTCGTTCGCCCCCGCGAGCTGTAGGAGAGATGGGCTGTAGCTTTCGCCAGCCCGAAAGGCAGCCCGGGTCTCGGTATCGAAGCCGAGTAGCGTTTCGGAGCTCAGTTTTTCGACTGCCTGTTTGGCAGCGGCGGGAGTTTGAACCAAGTGAATGGGCCCATCGTATTTACGCATAGGCAACTGGTTGATTTCCGCTTTCGATAGGTGCAGAACCGACGGGTCGTTTGACGGAGGATTTTTCAATTTTCAGAGATGTTTTGCGTGACACGGATAACCCATCCCTATTTTCACGATTTGGCAAACGATCAAATTTCGATCTGAGAGGGTGTCCAGTAAAGATCCCCGGAGCAAGCTCCGGGGTATTAGACCCAATGGGAATAAATGCAAAGATAGGGCTGACTATCCGTTCAATATTTGATGCTTGATGAACAATAGCTACAGCATAAAAGGGGTTTGCTCGGGTTAGGCGGAGCGCCGGGCCGTCGTACCCAGCCTTTTGGCAATTTTGGTGGTTGAAAAAGGCCACCTTAGTCTTGTGTGAAAGCGGATCTGCGCTATCGGTAGGTATAGCCCCATGACTTCTCGTATCATACTCCTTCTCACTCTCTCAATATCAACTCTGCTCGCCCAATCCGACCTGGCATACAAGCCGGCAAAAAGCTGGGGCGAGATGCCGGATGGCTATGTGACGGGAGCCGGTATGGCAGTTGCGGTGGATGGGGATGGGAACGTTTGGTACTACACACGGAGCTCCCATCCAGTGATGCAATTCGACAAGGATGGAAATTTGCTTCAGGCTTGGCCAGAAGACGAAAAACTCAGCAACCATAAAGGGGCGGCTCATGGCATGGGAATTGGCCCCGACGGAGGCGTTTGGCTGGTCGATCGGGAGACGCATACCCTCTTCAAATTCTCCCAGAGCGGACGGGCACTCCTCACGCTTGGCAGTTTCGGAGCCAAGGTGGGAACCGATGACACGCCCTATGCCTTTAACCGCCCCGCGGGTATCGCGTTTGACAGCAGAGGCAATGTCTACGTCGCCGACGGTTACAAGAATACCCGTGTAGCAAAGTACTCTCCCTCCGGCGAATACATCAAGCACTGGGGAGGAGCTGGCGATGCGCCCGGACAGTTCAATCTGGTGCACGGATTGACCCTTGACCACCGGGACCGCGTTTACGTGGCCGACCGAGGCAACAAGCGGGTACAGGTCTTTGACAAGAACGGGAAGTTTCTCGCGGATTGGAACGGGATCGGGACGCCTTGGAATCTGGCCTTCGATCGACGTGAAAAAGTGATCTGGATGTGCGACGGGGATCTGGGACGGGTCACGAAGCTATCCCTCGACGGAGAGGTTCTCGGCGGATTTGGCACGACCGGTAAAGCTTCAGGCGAGCTGTATCAGGTCCACAGCATCGCCGTCGATTCCGAAGGAGGCCTCTACACTGCTGAAACCGTCAACCAACGTATCCAGAAATTCGAAAAGTAAGGATTGCGCTTTTCTCATAGAAAACGCTGTTTCGAATCAGCGGCTGGAAGGGTCAAGGCACCCTTCCCTGTTGGCGACTTCTATCGCCTTGACTAAGTCTTGCCCCGTTGCGCTTGCCTGCCTCTTGATTTGTATCTCTGCAAACTAGATGTCTCAAATGAATTTCGAATCCCGTGGGAGCGTTCTCCTTCTACTCCTTTTTTCCGTCACTTCGATAATCGGCGGGACAGCTTGTCGGAACACTGCTACGGGACCCCAATACAAAGCGCTGCGTCCGCTCCTCAATAGTGAACGTATCGAACGGATATTTGGCAGCTACGGAATCGAGGTCCTGGAAAGTGAACGGATACGCGTATCCAACCTTTACAGTCAGGAAAACGATAGAAAAGTCTGTCGCACACTCGCCATCGTCGATTTTTCCGACTCGATTCCTGAAGCCCTTTCGGCACCCTATCGGGAAATCAGGGAGGGAGGTTCCCTCGGCGCTACGCTGAAAAAGGCAGGGTGGGAAATCGAAAAACGTCATGAATTCTTTGGGAAAACCACCGCGGGAGACCGATTTAAAGATCTCGCCCATCTGCAATTGGACGCTGCGGACAGGCGCTACGCCCTTCATATCTACACCCTTTGGGCAAAACGGGACGAACAACGTCATCCTTTTTCGACGATCGCTGAAATTCACCATCCTGAGTATCTCGATTTGAAAGATCTGAAAGGCATTTACAAAACCGACCTATCTGGTAATTTAAGTGCGGATACTTCTGACCTCAAAATGATTGCCATTGCCCAGTCAGTCTCTGAATACTGATCGGCAACTTAATCCGACCGATAAAACTACAACGGAATGCTCAGATGCCTGCAAAACCGAAAAAGCCGCTAGCGGGCAAAGCTCTCGTTAAAGAAGTCTGCCGCCGCATCCGACTGGCTAAGACCTTTTGGAAACAGCATCGCAATGGTCCTTGTCGCGGCGAACGAGAGAAGGCTCTCGAGCTCTATGGAAAACTGACATCCGAGGAGAAAGACCAGATCCCGCAAGATCTCCGTGTCTGGCTTCGCTATCGAAGTGAAAAGTACTTCGGACCGCAGAACACGGCACCTAAGTCCAAGAGAGTATCCAATAAGTCCTAATCAATTTCCAACATGCTTACATCAATCGCTAACTAGCTCGCACATATCTGGGCAGACTTGCCTCACCGTCTCGTCCGGTTACAGTCTGATATGCGAAGACTGAAGCTTTGAACGGAAGGAGGTTCGTAAGAATGCTTTTGAATCGTTAATTCCATTCGGCTGAAAATTAGAGAATCGCTATGTCGTTATTGTGTACGATATCCGGACGGGTGATGTAGCCGAGGACGGAAAATATGTCCGGGCTGCGTCTTTCAATAAGCGCGGCCACCTCATGGTGGTTGAAAGAAACGAGACCGCGGGCGATCTCTTCGCCATTAGAAATGATCGATACAATGTCGCCTCGGGTAAATTCGCCTTCGGCCTTCTCAAGGTCTTCGGGGAAAAGGCTACTGCCGGTTTTTAACGCCGCTAGGGCTTCAGTGGTAATAGAAAGCGCTCCTTGAATATCCAAGCTAGTGGCGATCCAAAGGTGCCGAGCGCTTTCAGGAGTGATGTTTGATTCGATAACGGTGTGAGTCCTCCGCCCTTCGATGGCATTACTGATTGGGTTCTCGCAACTACCGCTTGTGATGTGGGTAGTGCATCCTGCTGCGAGAGCGATTTCCGCTGCCATAAGTTTGGTGACCATGCCGCCGGTGCCGCCGCCCGAGGCCCCACCGGCACAGGCAAAAATGCTCTCGTCGAGGACTTCGATACGTTCAATGATACAGCCATTTCCATCCCAAAGACCGTCTACATCTGTTAGGATTACAAGTTCATCTGCTTCAACGAGGTGCGTTACTTTCGCCGAGAGACGATCATTATCGCCAACCCGGAGGTGCTGGGTGGCAACCGTGTCGTTTTCGTTTACGATCGGAATGAAACCTTGGTTGAGAAGTTCCTCGAGCGTATCTTCGGCATTGAGAAATCGCTTCCGATCTTCGAAGTCGTCGAGAGTGATGAGAATCTGGGCCGTTCGTAAATCGTGCTCCGATGCGAAGTGTTGATACGCAGCAAGCAAAGCCGGTTGACCAAGGGCAGCCGCGGCCTGTTTTTCTGCGAGCTTGAGCTGGGAATTCGCTTCTTTGAGGCAGTATTTTCTGCCAAGGGCGACCGATCCTGAAGAAACGATCACCACTTTGCTGTTTTGCTTCTTAAGAGCGGCCACATCATTCATTAGATGGTAGAGAAAATCCATTCTCAGTTTTCCCGATACTTCATCTACGAGGAGGCTTGACCCGATTTTGACGACGATAGTGCGATTGTCTCTTTCCATGTTTTTTGGGACGGGGTGACTAATTGCCTAGCTCTAGTCTTTTCTGCGTGATGGCCGCGGTAAAAGCGGGTTGGCTTGCCAGCAAGGAGGGAAAATCTTTAAAAATACAAAACGGAATCATGCAAATGATTGATTAGGTGAAAGGAATGTGAGAGGTCCCTCGACAGGGCATGAGGAACTAAAGACGCCCCTAGGCTTGTCAACCGTTCCCTGCCCAATGGAGGGTTTGGTCTAGTCTTTGGCGTCGCTACAACAAGGAGAGGACAACACTTAGCTTCCTAATTCATAGGCTTGTTTTCGGATACAGATTGGGGAAACAATCGAGAAATCATGAAAGAACTAAAATCAATTATTTGAATACATTCGATCTGAGGAATCAATAAAGTCGAAATATTGCGCCCGCACAGGAACAGCCAACCCAACCCGTCGATCCGCTAGCCAACCGGGACGATATTGCACGACTCGGTTTCGGTATCAAATACGACCCGAGCCCTCCCGTCATCCAGCTGACGCCGCACGGCCGCCACTTTTTCCTCAAGTGTGAACACCCGATCCCCGTAATCTGTGCCTTCGCGGGTCACAAACTCTACGATTACGGCCCGTAGTATTTCAGGTTCAAGTTTCTGATAAGGAATTTCCATAGGTGATGTATTTGGATCCGCGTTTGCGATGCCGTGACCGTTTGAGACCATGGAGGACTTTTCGCAATAGGCTACCATTACTTACGCGAGGTGCTTGCGTTTAATCCCGAACGCTTGCTAAATCGACGGTAAAAGAAATTCTTCCATTATGCAGCCTTCTTCCAAAACGACCTTCGCTATCCTCCTTTCCGGCATCCTTTCCTTCACAGCGATTGGTCTCTCGGCGGACCAATCAAAAGCGCCTGAGCCGATCATGGTCAAACGAGGCGAAGCTATCGTTTCAAGAGCGTTTATGAACGCTGGCGAGGTCGATAAAAAGTCGATCGCGTTTCGGAAGCAGACTCAGTTCCAGGTTCGCGATGGCAAACTCAACGTCATCCCTCCCTCGATCGCCTTTAATGACAAAGAGAACGACAGCGAATGGGCCACGAGCACTTTCGCCCGAGCCGGTCTTCTAAATGTGCCCGCCGAACTCGTCTGCCAATTCCGTTGGAAATACAACGCATCGTCTAACCGGGAACTCCAATCCAAGGGAGTCGCCTACATCGACTTGGGGCATCGCTGCATCCGGTTGACGATGAGGCCTGAAGGCTCGGTACTCGTTCTGGAAAACCACTTGGTGGGGAGAGAAGAGAGGCTCTCGATCGTCTTGCAAGAAGTGCCCGAGCTTAAGTTGCAGCCCGAGAAATGGTATGACGTCACCGTAGAGGTAAAGGGAGAGGAAGTAGTCTTTCAGATTGAGGGACGAACAATCTACGGCCAGCACCTGCTCATTGCCAAAGAACGGTATGACAAGTTCAACATCGACGTCGATGGCGAAGGCTACCTCTTGGACTATATCGACGTTTGGGCTGCGGGAGAATTTCGTTCCGACTGGCAATCAAGGAGGGAACGCTTGCTGAAATAGGCGGCGCCAGGAGGCAAAGGAAGTTCGATTGCGGGCAAGGGTCCGCTGGATACCCGTTTGGAGCTCAAAAGATCGGAGTGCCCGAGTAGATGGATCCCGCCACTCGGAAAAACGCTTCGATGCCGGAGTCGTCGAAAGCGTTTTCACAACTGATTCGAACCCATCGTGATTAAACGATTGAATACGATTGAGGAGTCCAATTTGATTCTGAGATGTCTCAGATAAAAAGGTACCTATCATGAAAACAATCGTAATAACGGGATGCAGTACGGGATTTGGCTTTCAGGCCGCTCAGGTGTTTGCGAACCGCGGAGACAAGGTCTTCGCAACCATGAGAGATCTGCAGGGCAAGAATAGCGAGGCCGCCGCTCAATTGAGAGAAGCCAGCCCCAATATCTCGGTAGTCGAATTGGACGTGCTTTCCGATGCGTCTGTCGAGTCGGCCTCAGCCGCCATCCTGGACGGAGGTGTGGCTCCTGATGTCCTAATCAACAATGCCGGGCAAATGTATGTTGGGATTGCCGAGGCTTTTACCGCTGATGAATTTAGCCGGCAACTTGATATCAATGTCGTAGGGATACACCGCGTGAATCGAGGATTGCTTCCAGCGATGCGGGCGGCTGGGAAGGGGCTTATTATCAACGTAAGTTCGGTTGCCGGTCGATTTGGAGCTCCGTTCTTTTCGATATATCACGCCAGCAAATGGGCCGTTGAAGGATATTCTCTGGGTATGCGGCGCGAGCTGGCTTCTTCGGGAGTGGATGTAGTGGTCGTCGAGCCAGGACCCTTTTCCACCGAACTTTTCGGGCAAAGCCCCACACCTAAGGACGCTGACGGTCGTGCCGCTACCTATCCAGAAATCGTGCCCCAAACCTTTGAGGCTATGGGCAAAGCATTTGAGGGAATGTTTATGGATCCAAACGTTCCCACTGATCCTATAGACGTTGTGAACACATTCGTCTCCTTGGCGGATTCCGAGGCAGGTACGCGGCCCTTTCGATCCGTTGTCGGTGTGGATATCGGGGTGAGAGCCAGAAACGAATCCGACGAACTGCATGAAGGACCCTTTCTGGAAGCGATGGGCTTAACGGATTTTGCCCGATTGAAATCCTAGAGCGATCCAAGGCTTATTGGCTTTCCCCTAATTTGCTTCCTTCAACTAAAAAAGACCCGCGGACTATCATCCGGCGGGTCTTAAACTCTTGAAGGTTCTTTGCGCTCCAATCGCTAGAGCTGAGAGCCCTTGAGCGGCTTTAGATAATTCGTGGTCCGGCCGGACACGCCTCCCTTGCTCCACTTTCGATCGACCTTGGCTTTGTTCCAGCGTGGATTGTCCCGGAAGGACTGCCAGTCTTTCGCCTGGTCCGCTTCGTCATCAAAGGTGACCATGTAGCGCAAGCTGGGACGGTTTTCCCCGATGAGTGTCTCCGAGTAAAAGACCGCCTCTAGTCCGGACTCGGCAAATATGTCCGCCTCGATCTGATTGAACATGGCGATCTTGTTGGCGCTCCCCGCTTCGCTATGACCTTCGTACTCGCGCATCTCGAAAATTCGTTTCTTTCCGACATTAGGCACCGTCAGCTGCGGCTTGACCTTCATCGCCCGAAGCAAGTGGCTTTCAATGCGGCGATAAGCAGGATCCCCCTTCGTCGCGTTGAGATAGTCAGCCCCTGCTTTTCTGTATTCCTTGTCCGCGTTGAGCTTCCACTGCGAACTCGCAAACTGGCCGATGTTCTTGAAGGGAATCAGCACAACGACTTGGCCAAATGCCTCGCCTTCCTGAGGCTTGGTTTCCTGGAAGAGGCCAATGTTCTTAATTCCTTGGCGGTTTAAGGCGGGAATCGCCGCCTTAGCCCAGTAGTCAGCAACACGCTGCTGCTGAGCGGCGGAATCGACGGTATAGAAGCGAAGCTCATAGTGTTCACGAGGACTCGCCTTGGGCGCGTCTTGAGCCAGGCCGTTGTTTACTAGGGCAAAAAGCGCCAAGAGCGCGAGAGAGGTCGAACGATAAAGTGTATTTTTCATTTTTGGGTAGTTAACGAGTTTATAAATCAAGGCAGCAATTACCTTCGGTTTCGGCCATTCGAGCAACGTTATTCTGAGAGACCTTAGGAAGTAGAAAAGCAGAAACTCAATTTTTCGGGAATAAGATCTCTTCCGGAGACCTCTCTTATTGCCATGAGTAACAAAAATCTTAACTCCGTATCCATTCCAAGCAGCGCTTCTAAGCCCGCTTTTTTTTCCCACGATTACCCACTTAGCAATCGCGCTCGGCACTTTGGCCGTATCCGCTTCGGCCGTTGATATCGCCGTTACGGTACGCAACACTACCCCAGACAACGGCCTTTGGGCCGTCAATCCGGTCCTTATGGTTCACGATGGCACGTTTGACAGCTTCGATTCAGGCAGTGCTGCTTCGGCTGAACTCGAAAACGCTGCAGAGGATGGCAACGTCGGCCCCTTGCAAAACGCCTTTGGAGCGGCTCAACCAAATGGCTTGTCTGCCGTCATTGGCGGACCCGTCGCTCCAGGCAAGTCCTACACTCAGATTTTCAGTGTCGATCCGTCCATTCCATCGCATCAGTACCTGAGCTACCTCTCCATGATCATTCCTAGCAACGACGGATTCTGGGGCAATGACGCCCCCAACGCCTATCCCATCTTCGACGGTGACGACAATGTCATCGCCCGGACGATCCAAGTTATGGGTACGGATGTCTGGGATGCCGGAACCGAAGTCAACGATGAGATTCCCGCGAACACGGCCTTTCTCGCCCAAGTCGAGCCCAACACAGGTACCACTGAGAATGGAGTCGTGGCAATGCATCCAGGATTCATGGCTCCTGGACTAGGAGGCATTCTGGACGCGACGTCCATGGCCCCTGGCGTACCCGTGACATTTACTAGCGCCGATTTCACGGAATCCATGTACCAAGTAGCCGAAATTTCGATATCAGTGGTCAATGGCTCAGCGGCCACTCCTTCCCGCCTGATTAACCTTTCCAATCGCTCGGTCGCTGGCACGGGAGATAACACACAAATTGTGGGCTTTGTCGTCAGTTCAGGAGAGGACAAGCAGGTTCTGATCAGGGCTGTCGGCCCTGGTCTCGAAAGCCAAGGAGTTTCCAGCTTCCTCGCAGATCCTTCAATCACTGTATTTGACTCGGATGACAACCCGATTGGCACAAACGATGATTGGGTCGCAACTGACATTGGTGACGCATTCGCTTCCGTCGGGGCCTTTGATCTCGCCGCTGACAGTGCTGACGCGGCAATTTTGCTAACTCTCAGTCCCGGACTATATACTGCCCACGTTGGCAACACTAGCGGAGCAGATGGAGTGGCCCTTGTCGAAGTTTACGAATTGAGCAACTAAATCGCCTAGCGTAATATTTTTATAATCACGAGCCGTAGTCTCTGACTGCGGCTTTTTTGCGCCCACTCTTTCGAGAATGAACGCAATTGATTATACGTACTAATAAAACGCATACAAAACAAACCATCCCCGGGGCAACCGTCTTCGTTCGCAGAACTACGCCGAGTCAAGAGCCTCGAGGTATTTTAAGGTAGCAACTGTGTTCATAAGCTTGGCTGAAAATTGGGATCGGCGAGCAATCGGTTCATCAGTACTATCATCTTTCGCATGACTGCTGTTATGGCGACTTTGAATGGTTTTCCGTTCTCTCGGAGCC
>Ga0255779_1002098_pt1 | contig 21547 bp, 16 predicted proteins | sample 011ome_21_FD_179977 | JGI IMG/M metagenome (GOLD analysis project Ga0255779, IMG submission 179977) | Coastal salt marsh microbial communities from the Groves Creek Marsh, Skidaway Island, Georgia - 011508AT metaG (version 2) | ecosystem: Environmental > Aquatic > Marine > Intertidal zone > Salt...
TCCGAAGTCCTCCAGAACACTACGTGCCTCGGCTACTTCACCCCCCAACAACTGCAGCACCTCTCCAACCTTCAATTCACTGGTTCGTGGCGGCGTGCTGTGAACGTAGGCCATGCGTTTGGCACGTTCTTTTGAAGAAAGAGAGAGAATGGATTCTTCAGCAATCAGAACGTCCCCAGCCATTGGATCCATCAACCCGGCGAGGGTTCGAATCAACGTGCTTTTTCCAGCGCCATTTCGTCCCAGGAGCAAATGAATCCCTCCTGCCTCCCATGCAAAACTAATTTCCCTCAACAATGGTGAGGCTCCACGGTAACCAATGGTCGCTTTGTTCAAGGCGAGGCTTGGGTAATTTGGATGATTCATTCGGGTGTCCATCCTCGCTTGATTAAAACCCAAATCACCATAGGCCCGCCCAAAAGTGACAATACGGCGTTCAATGGCCATCCGTCAATGCCCCCTCCAAATCCCTTTACGCCCCAATCCGCCAGAAGCGCCAATGCAGCGCCGCACAGCGCCGTCATCGGAATCAGAAATCCATGTGTTCTCCGTCCGGTGAATGAGCGCACCACATGCGGCGTAGCGAGTCCCAAGAAAGCCACCGGTCCGCAAATGGCGGTTACAGCTCCGGTTGTCAAACCGGTAAGCAGGAGCAGGTTCCAACGCACCGCTTTGTCTGAAACCCCCATACTTCTCGCAGTTATGCCACCAAGCGTCCAAGCATCCAGAGCGCCTCTCAAATGCCAGGCTTTCGCCACCACGAGCACAACCAACACGATCAGAGATGCCGCAAGGAATAAGGTGTTTTGACCAAATGTCCCCATTCCCCAGAATACAAATTGCTGCAGCGCATCTTGCTTGGCTTCAGCCTGAAGAATGGTCATTAATGCGCCCAATACATAGTTGAGCATCAATCCAAAAATCAGCAACGTGGTCATGCCGCGAAATCGCTTTGCCACGAGCAAAATCCCGAACAGCACCAACATGCTGCCGAGCACTGCCGCTGAAGCTGTAGCGACCCAACCCCCTGCAAATCCTGCTAGCACAACCAAGGCAACCCCCATTCCAGCACCCGAGCTGATGCCCAGAACCGAAGGTCCGGCCAACGGGTTCCCAAACCAGGTTTGCAACAGCAACCCACAAACCCCCAATCCAGCGCCTGCTCCCATTGCTGTGAGTACCCGAGGAATGCGAATTTGCGTCATAATTGCCGTGGTTACTTCATCGGCTTCTCCGCAAATCCATGAAGCAAAAGATGCTTCAGTTGTTCCCCACAGGACATGGGAAATGGCCAATCCTAAAACCAACCATGCGATCCAAAAGCATGGCGATATATTCAATAAACGGCCCATTCAAAACACATTGGTTCGTCCGTCTCCACCCGGCCAGCCGCATCGCGTTCACCGTAAAACAAAGTCTTGAGATTATGCAACATGGCCTCCGGATGGGCAACCCACCACCCGAAATAATCACACCGCGATGTGTTGGCCACGAAAATCCGGTCTGAATCCGGAACGAACAATTCATTCCGTGGATCTTGCTCGAGAATGATTTGGTGGGTCATCGGGCCCTGGTGTGGATGAAACATGACCATGCCCCAAGCATCTGCTTTCGTTTTAATCGCCAACATTTCTTCCATCGATAAAACCACGTTTTCTGTTCCGGAGTGTTCAGCTAGAAAATAGCGCACACCCGCATCGGCTAAAAAGGTAGCGATCAAACTGCCTCCACCCGGTGCTGTCCATTCACCTTGGTTCACGCTTCCTGTAAAAACCATCAACGAATCTTGGGTGGGTAGCGGCAAATTCTTCACGCTCTCGTAATCCTCGGCTATTCGATTGAATACTTCACTCGCCATTTCCCAGGATGCGTCATCCACCATCCATGCCAAAGCTTTCATCCATTCTGCCCTTCCCAATGGACTCGGCTCCAAGTATTCCAAAACTGGAACTACGGGTAAAGCATCGGACAGCTCTAAATGTTCCATTGGATTTCCGTAAGGATAAATGCAGAAGACGCGGAAATTAGAGGCCAGTATGGCTTCTTGATTCCATTCCGGACCTCCACCAAAATTGACCACTTGATTTGAAGCAATCAAGTTTTGCGCGACCTCGGATTGAACAAAATCGAGGTAGCCCCCCCCAGACCAATGAGCCAAGGATTCATCCCACGCCTCAAGAAGAGCCACGTGTGTTGAACTCAATGTGGCAATTCCTTCCGCCTGGGAATCGAGCACAACCGCATCCCCTTTCAGGCGCTCCGCATCATTCGAAAGACTGAGACTGTCTCGATAAACGGTGATGATCACCTCTTGCCCCGGAATTTCAACAATTTCCAGGCATCGATTCATCGAATCATTGACCTCTGTCCCCCATTCTCTCCATCGAAATCCTTGGGCAAATTCCGGATTTTCAACGCGTTTCGATGGTGAAGGCTTGGGAGCTTTCGCTGACGGGTCGCAACTCATTAAACCGAACGAAATGAACGCACAGCACAACAGCCAGCCAACCTGATTCCGCAAGGTTTTTTTTACCATCATACGACAAAGGTACCTCTCCACTTAACTTTACCCTATGCCGAAATCAGCTATTCCATCCGACATTGAAGCAAATCGCAACGAGGACGCCATGCGATTGGCATGGACACCTATTCGTGACCGCATCGAAATTGCTTCTCAAGGAGGAGGCGCGGAACGCATCCAGCGGGAACACGAAAAAGGCAAAATGACCGCAAGAGAGCGCTTGGCCATCTTATTTGACCCCGACGCCCTTCCCATTGAGGTCGGAGCACTCGCCGGTGAGGGCATGTACGAAGCCGAGGGCGGCTGTCCCGGTGGAGGCGTGGTCGTCCAAATTGGCCCGGTCCACGGAAGATTGGTCGTAGCGGTCGCGAACGACGCGACCGTGAAAGCAGGCGCGTGGTTCCCCATTACGGGCAAGAAGAACCTCCGGGCGCAGGAAATTGCGATGGAAAATCGCCTTCCTATCATTTATTTGGTGGACAGTGCTGGTGTGTACTTACCCATGCAAGACGAGATTTTTCCGGACAAAGAACATTTTGGGCGGATGTTTCGAAACAACGCCCGAATGAGTGCTATGGGAATTCCTCAATTTGCTGCGGTCATGGGTTCTTGCGTAGCCGGGGGCGCTTACTTGCCCATCATGAGTGACGAAGCCTTGATCGTACGCGGGACGGGTTCCATCTTTTTGGCGGGAAGTTATTTGGTCAAAGCCGCGATTGGAGAAGACATTGATAACGAATCACTGGGTGGAGCGGAGACGCACAGCAGCATCAGTGGTGTGGTGGATTATGCATGCGAAGATGATACGGAAGCCCTGCACACCCTTCGGCGGCTTGTAAGTCATTTGAAACAGCCTGAATCTCCAGCAGGATTTCAACGCGTTGAATCATCTCCGCCAGCCCTTGATCGGGTGTGTTCCATCTTGCCTCCTGACCGCGCTCAACCTTATGACACCCATGCATTGATCGATGCCCTGGTTGACTCGAATAGTTTCACGGAATACAAACGCGACTATGGACAAACCATCATTACAGGATACGCCAACATCGACGGGTGGAGCGTGGGCATCGTTGCGAATCAACGCAAGTTGGTGAAGTCCAAAACGGATGGGATGCAATTCGGTGGTGTCATTTATTCTGACAGTGCCGATAAGGCGGCGCGATTTGTCATGAATTGCAATCAAAAAGGAGTCCCATTGGTGTTCTTACAGGATGTTACGGGCTTCATGGTAGGATCACGGAGTGAACACGGGGGCATCATTAAGGATGGTGCCAAAATGGTGAATGCCGTCGCGAACTCCACGGTGCCGAAGTTTACCGTTATTGTAGGAAACAGCTATGGAGCAGGGAATTACGCCATGTGTGGAAAAGCCTATGACCCGCGCCTCATCGTCGCTTGGCCAACGGCAAAAATCGCTGTGATGGGAGGTGATCAAGCCGCCAAAGTGTTACAGCAAATCGAAGTTGCACGTTTGAAAAAAGCGGGGCAAAAACCGAATGCGGAAGAACAAAAAGCCTTGTATGATGAGCTCGCCAACCGATACGAATCCCAAACGCACCCCATCTATGGTGCAGCTCGTCTTTGGGTGGATGCCATCATTGATCCTGTAGACACCCGACACTGGATCAGCACCGGCATTGAAATGGCCAACCACGCACCCGTGGAGCCCTTCCGCACAGGCGTCATCCAGACTTAAATCATTGATTGCGCTCCAATCGCTGGAGTGAAAGAAGCATGTCACGAAGGAGGGGCACACAATCGGCTGACCCAGTCGGATCCGGTTCATTTTCCTCCCCTTCAACCCTTCCGCGCACCATGAGCAGGGCATCGAGCAGGGCATGCTCATCGTTCACCGCCTCCAATTCTTCCACCCAAGTCAATGCTTCCATAACGCAGCGGAAGTCACCCTCAACTGCAGCCTGAACCACCGCCTTGAGATCATCTTCATGAAGAAAACCACAGCTCCAAAGGAAACAGATCACGTCTGCGCGAATGGCTTCGAATTCAGGATCTTCCAACGCGTCGGAAAACACCGCAGCCGCATCTGAAATTTTCAGGGAACCCAGGATATCCCCGATTTCTTGCCTGATGGATTCGTCGGGATGGTCTCGGAATACTTCGAGCAGCGGACGAACCCACTCCAATGTACCCCTTTCGCGGGCCGTGGCCAATGACGTGAGTACTTCCTCTCGCTTTGGCGAGTACAATCCGTTCATTCCATTCATAGGGCAAAAATACGTCAGTTCACGGGTCCGAGTTCTCGCCAAGCCAAAGCAAATTCGGTCAAGATAATCGCCGTGGCTCCCCATATCACCTCCCCTTGCCAATGAAAGGCCGGCAATGAAACGCGCACTCCCGGTTGCACTTCAATGGGCGTAGCAACGAGTGCATTCGGGTCCAGGAAATGACGAACGGGAACGACCACCACCCTGGCTACCTCCAAGGGATCGATTTCCCACAAGGGCTCATGGCCCAGCACAGCTATGAATGTAGAGACGCTGAAGCTGCTCGGAGGAATGAATCGATCCGATATCCCTTCAATCAATGCAGACTCTGGCAGCAAGACGCCCATCTCCTCTTCAAATTCACGCACGGCTGTTTGCCGCAAATTTTGATCCACTCTTTCGACCTCGCCTCCCGGTATCGAGATTTGTCCGCTATGCACTCCGGGGTATTCCGTGCGCTTCATCAAAGCCAAATGCCACTCGCTGTCCTTCGGGAAGACCGCCAAGATGACGCCCGCGTAACGAACACGCAAACCACTTGCTTCCGCCATTTCAGGAGTGGGCCGATCGAACGGCATCAACCCGTCGGCCTCCAACCCAAATTTTCCTTTTGCGTTGTGTAATAAACCTCTCAACCGTCCTTCTAAGTCAACCACCCGATTTTCCATGCAACCAAATTCAACATTTGTGATGAATGCCCATTACATTCGAACTGCCATGAGCAATCCACCCAAAGTTACCCTTCTCGATGAAACGCTCAATTTCCCGGCTATCGAGGAAGCATGGGAAGGGCTGATTGCAATCGGAGGAGACTTGCAAGAAGCTCGGCTGATCGCAGCTTATGAAAATGGAATTTTTCCGTGGTATGGTGAAAATGACCCCATCTTATGGTGGGCACCGGAGATCCGTTCTGTTTTGTATCTCGAAGAATTGAAAGTCTCAAAGAGCATGCGGAATGTCCTGAATCGCAGAACCTTCGAGGTACGCATTGACACCGCATTCGAACACGTGATTCGAAATTGTGCAGACATCCGGAAAAGCAATGAAGGAACGTGGATTTCCGAAGAAATTGTGCAAGCCTATCTGCGGCTGCACAATCTCGGTTTGGCCCACTCCTTTGAATGTTGGCAGGGCGAACAGCTCGTCGGAGGTCTTTATGGCGTAAGCATCGGTCGCATGTTCTTTGGAGAAAGCATGTTTTCGCTGGTTAGCAATGCTTCAAAGGTGGCTTTCATCCATCTGGTCGAATGGGCGAAACTGCATCATTTTGGACCGATTGATTGCCAAATCAGCAACCCCCACCTCAAATCTTTGGGAGCCTGTGAAATCAGTCGCAAGGATTATATGGCGATGCTGAGAACCCACTTGAGCGCTGGGAAAACGATCCGTAAGTCTTGGAGACAAACCGCTGATTGGGAACCAATTCACAAGTAATTCACAAATTTCTTTAGGTCGTTAACAATTCGTTCATATTTCATTCGGTATCGGGCCGGCTTTGGAGGTGTCGATAAGTACTTTGCAGATGTTCAGCGGTTGTTTACAACTGCCCACAACGACACATAATCGCCTCCCTAACCTACACCAAATTACGCCCTATGGATAAGTACGATTACATGATTCTTGACATCATCCAAACGTATAAGCAAGAACAACAAACCCACATACGCCTTGCCGTATTGGAGCGGAATTTTTGGAAGCGCATTGAGGCAGATACGGATTTGAGTGTAGGGCAAGCCCGCATTGGTGAGCGCATTACCAATTTGTATTTGGATGGGATGCTGCAGAACAAAAACGGTTATACTTTGACAAAGAAAGGTCGAGAACAACTCGCCTTCGCCCCCTGGAGACAAGGCGAAATGGTCTGAGCGAAGACCAAAAATTAAACTCAACAAGTACCCAGTACCTGTTCAGGTGACAAAAAGCAAAAGGCCGGAACAATCCGGCCTTTTGCTTTTCTACGTTGTGTCTTTGGTTCAAGAGAAGACACTGGAAATCCTACTCTTCGAGTATTTCCAGTGCAGGATACTTCTCCTTCCAGAACGCCAATTTTTCTTGATCACGCACGGTAATGACCGTCCTTCTGTCCAAGCGGACCTTGATGTTCGGTTGCAATTCTTTTTCTCGCTTTTTACGTGCCATGGTCGTTGATTTTGAACAGGCTCTCACCGTTCGGTTCGTTCTAGACATCTAATGAACACAAAAACCGACCAAATAGTTGTCAGTGTGCAAAAAGTTTACTCCTTTGTTAAGGAATTTTATCTAATTATTGAAAATCAAGGGAAGAAATCAGGACTTGGCGATTCGATTTGCAAAGAAGAGGATGTAACCGTAGCAAATCAATGGGACCATCAAAGCCACAGCAAAGCCAAATCCATCAGCCAAAGCACCCATGGTTGGTGGAATGAATGCGCCCCCTACGATGGCTGTGCAGAGCACACCACTACCGAGAGGTTTCAGATCACCCAACTCACCGATTCCCAGCGTAAAAATGGTAGGAAACATGATGCTATTGAACATCCCTACGCCGATCAAAGCCAACAATGCGGTCACGCCGCTCGAAGCAATGCTTATTGCAATCAGTGCAGAAGCTCCAATCGCGAACCACCCCAATAATCGCCTCGGTGCAATCCGCTGCATTAAGAATGAGCCCACAAATCGACCGATCATAGCGCCGCCCCAATAAAAGGTAAGTAACGCACCAATCAGCCCTTTGGCATCCATTCCCTGTAAACTTTTCCCCCCGATGCTCGCAGCAATTTCCGCCATGGTCGCCAGCCCGCTGCTATCCCGAATGACCCGGTCGGCGCCCAATTCCAATCCATAACCGACCATATAGGACCCCAAGGCTACTTCCGCACCGACATAAACAAAAATTCCCAGAGCCCCGTATCGAAGGGTGCGATTCGACCAAACCTTCGCCATGCCTCCGCTCAGGTTCCCCCCAAGGATTCTGGGCAGTTTGCTCATGCCAATCAACCCCGCCAACAGCAAGAATCCTAAAGCCAAAGCCACAAAGGGGCCTTGAACAGCCGCCGCCTCTCCTACTCGATACGCATTGAGTTGTTCGAGGCTCAATGCCGATTGTTCTTCCGTTGTCAGGATTTGATCACTTAATAAAAAACTTGCAGCAATAATCGGTGCAATCGTGGTACCCAACGAATTGAAGGCTTGAGCCAAATTCAATCGGCTTGAGGCCTTCTCAGGCGCTCCCAAAACGGATATGTACGGATTGGCTGCGACTTGCAAAATCGTGATTCCGCCTGCCACAACAAAAAGCGCAAGCAAAAACAACGCGTAAATCCTCGTCTCAGCCGCTGGATAAAACAACAAACATCCCAACGCTGCCATTCCCAAACCCACCAGAATACCTCGCTTATAGCCGATGCGTTCGATGAGATTTCCGCCGGGAATACTCAGCAAGCCATAAGCGGCGAACCAAGCGAATTGGACCAACCCAGCTTGCAACATGTTCAGTTCGAATACATCTTTCAATCGGGGGACAAACGCATCCACCATAACGGTGATGAATCCCCACATGAAAAACAAGGTGGTTACCACAATGAAGGGTCCACGCACAGCGCTCAAATCTTTCGTCATGCTCGCAAAGAAAAGGCATTATGCCTTCCGTTGGCCAGCTTAGCGCATCAGCTGAAGAGTACCTGAAAACTCCTCTGCATCCGTATTGAATCCTTTCAAACGGATGATCCAATTGTAAATCCCGTTCTCCGCAAAATGGGTTCCTCCTTGAACATCGCCGACCCAAACATCATCCAAGCTTGTGCTGTGGAATACCGTTTCGCCCCATCGGTTCATGATCCAGATTTCGTAGTTCATGATCTGCGATCCGATGACTTGAAACGCATCATTGATGCCGTCGTTATTCGGGGTGAAGGCTGTGGGGACGTAGAGCAGAACCGGCCCGCGGACCACCGTGTATGCTTGGTTCGTGCACCCTACCCAACTCGTTACGTCCAAGGTCACCGTATAATCTCCAAGCCCATCAAACATATGGGTCGTTATGGGCTCATCTGAGGTCGATCCGTCACCAAAATCCCAATGGTAAGCGTACGCTCCGGCATACGGTTCTTCAGGAGAAGGCGTAGCCCGGAAAGTGTACAAATTCTCGTCAATTTCCGACATGCTCGCAATGAAATCACTGAACAGATACTGCACCTCAATATTCGTTGCCGTGTCAATTTCTTCACCGCAAATATCCGTAGCCACTACGGGGTAGACTGCAGACTGGAGTGGCGTGATGTATTGAACTGGACCGTATGTACCGAGAGTTGGCCAGAAATAAACAAAGCCTTCTTCGCCCCCCATGGCTTCAACCTCCAATGAAATTCCGTCCCCAGCGCAAATGATATCGCTTGGTGTGACTTCGATGCTCAATGGGATGTCCGGGATGTGGTAAACCAGGGAATCCTGCGTCGCTCCGCCACAGCCGTCCGTTACGAAAACAGAAATCGGAACGGAACCGTATGATTGGACCGTGATTTCCGGTCCTTGGTCATAAGGCTCACTGCTGATGAACCAATCGTAGTTGTAGTTGCCAGCGCCGCTGATGATTTGCACTGGAATGTTTGTGAAATCCACACAACTCGCATAAATATCCGGTCCCAAATCGACGACCAAAGGCGGATTGTCTATGGTAACTACAGCGCTGGCGCTTCCACTTTGCCCGCATCCGTCATTCACGTTGACAGAAATGGTACTGGTCGATGACAGCTGCACATCCACATTCGAACTCGACTCATTCATATTGATGCCGTTTTCATACCACGTGTATTGATAACCACCGGATCCGCTCGTAACATTGGCTTGCAAGTCGAACACCTCGGTACACGGGCCCACGAGGCCTTGAGGAAGGCTGACCTCAACATCCGGCGCATCCACCGTGATTTCCACCGTTGCCTCTTCCGTTTGACCGCAATTGTCCGAAACTTCTAACGTAATGGTAGCATCACTGCTCGTTTGCCAATTAAGGGTGGCGTCGAAGTCGAGCCATTGGTTTCCGTTGAACCATGTATAAAAGAATGGCGCGGTACCGTTCGCTGAAGCAGGAATGGTAAATGGATCATTGCACAACACCGTAACCGCATCATCTACCGTTATTTCAATGGGTGGAATGTTGTATTCAATTTCTATGCTATCGGTGACTTCAAATCCACAACCATCAGTCAGGGTAACAAACACCTCATCGGCATTGGCCCATGTGCTAATCGTGAGAATGCTCGGATCCAACCAAGAAGGCCACAAATTGGTGCCATCCTGATCCTCCCAAGTATATGAATACACGCCGTCTCCCCCTGAAGCTGTTGAAGAGATGTCTGCCGTTCCGTTGCAATCCAAAACAATGGGGCCGTCTTCGTTGATTTCAATCTCCAAAGGAGGGAACTCAAGTACTTCAACCGTCACCTCTACTGTCGGCGGATTGAGAGCCAAATCACACGTATCACCTACGGTAACATAGCAAGACCAATCTTCCAAGGGCGAAATGCTGATCGGTGATTCTCCATTTCCTTCAGGACAATCCCAATCGAACGTATAGTTTCCGTAACCGCCGCTTACGATGGGCCCAACTTCGATTACGTCTCCTTGACAGATGGTAGCGCTGAAGTCCTCAACTACAAAAGGCGGTGGATCTTCAGCGACGTAAAACGTAAAATAAGTGGTCAATCCGCCACCGTTGCACGCGGCTACGTTTTCGATTTGCATCTCAACCAATTCTGGGCCTTCTGTGATTCCGTCAATTGCAGCGACAAGCTCAAAAGAAACTATGCTTACAAACGGTTCAAACACAACGGAGTCCGGTAACGGCAGCAAGGAGCCATCGGGCTGCGGTTGACCGTAGTCCACACCGTTCGTGGCCACGCTGTTGCCGTAATTGATGTAAACCATCTCTTGGACCTCTAGGATGGTTTCCACCGGGCGTTCAAATGTTAAGGTCGCCTGTCCACAATCTTCGTAAATGGTGTTGGCCTCAGGCCCTCCTACATCGATTGACAAATCGATCTGCACCACGGCATTGGATTCAAACGACCCCTCTTCCAGCACGACAATCGATTCCAAGGCCGTATCAGAACCGTCCGCAATAGCCAATTTGATGTGATAAGTTTCACCGCATTCGACGGGCCATTCCGCTTTGAAGGGAACCGTATAGCCATTGATGCAAACGTCCGTTCCCCCTTGATTATCCACATAATACTGGGAGTTCGTTCCTGAATTCACTGACGAAATCGTAATGGGAAGCACCGGATCCGTATCCGGTACACCCGCGATGTTCACCGCGCCATCCGGAAATCCAGCGGGGCTATCATACGGTCCGGTAATTCCGGGACCGCTCAAGAAAAACGCAAAAACGTCATTATACTGGGTGTTAATCCATGTTTCATATTCATCGGAACCGAAAACATAATTAAAGCTCACGGTATCGCCGGCCGCCACGAAATCGAACTCCAACACGCACCCATCATTAACTGAGTTGACAGAAAAGGATTGGCCAATAAGAGGAGGCACCGAATTGGCAATATCCAATAAATCAGGATCATTGAATCCGTTTCCAAGACATCCATCACACGCCAAAAATGTATCGGGACATTCCAAATTTTCAGCAACGTCGCAACTCAACACCAATCCAGAACTGATTGAGAAGACATCATCGCCTCCAGTCAGGTATCCCAGCTGATTGGTGCCCCCGGTATAGGTGATATTCGACGCTTGGATGCCGCTACCCAACAATATATCATTGACGTATTCCTCCAAAGTGAGTCCCGTTTCGACATCCAATTGAGCCGTCGAACTGACTACAGAAAACGCCATCATCGCCGACAGCAGGGTTAAAAAAATGGACTTCTGCATGTGTTAGATTGCTAGTTCATTTAAGGTATGTAAGTATACCACAAAAAAAGAAACCAACGGGAGATGCCGTTGGTTGCTTACAATCGAATCATTTATTCGTTTCAGTGACGGAAGGCCTGGAGCTCCGAACTCAATTTCCGACGCGCATGGAAGATTCGGCTCTTCACTGTTCCCATGGGAATGGACAACTCATCTGCAATTTCGTCATAGTGGTACCCTTCCAGAAACATTTTAAACGGAACCTTGAATTCAGGTTTCAATCCTTCTATCGCCCCGATGATGTCTTGCTCATTGATGACGGAAGTAACGGTATCCGACTGCATAGATCCAGAATTCAAGTAAAATTGATTCTCAGTCGTATCCAATATTGTATTTTGAAACTTCTTCCTCTTGTAATTATTGATGAAGATATTCCGCATGATCGTGTAGAGCCATCCCTTGATGTTGGTCCCTTCCTTGAAGTTGTTTTTGTAACGGAGGGCTTTCACCATGGTATCTTGGATCAAATCTTCCGCATCCTGGGAGTCTCGAGTAAAACCAATAGCAAATCCTTTAAGAAAGGCTCTGTTCGAGATCAGAAGGGAGTTAAATTCTAAGGTGCTCATGGCGTTTTGTTTAACGTTGTGCAACAAAGATTAAACAAACTTTCCTTTCAAGCAAGTTTTGTTGAACTTTTATGGAAAAAGTTTAAACATTTTCACACTACGGCCCACCTTCCAAGACCTAAAGAGCTGATTAATAGATGATTAAGAAAATAAGACTGCAGCCATTTCATGGCCATCCGTTGCCGTTTGGACACATCCACGGCTCTTTACACCCTCAAAAACCTTTCCCGCCAACAAAAATTTGTTCTCGCTATCACCGAATTCTGCATTCACAAATTCCACATAGTCTTCAGCTTCAGCAGAAGAGGGATGTGTTGTACAATAAGACACAAATCGAGCGTTTGGAAATTGTTCAGCAGCCGTTATGAGGTCAGAAAAGGGAACACTTGCCCCCAAAAAAATGCTTCGCAAATTGCGCGCTCGACACATATAGTGAATGAACAATAAGCTGATGTCATGAATCTCTCGCTCCGGCAGGTACAAGATCACCACGGGTAGTTCCTGATTTGGTTCGTAATGAACACGGGAGATTGCAGCATGCAATTCTTGCCTCATTAAGTGGCTAATGAAATGTTCTTGAGCTGGACAGATGCTGTTTGTTAGCCACAAAACACCGATTTGCGATAAGAACGGCAAAAACACATTCAACACCGTCGCCTCAAGTCCATACTCGCCTGCATATTCATCTACAACTTGACGAAACAACGGTTCATCATAGTTGAGCATACTCATTTTTAACTGACTGAAAACAGCACTGAGCCCGCCTTCCTCAATTTGGGTTTCCTGCACCAAGTTCAACAAGGCCTGTTCCGATAAGTCAGCAATTTTCGAAATTTTCATTCCGTGCTCGAGCAAGTAACTCACGTTGAGCAATTTCTTAAGGTCATCACCGCTGTAATACCGAATATTCGTAGCCGTGCGTTTCGGAATCAATAAAGAATAACGTTGCTCCCATGCACGGATGGTATGTGATTTGACTCCCGTAAAGTGCTCGAGGTCTTTAATCGAAAACTGCTGTGCTATTCCTCTTTCCTTCATTGCTTTCACTTAATATGGCTTAGCCACATGCACACTTCGTACTTTTGTTTGACTAACTTGAAGTATGAATGTTCCGTTCTTTTCCGACTCAAAATGGGTTGATCTGTATCCGCTAGGCCGAAGTCATCAGCAAGGAGCCTTGCTTGCAGGTCCTCTGACCGTAGCAGAACACTGGGTACAAACTGCTTTTGAATCGATGCTGGATTCTGAACAAATCTTTCGAGACAAAGTTCATTTTGCTCTCGAAAATGGCGCTATCAACGATCGATGGATTCCGAATCAACAATCGGTTTTAGCAATCGCCGAATTAAAACCGGGCCATTCCCTATGTTCTGGAGAAAACGAACTGTTTCGATGGAACCACAGCATCCCACAAACAGGTAAAACCGAAGCTTTGCACGATGCTGTTTCCCTCGTTTCTCACCCAACCGATTTATTCCGATTCGCCTCCAAATGGATGGAGTCAAAGACTGATCAGGCAGTCTCAAGTTTGGCCCTTCGACCTGCTCACGAACTGAACATTCCTGAACACGTGACGATTATTGGTGAGTCCCGGCACATCTGGATTCACCCGGATGCCAAGTTGACGGCATGCACGCTGAATGCAACCGATGGCGTCATCATCATTGCATCAGGCGTTGAAGTTCAAGAGGGTGCGCACTTACGTGGTCCATTGGCCATATTGGAAGGTTCGATTATCAAGATGGGTGCTCGCCTCTACGGAGGAACGGTCATCGGCCCTGCTTGCCGTATCGGAGGGGAAGTAGCGAACTGTGTCTTTACAGGGTTCAGTAACAAAGGGCACGATGGTTTTTTGGGCCAATCCGTCATTGGCAAATGGTGCAACCTCGGCGCGGACACGAATTCCAGCAACCTCAAAAGCAATTATTCCAGCGTGCGATTGTGGAGAGAAGAAACGCAGCGATACGAGGACAGCGGCTTGCAGTTCTGTGGATTGCTCATGGGGGACCACAGCAAAAGCGGCATCAACACCATGTTCAATACGGGAACTACCGTAGGCGCAGGATGCAACATCTTTGGAGGAGGATTCCAGCCCAAACACATCCCTTCTTTTTCTTGGGGAGGCGGAAACGATTGGGATTTGCACAGTTTTGACAAATTCGTTGATACGGCAATGCGGGTGATGTCACGTCGCGGCGAAGCTTTGTCCGAATCCGAAATTGAGGCTTGGAGAGAGCAACATGAGCTGGCCTCCTCGCGTTTCCACGCACAAGACTGACTGACAAAAGCGTCTGACACAATGTCCGAATCCTCTGTGGCACGAGGTTTGGAGGTAATTTAAAGGAGTAAGAAAAGAAGCTGATGTTTGAAGATCAACAAGGAGACGATGCCTGGGCGCTGAGCGATGCACAGGACCACGAGTTCATCCCCCTCATTTCGCAAGAAGATGAGGAGGCCATGCAAAAGGAAGAAGTTCCTGAAGCCCTACCGATTTTATCGCTGCGCAATACGGTTTTGTTTCCGGGGGTGGTCATTCCGATCACGGTTGGTCGTGACCGGTCGATTCGATTGATCAAGGAAGCCCATAAAGAAGAACACCGAATTGGGGTCGTAAGTCAAAAAAATGACGACATCGAAGTGCCCCACGGCGAAGACCTCAACGAAGTGGGCACGGTGGCGAAGGTGATTAAAATGCTTCGGATGCCGGATGGCAGTAATACGGTCATTTTGCAAGGACAGAAGCGGTTCAAGTGGACCGAAATTGTGCAAGAGGAACCGTACATGAAGGCGAGGGTTGTCGAATACGACGCCGAGCTTCTTCCCCAGAAAGACGACGAGCACAAAGCCCTGATGGAAAGCCTCAAGGAATTGGCCATTGAGATCATCCAGCTCAGCCCGAACATCCCCTCTGAAGCCGGCTTCGCCATCAAAAGCATCGAGAGTTTGACCTTCTTGGTCAATTTTATCGGCTCGAATATGAATGCCCCAGTTGAGGAGAAACAAGCACTGCTCGAAGTCGCCGGCATCAAAGCACGCGCAAGGCGCGTGTTGGAGTTGCTCAACAAAGAAAAACAAATGCTCTCCTTGAAGCGTGATATCCAAACCAAGGTCAAGGGTGAATTGGATCAGCAACAACGCGAGTACTTCCTCAACCAACAGCTCAAACAGATTCAAGAGGAACTCGGCAACAATCCTCAGGCTCAGGAAGTTGCAGAACGGAAACTCCGTGCTGAAGGCATGGACTGGCCGGAGCTCGCGCGCGAGGCTTTCAACAAGGAAATCATCAAGCTGGAGCGGATGAATTCGCAAAGTGCAGAGTACAGCGTACAAGCGAACTATGTCGACTTGATGCTGGACCTGCCATGGAAAAAAAGATCCGCCGACAATTTTGATCTCTTCCACGCCCAAGCGGTGCTGGACGAAGACCACTATGGCTTGGAAAAAGTCAAAGAGCGCATCATTGAGCACCTGGCTGTTCTGAAGATCAAGGGGGATTTGAAAGCCCCCATCATATGCTTGTACGGACCTCCGGGTGTTGGAAAAACTTCACTGGGTCGCAGCATTGCCAAGGCTTTGGGCCGCGAATATGTTCGCATGAGCCTGGGCGGGTTGCGCGATGAAGCAGAAATTCGTGGACATCGAAAAACCTACATCGGCGCGATGCCAGGACGCATTCTGCAAAACTTGAAAAAAGCAGGCACATCGAATCCTTTGTTCGTACTCGATGAGATTGACAAATTGGGCAGAGACCATCACGGAGACCCCTCGAGTGCAATGTTGGAGGTGCTTGACCCCGAACAAAACAGCACCTTCCACGACAATTACCTCGATTTGGACTATGACCTGAGTAACGTCATGTTTTTGGCAACCTGCAATAATTTGAGTTCCATTCAACCCGCCTTGCGCGATCGGATGGAAATCATTGAAGTCACAGGATATACCGTTGAAGAGAAAGTTCAAATTGCCAAAAGACACCTCGTTCCCAAACACCTCGAAGACACCGGAATTAGCACGAAGGATTTGAAGCTTCCGGTGAAAACTTTGGAAGCAGTCGTCGAACAGTACACTTCAGAAAGCGGGGTGCGCGGCCTGGAAAAAAGAATTGGAAAGTTGGTGCGCAACCGCGCGAAAGAAATGGCCCTTGAAGAGGATTACCAAACTGAAATTTCGCCCGAGGATCTTCCGAAGGTTCTCGGACCCTCTCGCGAGCGAGATCGCTACCAAGGTAACGACACTGCAGGTGTGGTGACCGGATTGGCATGGACTCCTCATGGGGGTGACATCTTATTTATTGAGACTTCATTGACCAAAGGCACGGGCAAACTCACCCTTACCGGAAATTTGGGTGACGTGATGAAAGAAAGTGCCATCATCGCTTTGGAATACATCAAATCCCATGCGGGTGAGATGGGCCTCGACGCGGATGAATTGAATCAACTCAATGTGCACCTTCACGTTCCCCAAGGAGCAATTCCAAAAGACGGTCCCAGCGCCGGTATTACCATGGTGTCGGCCATGGTGTCGGCTTTTACCCGTCGCAAAATCCGCAAAGCGCTCGCCATGACGGGAGAAATAACCCTTCGAGGTCAAGTTCTCCCGGTGGGCGGCATCAAGGAAAAAATATTGGCCGCGAAGCGCGCCGGAATCAAGGAAATTATTCTGTGCGATCGAAACCGTCAAGACATTGAAGAAATTGATGAGCGCTATTTGAAGGGTTTAACATTCACTTATGTCTCGGACATCATGGAAGTGGTTCACCGGGCGCTGTTGCAAGAAAAGGTGTCTTCCCTGCGTTAACCCTGCTGAATGATGATTCACCACCGTCAGCGCTTTGTTTTGATTTGGGCCTTTCTCGGGCTGAGTACACTCGTGATGGGGCAAGGGTACGAATCGTTGCTTTTTGAAATCGCTGCTGATGCACGAGGTGCTGGGCTTGGGGGGCAAATCATGGCCGACATCGACAATGACGCCCACGCAGCAGCTGCGAACCCTTGCTTACTCGACACCGCAAATCAAGGATTGGTCACCATCGATTACGTGGATTATTTCGCTGGCATGGGAGTCGCAGCGGTGAATTACCAGCTTCCTGCAAAAAATGCATGGAAACGCCAAGTAGGGACGCGCTTTTTGAATTTCGGAACTTTTCAAGGATACGATGCGGCGGGATACCCGACTGCAGAATTTCGAGGCAGTGACAATTTGGTTTACTACGGAACGAGCCGCGCCATCGATTCCACTTGGCAAATCGGTGTACAGCCCTTTCTCGGAACACGGCAGCTGGACCGTGAAGTCGCCGTATGGGCTGGCATTGAAGGGTTTGTTCATGCAAGATGGCCGGACCAGATGATGGCTTTTGGATTGGCCGCTACGGGCGTTGGTTACCAAATTGGATGGAAAGGCACACAGCCCACGGGCTCGCTTCCATGGAATCTTCAGTTGGCATTGACCAAAGGATTCGATAATGCTCCTTTTCGTGTTTTTCTCAAAGCCCAGCATTTGGAGACTTGGGACTTGGCACCTCCCGGAACTTACGACGACAGCATCGACCCCATCACGGGGGAAGCAGTGCCGAACTCAACCTTCGTCCTGGGAGACCAATTGATGAGACACATGTGCATTGGCACCTCCATCCAAGCCGGCGAAAGCATGGAAATTTGGACGGGATTCGACTACCGAAGGAGAACCGAAATGATGGCCACTGAGCGATTGAGCGGAAACGGACTGTCCATCGGAACCAACTTTACGTTTGGTCTGTTCGAATTTCGTGTCGCGCGGTCTCGCTATCATTTTGCCGGTGCTTCAACGCATATCGGAATCCGTTTTAACCCTCGATCATTTTCGCTGAATTAGTCTAGCGGGAATTGTTAAATTGCATGCCCGATGGAACCACGAAAAATCAACATCGCTATTGACGGCCATTCGTCTGCTGGAAAAAGCACCATGGCCAAAGCGCTCGCGAAGGAATTGAACTTCGTGTATGTTGATACTGGCGCCATGTACCGTGCTGCGACTTTGTTTTGCATCAAGGAGAAGCTCATTGAAACCAATGAGATTGACTCGAAAAAAGTCAGTGCTGCCATTGAACGCATGTACATCGGCTTTAAATACAATGCCAAAACCGAGCGAAACGAAATTCATCTCGGTGGCGTGAACGTCGAAGAAGAAATCCGTTCCATGGAAGTGGCCAAGAAAGTTAGCTTGGTCGCAGCGATTCCAGCCATCCGGCATAAAATGGTCGACTTGCAGCAGCGCATGGCATCCCATGGTGGCGTAGTCATGGACGGTCGAGACATCGGAACCGTAGTCATGCCCGATGCAGAGGTGAAATTTTTCATTACCGCCGAACCCCGCGTCCGAGCGGAACGTCGCCTGAATGAACTCAAGACTACCCAACCGGGAACCACTTTGGCCGATGTCCTCCAAAACATACTGGAACGGGACCGATTGGACTCGAACCGGTCCGTGAGCCCGCTTAGACAAGCAGAAGACGCCATCGTGTTGGACAACAGCTTACTCACGGAAGAAGAGCAATTTCAGTTTTTGCTGACTAACGTGCGGAAAGTGCTGGTGACTTCATGAGACAGCTCTTCGTCCTCACGGCCGCTCTAGCGATACTTCCTATTCCACTTTCAGCTCAAAGCAGCGCACCTTTCAATACGCCTGCTTGTGAATCATGGGCAGATTCCGTCATAAACGGAATGAGTTTGGAACGCCAAATTGCTCAATTGCTCATGCCACCGGTATACGCTCACGCGGATCGGGTAAATTGGGAAGAGGTCGAGCAGTGGGTCCAAACCCATCAAATCGGCGGCGTCATTGCCATGCAGGGAGCGACGGCGCCCTACGCTGAGCGATTGAACCGCCTGCAGTCTCGAGCCGATGTTCCCTTGCTCGTTTCGACGGATGCCGAGTGGGGATTGGGAATGCGGATTGATTCTACCCGATCGTGGCCGAGATCCCTCACTTTCGGCGCAACGGCGGACCCCGAGCTGACGCAAGCGATGGGCCGTGAAGTGGGCCATTCGTTGCGAAGCATGGGATTCCATGTGAATTTCGCGCCCGTGGTCGATGTGAACAGCAATCCTGCCAACCCGGTCATTGGGAGCCGTTCGTTTGGAAGCAGCACGGAGCTGGTCAGTCAACTCGGCACGGCATATGCGCTGGGAATGCAAGAAGTGGGTGTCCTAGCCACGGCCAAGCACTTTCCGGGTCACGGCGACACCGACGCCGATTCGCATCATGCTTTACCCATCATTCTACACGACAGAAAGCGCCTTGACTCCATAGAATTGGCTCCGTTTGCTCACCTGATCGATGCCGGTGTTGGTGCTGTCATGGCGGCTCATTTGTTCATTCCTGCACTGGATGACACCCCCAACCTACCCTCTACCCTCTCTCCGTACATCGTGGATACCTTGTTGAGACAAAACCTCGGTTTTGACGGCCTCATCTTCACCGATGCGATGACCATGAAAGGGTTTACGTCGTTTTCCAAAACCCAATCTCCTCACGCCGATGCCCTCATTGCTGGCAATGACGTCCTCCTCTTCCCCGGAGAACCCGCAACCGTCATCCGTGAAGTCATGACGGCAATTGAAGCTGGACGCCTCGACTCCCTTCAAATTGCCGAGAAATGCCACCGAGTGCTCCGTGCAAAAGCCTGGTGCCGCGTTTGGGAAAGCCCCGCCCCCAAATCCAGTGATGACGCTGCTGAATCCCTTCACCAAGCCGTCATCGGTCAGGCACTCACCGTCATCAAAAATGACAACTCCGCATTGCCTGTGCTTCCGCACGTGCATCACATGAGTCAAATGTTCGTTGGATTCGGAGGGGCTCCCGATGCCGTTTCGGAACGCGTAATCAAAAGGATTATGCCGACATCTTTTGATGTTCAGGGACGCGCACTCACCTCTGCGGAGTTCACCAGCAGTGGATATGCCCGGTTTTTGGCTCAACTCGAAACAGAACCGGATTGGAGCTTTTTGCACCTGGGGGGCACCTCACATTCGGCCAGCAAACTACACGGCATAACGGACGAAGAAATCGCTGTCGCATTGAAATGTGCGGCCGCTGCGTATGATTCCAATGTCCCTTTTGGTTTGGTCGTGTATGGCAGCCCCTATTTGCTTGATCGACTGGGCGCATTGATTGCCTTGAGTGATGCGGTGTTGGTCGCCTACCAAGATGACGACCGTACCGTGAACGGAGTTGCACAAGCTTTGGTCGGAGCTGGGCCTGCGGGAGGTAAATTACCTATCGAAACCCAAGCGTACGGCCAAGGATTTGGGATGCCTTGGATGGGGCGCACGCGACTCGGATTTTCGGCAGCACCTTTGTCCACCAAAACTGCGATTGACAGCATTGTTCAGGATGCGATTGCGCGTGGGGCCATGCCGGGATGCCGGGTATTGGCGGCGCATCGGGGCGCCATCGTCCATGATGGGGTCTATGGCACCTTGGACGGAAAGGCTCCTGTAAAGGCAAGCAGCGTGTATGATTTGGCGAGCATCACCAAAATCGCCGCCACGACACTTGCGTGCATGCACCTTGAAGAAGCTGGAAAACTGGATGCAGAGCAACCCCTTTCCGCTTATCTACCGGAATTGACTGACAGCGACTTCGGCAACCGCATCATTCGCGATATCCTTGCGCATCGCGCGGGACTGAAGTCCTGGATCCCTTTCTATCTCGAGGCGCTTGAGGATTCAACCGCATTCAATCTGACGCCTTCAGAGGTTCACAGCCAACGCATTTCGGACAACTTGTACATGCGCCCAGCTTGGCAAGATTCCATTTGGGCAAAAATCTGCGCCAGCGAAGTGGACCCTGTGGGCACTCATCGATACAGTGATTTGGGCTTCTATGCCCTACAGCGGGTCATTGAATCGTTGACCCTTGAACCCTTGAATGAATTCGTCGAACGGACCTTTTACCATCCGGTGGAATGGAATAGCTTGGGCTACCGACCGTTGGATCGAATGAAGGTGGAATTGATTGCACCGACTGAACACGATACGGTTTTTCGCAAAGGTGAGGTCCGCGGTGACGTGCATGATCCTGGGGCTGCGATGATGGAAGGTGTGGCGGGGCATGCAGGGCTGTTCGGCAATGCTTACGACCTGGCTCGGTTGATGTACATGTTGAGACTTGGAGGCTTTTACGGCGGAAATGCGTTTTTCGAACCGCAAACCGTTCAGCGCTGGGTGGAGCGCGTGGATCCGGATGCAGAGCACCGCAAGGCCTGCGGTTTTGATCGCCCGGCCAATGACGCTGATGCGGGCCCCACCTGCAATGAGGCGAGTCCCGCGAGTTTCGGTCATTCGGGATTCACAGGG